>ERZ1090879.923-NODE-923-length-17019-cov-9.581054_pt1 | contig 17019 bp, 16 predicted proteins | sample MGYA00478472_ERZ1090879 | MGnify/ENA primary metagenome ERZ1090879 (study PRJEB33644, sample SAMEA5815723) | chicken gut metagenome | biome: Chicken; feature: Gastrointestinal Tract; material: Caecum | place: Ireland | collected 2019-01-01 | study: A study of the...
TCCGTAATGCGGAAGGGCGCCGCCGAATGAGTTTGTTACTTGCGGCGCGCAGCCAAACAAATGCATACAAAACAATTGCAAACGTCGCCATAATGTGGTAAAATAAAATATAGCCAAATTTATCGCCGCCGAATATAATGGTGTTATGCAGAAGAGCATAGCTAAAATCAATCTCGGCGCGATAGAGCGCAACGCCCGCTACCTCAAAAAACTTGCAGGCGGCGCGCAGTTCATGGCGGTGGTCAAGGCTGATGCCTACGGTCACGGCGCCATACAGGTCGCAAGACGGCTTTCGCACATTGCCGACTGTTTTTGCGTCGCCATAGTCGACGAGGGCGTCGAACTCCGCGCCGCGGGCATATCTTCGCCCGTGCTCGTGCTCACTCCCCCGATGGACATGGACGACGGCGCGCGCATGGCGGCTTACGACCTAACGGCTACGGTCGCGGACGCAAAGTCCGCCCGCCTCAGCCGCGGACTAAACGTGCACATAAAAATTAACACGGGCATGAACCGCTACGGCTGCGTTCCCACGAAGCTAAAAGATCTGATGGCGCAGCTTCAAGATTATAACGTCTGCGGCGTTTACTCGCACATATATGCCCCCCAATCGCAAAAAATCCGCGAAGAACAGCTCGAAATTTTCCGCGCCTGCGCAAAGGTTGTCAAGGATAAATATCCCTCGTCGGTCGCCCACATCTCGGCTACGGCGGGCACGCTTCTGGGCGGCGATTTCATAATGGACGGCGTGCGCTGCGGCATAGGGCTGTACGGCTACGCGCCGCAGGGCTTTAAAGATGACAATCTCGCGCCCGCGCTCAGAGTGTACGCGCGCAGGGTGCAGACCTTTGAACCGCCCTTCGGCGGAGGCGTCGGCTACGCCGCCGCGCAAAAACAATATAAAAGGCTGTCAAGCTACCGCGCGGGCTACGCCGAAGGTTTCGCGCGCACCTGCCCCCTCGGCGAGGGAAACTTATGCATGGACGCGTTCGTGTCCCAAGACGGGGCAGACGAGGTCTGCATATTTTCCGACGCCGATATTTACGCGCAAAAGACGGGTACAATTTCGTACGAGGTGTTGTGCGCCGTCACAAAAAGGAGTCTGCGCATATATGAAGGATGAACTCAGGTACAAATACAAAATAAAGCGCAAGTACTTTCAGTACTCCCGAAGGGAGGTCGCCGACGGCGCCATATCCGACAATGTCGTCGCGCTGTTCGGCGACAAAAACACCTTTTTAATCTATTACTCGTTCGGCTCCGAGGCGGACACAAAAAAACTCATTGACCGCCTCATATCCCTCGGCAAACGCGTTTTTCTGCCCCGCGTTGAGGGAAAAAACATGGTCGCCGCCGAGTATTGTGCAGAAGGGCTAAAAAAGAGCGCGCTCGGCGTCTGTGAGCCGCAGGGACAGGCTTATGAAGGGCAGATAGATGTAATAATATGCCCGCTGCTCGCCGTCAATTCACGCGGCTACCGCTTGGGTTACGGCGGCGGATATTACGACAGATACCTTAAAAATTCAACCGCCGTAAAGGTGGGCATCGGCTACGATTTTCAGCTTACCGACGAGTTTGAGGAGGACGGCTGGGACGAGCCTTTGGATATACTCATTACCGAAAGGGGGATTTACCGCTTTGGCAACTGAACTCAATGCGCAGCAAAAACGCAATAAATTCAAACTTGAATTTCTCGATCTGCTTACGGGGGCGATGTTTCCGCTCGTCATAATGCTGCTTTTCAGCTGCACCATAATAATGTTCGCCGCGTCTGACGACCTCGCCGTCGCGCTCGTCGCGGTTATCGGCGGCGATATACTGCTCGCGGGCGCATACGTAATTTTCGGTACAAAAAACGGCGCCACGGCGTATCGCATGTTTTATCTGAATGAGACAAAGCGCACTCTCAACAACACCGAAGAAAAGGTAATTTTCAAAACGGGTGAATACGCGCTGTGGAAGGGCTTTGCCATTCCCGCGCTCGCCTGCGTGCCCTATATCGTCGTGCAGCTTATAAATATCTGCGCCCCCAACATGGTGTGCACTTTTCTTTTGGAATACGCGTTCGGCTGGGCATATTACCCCTTCAAACTCGCGGGATTGCCCGAAGCTCTCAATTTTATTTTCATAATCTTCCCCGTGGCGGCGCACGCCGTCGGCTATGTTTACGGCAAGGAGAAACAGAAAAAAATTCAGGCGGAAGAGGCTGCCGAAAGCGCCAAACCCAAAAAGGGCAGGCGCAAAAAATGAGGGTGATAAGCGGCAGATACCGCGGGCTTAAACTCAACGAATTCGAGGGCAGCGACATCCGCCCCACCGCCGACAGGGTAAAGGAGAGCCTCTTCAACATACTTTTCTCCCGCATAGCTGGGGCTGAAGTGTGCGACCTGTTCTGCGGCAGCGGAAGTTTAGGCATAGAGTGCTTTTCTCGCGGGGCGGCGCGCGCCGACTTCAACGACTTGTCCCCCCGCTCGATAAAGGTTTTAAAGGGCAACCTCGCCCGCCTCAAAGGTCAGAACAATTACACCGTAACCTGCGGCGACTATTCGGCTTTTTTAAGGGGCGCGCGGGCGCCCTACGACATAATTTTTATCGACCCGCCCTATGCCGACGACTGCGGCATATCCGCCTTGCAAATTATAGGCGGTCGCAATCTTTTAAAGGAGGAAGGCCTTGCCGTTTACGAGCGCGACCGCCCCTTTGAGGGGCACATATGCGGGCTTGAAAAGGTGGACGAACGCAAATACGGCAAAACCTATTTAACCTTTTTCGCGCGCGCAGAGGCGAGTAAAGGGGAGGAGGAAGTATGAAAAAATGCGTCTTTGCGGGCACTTTCGATCCGCCCACCGTCGGGCACGAGGACGTCGTCAGAAAGTGTCTGAAAATTTTCGACGAGGTGGTCGTCGCCTTGCTCGTCAACCCCCAAAAAAATTGTCTTTTCAGCGACGAGCAGCGCATATACCTTTTAAATAAACTCTTTCGCGGGGTCAAAGGCGTCAAAGTGCGCACCTTTTCGGGCGCCGCCGTCGACCTTCTCAAAGAAGAGAGTACGCCATTCTATGTGCGCGGCGTGCGCGATGCGATAGATTTTGAGTACGAAAACCGCAACCACTACGCAAGCAAGCGGCTCATGCCCGAAATAATTTCAATATATCTTCCCTGCGAGCAGAACCACCTTCACGTAAGTTCTACGCTCGTCAGGAACTCAATAAAATTTTCAAAGGACTTCGCCGATCTCGTTCCTTCAAGCATATATGCGGACGTATTGGCGATGTCGGAGGATAAAAATGTTTGAAAAGCAAGTTAAAATTCCCGAGCCCGAAGAAATAAAGGCAGCCATGCCCATGCCCCAAAAGCTGGTTGAAATCAAAAAAGTGCGCGACAAGATGGTCGCCGACGTAATCACGGGGCAGAGTGACAAGATGATAGTCATCGTCGGCCCTTGCTCGGCTCATGCCGAAGCCCCCGTTTTGGACTATGTAGAGCGTTTGGGCAAGCTCAACGACGAGGTAAAGGACAAGCTCGTCCTCGTTCCCCGCATCTACACCAACAAGCCCCGCACCAAGGGCGTGGGTTATAAGGGCATGTTCTCCCAGCCCGACCCCAGCAAGGGCGAGGACATTTTGAAGGGCATATATGCCATCCGTGACCTCAATATCCGCGCGATAGAGGGTTCCGGTCTGACCGCCGCGGACGAAATGTTGTACCCCGCCAATTACAGCTATGTCGACGACCTCCTTTCGTACGTCGCCGTCGGCGCGAGGAGCTGCGAAAATCAGCTTCACCGCCTGGTATCCAGCGGCGTAGACGTCTCCGTCGGCATCAAAAACCCCATGTCTGGCTCGGTTATGGTAATGCTCAATTCGATATACGCCGCGCAGTCGGGGCAGGTGTTCAAACTCAACGGCTGGCAGGTCAAAACGACGGGCAATCCCCTCGCGCACGGCATTTTGCGCGGCGCGGTAGACGGTTACGGCAACGATATTCCCAATTTCCACTACGAAACGGTAATGCAGGCGGCTGACGGCTACGCAAAGTCGGGGCTCAAAAATCCTGCAATTATAATCGATGCAAATCACTCCAACAGCGGCAAAAAGTGCCGTCAGCAGATAAGAATATGCGAAGAGGTAATGCAGAACCGCCTTTACGACGCTGACTTCAAAAAGATCGTCAAGGGCTTCATGATCGAAAGTTTCATCGAAGAGGGCAATCAGAAGGAGGACGTCGTCTACGGCAAGTCGATAACCGATCCCTGCCTCGGCTGGGAAGATACCCGCAGGTTGCTTTTAGACATCGCCGCAAAAGTTTAAGGCGCTCAGTATTGCAAAGGAGTACCGCAATGTCGCTTAAAACAGGTTACCTGGGCCCGGAGGGCAGCTATTCCCAGATCGCCGCGCGCTTGCTCGCGCAGGGCGAATATCTGCCATATCCGTCCTTTTACGCGCTCGTCGGGGCGCTGCAAGAAAACAGCGTAGACGGCATAGTATTGCCCGTTGAAAACTCTTTAAACGGCGGCGTCATGCAAAATCTCGATCTGTTGCAGGATGCCGAAGGTATTACGGCGGTGCGCGAGGTCAATGTCAGAATAGATCACCGCCTCGTCACGCTGAAGGGGGCGGATCTGGACGGCATAACGGCGGTGTATTCCCACGCGCAGGCACTCGGTCAGTGCGCAAAATTTCTGCATACCAACCTGCCGCAGGCAAAGCTCATACCCACTCAGTCTACGTCCGCCTGCCTTAAAAAAATAAAAACTTTTGCCGACGCAGGCATTATAGGAGCGCAGGAGGTGGACGAAAGGTTTGCCCTCTCGCCCGAATGCATATCGGACGAGCCCCTCAACTATACGCAGTTTCTCTACGTGGTAAAAGGCAGTCCCGACATGTCCCGCCACACGCAAAAGATGTTTTTATCCATAACCTGCGCCCACAAACCGGGGTCGCTGATGGCGGCTCTGTCGGTGTTCGCCGACGGCGGAATGAGCCTCACAAAAATCGAAAGCCGCCCCATCAAGGACAGGGTGGGCGAGTACAGGTTTTTTATTGAGGCTGAGGCGGACTGCGCTTTGCCGCACACGCGCTCTGCGCTCAATTCGCTCGGCAATATGTGCAGCTCTGTCAAAATTCTGGGCTGTTATTAAATTGCAGGAAATGCGGCTGAACAGTGTGGGTTTCACAGTGCCAGCGGAAGCAGCAAAGCAAAGCACAGCGCGCCCTGCGCGCACTTTGCAAGTATAAATTTTGTCGGCTTTACCCCGCACTTCGTCAGGTAGCACAGCTGCTGGGCGAGTATCGAGGCGCCGCCGAATGTAATCAAAAATCCCGCAAGCGGCAATGCGAGCACCCCGCCCTCCGCGGCGAGACCGGCGCAACCGCCCGTTGCCTCTATCAGTCCATAGCAGAAATTTGCGGCATTTTTATCAAAAAGCGGCGTAAGAATCCACTCCAAGGGCAATAACACATTAAAGTCTTGCGCCGCGCGTGAAAGCGTGTAAAAAAAGCATATAAATCCGCCCGCGACCAGCACAGAAATTACCGCCGAATAAAAGACGTCGTATAAAATATTCCCGTCGCCGGTCGTCAGCCTTTTGGCGCATGTCTTTTGCGCGTCTTTCTTTTTAATGAGGCATATTGCAAGTCCGACTGCCGTGATCGACACGAGATGCGCGGCGAGCGCCGCCGCGCCGTAAGCTTTGTTGCCGAACATATTTTGTCCCACGCTGCCTATAATAAACAGCGGGCCGGAAGTCGAGCACAGCGGCGCCAATCTTCGCGCGTCGTCGGGCGATATCTCGCCCCGTTCGCAGTATTCGCATACAATTCTGCTGCCTGCGGGATAGCCTGAGACGGCGCTCATTACAAAAATAACCGCCGCGGCGGGCGGCAGACCCAAAAATTTTCCCGCCCTTTCAAAAGGTCTGGCGGCCAGCTTCGCCCCGCCCGTTTTAATGAGAAGCATTGTGATGACCATGAACGGAAAGAGCGCGGGAGCCACACACTTCGCCCACAGCGCCATGCCCTCGAAGCAGGCGGGCACGTATCTTTCGGGCGAGTACGCGAGTATGGTGGCAAAGGCGATAAGCGCGGCATATAACGGTACATATTTTATTTTCATAGTACATAATTATTTGTTCAAGAGGTTTTTTATGAGTAAAAAGTTAGGGCTTGCCCTCGGTGCGGGCGGCGCGCGCGGCTGTGCGCACATAGGTTTTTTGCAGGCGCTCGAAGAGGAGGGCATCAGACCCGACATTATTACGGGCTGTTCCATGGGCGCAGTCGTCGGCGGGGCGTATGCCTCGGGCATGACGGTCGAAGATTTGCTGTCCACCGTGCGCGAGCTTAAAACTTCCGACCTTATCGACCTCGACGGCATGGCGATAACCAAGCTTGCCCTTTTTAAAGGAAATAAGGTGCGCAAAATTCTGCTCTCAAAGTTCGGCGACGTCACTTTCGATAAATTGAGCATTCCCTTCGCGTGTTACGCCGTCGACATCCTCGGCGGCAGGCTGACCCTTCTCGACGAAGGCAGCGTGGCTGATGCCGTGCGCGCCTCGTCGGCAATTCCCACTGTTTTCCGCCCCGTCCAGCACGGCGATATGCTGCTCGTCGACGGCGGAGTGCTCTGCCGCGTGCCCGTAAAGCATTGCAGGGAGATGGGCGCCGACGTCGTAATTGCCTTCGACGTGCTGTCCAACACGGGCGAAAGAGTGGATAAGGTTCCCAACATAATCGCCAAAGTGCTGCGCGTGTACGACATAATGGACTACAATCAGAACGAGTTCGCCAAGCGCGACTTCAAAGACAGCTACAATCTGTGGCTTTCACCCCCTATGGACGGACTGAGCGCCTACAACGTAAAGGACGCCGAAAAGGCTTACGAGCTGGGTTATGCTTACAGCAAGGAACACATGCCCGAAATAAAGGAACTGCTTTCGGACTGCTGATATTATGGATTTATTCGATTTTAACGGCAATGCCGAGGCTGCAAAGCCGCTCGCCGAGCGCATGCGCGCCAACAACCTCAACGACTTCATAGGTCAGAAACACATAGTTGCCGAGGGCAGCCTTCTGCGCCGCGCTATCGCGCTTGACCGTCTGGGCAGCTGCATATTTTACGGCCCTCCCGGCACGGGTAAAACTACCCTCGCCAATATAATCGCCCAGACCACCCACGGCGAGTTCATAAAGCTCAACGCCGTGCAGGCGGGCGTGGCGGACGTCAAAAAAGCCGTGCAGGAGGCGGAAAACAACTTGAAGATGTACGGCAAGCGCACCTATCTCATGCTCGACGAGTGCCACCGCTTCAACAAGACCCAGTCCGATTCCCTCCTGCCCGCCATCGAGCAGGGCACTATTATTTTTATAGGCTCCACGACTGAAAATCCCTATGCCTCGATGACCCCCGCAATAGTTTCGCGCTGCCGCGTGTTCGAGTTCAGGCGGCTTTCGCCGCAGGATATTATGGGGGCAATGCAAAAAGCCCTCGCCGATAAGCGCAAGGGGCTGGGCATGTACGACGTCACCGTCGACGGCGACGCGCTCAACCACATCGCCCAAACTGCGGGCGGCGATCTGCGCTCCGCGTACAACGCCTTGGAGCTCGCCGTTCTTACCACCCCGCCGGAGGAGGGAGGGCACATTCACGTCGCTCTCGCCGACGCCGAGCAGTCCATACAAAAAAAAGCGCTCTCGTATAACGAGGACGATTATTACGACTATCTTTCGGCGTTCTGCAAATCGCTCCGCGGCAGCGATTCTAACGCCGCCCTTTACTACGCCATGCGCCTCATTTCGGGCGGGTGCGACCCCATGCTCGTCGCCCGCAGGCTGGCAATTCACTCCGCCGAGGACGTCGGCATGGCAGATCCGCGCGCCATGCAGATGGCGGCTTCCGCTATGTACATACTCGAAAAAACGGGCGCGCCCGAGGGGCTGATACCCCTCTCCGAGGCGATAATTTACGTGTGCGAAGCCCCAAAGAGCGGCTCCGTCAAGTCGGCGATGTTCGCCGCTAAAGCTGACGCCGAAAACGTGCGCGACGACGACGGAGTTCCCGCGTACCTGCGCGACCATTCCTACGACAGCCGCGAGGGCAAAAAGCAGGCGGCGCAATACAAATACCCGCACAATTACCCCAACGGCTACGTCGAACAGCAGTACCTTCCCGACGGCTTAAAGGACAAAATTTATTATGCCCCCGGCGACAGGGGGTACGAAAAGATCGTTCACGAAATCCGCCGCCAGAAGGGCAAAAAGAACTGAGCGCGAAATAAGTTATTGCATTTAAGCTGCGCGCGTACGCAGCTTTTTATGTGTGACCGAAATGTGTATTTTTTCTTTTCGTCATTTCGACTAAGCCGGCGGCGGCTAAAGTCGCCGCCGGCGCATGGAGAAATCTGTCTGCAAAAATCATTTTTGAAATAAATGTCAGGTTTTGCGCCTTTCAGATGTTTTATATATGAGGCATATTCAAGTATGCTCTATATGCCGTACATTGAACTTTGCGCAAATAAAACAGATAATTTCAAAATAATTTAAAGGGGGTAATATAATGAAAGCACTGTCAAAAATTTTTAAAATTGTAACTTTGTCCGCGCTGTGCGCCGCGGCGTGCATGGCGATCGCCGGCTGCGGCAGCGACGTGAACACCGCCGAAACGGACAACAACTTTCTCACGGCGCTGTGTCAAAGCGGCGAACTTTCAAAGGACGATATAAAAAATATCGCCGCGCTGCGTGCAGGCTACGTGGCTTTGGCCGACAGCTTAACGCAGAGCGAGGAGGACTACAGGCGGGTGGATTTCACACCGTCGCAGCCCGAACCTTTGGACGACGGGATAAAGCGGCGCATAGAGGAGGACTTTGTTTCGGAGAACGCCTGGGCATCGTCCTGCGAGGTAAAAGATTTTTACGGACAGTACGGCGATTATTACGTGGTCGAAATTTTCGTCCGACCCGTCGAAGATGTGGAGTACACTACCGAGGTGTGGCCGCTCATCGTTGAGGGCATTTTTATGGGATACGTGGGCAATACGTCCTATCCGTACCCCTGGCAGAGCGATTAAATTTTGAGATTATAAGGCGGCTGCCATTAAAAAAATAAGCGTGCTGTAAAAAGAGCATATTTTGCACGCGGAAAGCCAAAGGCTTTCCGCGTGCAAAATTTTAAGGGTGCGGCGGGGAATTCTTCCCCGCCGCGCAGCATTTTCGTGTCCTCGGCGAATGCTTTCGGCAACACAAAATTTGTTTATAGGCATTAAAAATACTATGTCATTTCGACTAAGTGACCAAAGGGAACGCATGGAGAAATCTCGCCTTATGGAGAAATCTCGCCTTACTGATAGATTTCTCCACTTCGGCGCTCTGCGCCTTTGGTCGAAATGACAAGGGGTGACTTTACGCGTTGCTCGAAATGACATAAGCAGCAGAATCAGTTGTCCGTAAAAGGGGCTGGGGAGAACGGCAACGACGTTTGCGGAATAGGATACAGCGGAACGCTGTCAGAATAGATTATATCAATTTGCCGCCCCCGCATTTTTTGATGCCCGTCATAATTTTTTGCCCCGCAAAGTATATTATCATGTAACCTGCGGCATCGCCGAATGCGCCGCAGACGGTCGGTTTCGGCAAGAGAATACATAATCCGACAAATTAATTTAAAATTTTCTGGCAAATTTGTTTTATCATCGGGGTACAACTTTGGCATACGTTTTAAAAATCAAGGGCGTTATCATCTGTTTCTTCATCGCGGTCGTCATAACCGCGCTGTCGCTTTCGGCTTACTATTCGGGCGCTTACGCCGTCTATTTCGGCGCAACTACGCGAAAGCTACCCATATATGCCGTTGGCACGGAAGAAAAGGTAGTCGCGCTCTCTTTCGACTGCGCGTGGGGCACCGAACACACCGACGACATTCTCTCCGCGCTCGAACGCGAAGATGTTTCGGCAACGTGGTTCATGGTCGAATTCTGGACGGAAAAATATCCCGAATACGTCAAGAAAATAGACGAGGCGGGGCACGAAATAGGTACCCATTCTGCCACCCATTCGTATATGTCCCGCCTGACCGAAGAGGAGATAAGCGCCGAGCTGCGCTCGTCCTCGCAGGCTATTGAGGACATCACGGGCAAACCTGTCGAACTTTTCCGCCCGCCTTACGGCGACTATAACGACCTTCTCATAACCACGGCGGAGGCGGAGGGGCTGTTCACCATCCAGTGGGACGTTGACAGCCTCGACTGGAAGGATCTTTCGGCAAACGACATCGCCATGCGCGTAATCAACGCCGTGCAGCCCGGCAGCATAATACTCATGCACAACAACGGTCTGCACACCGCCGAAAGTCTGCCTATTATAATCTCCACGCTCAAAAACAGGGGTTACACCTTCAAGCCGATAGGGCAGATGATATACCGCGACGGTTACACCCTCGATTCGGACGGACGCCAACAGTTGACTTAAAGATAAACAAAAAGAGGTACGTTTATGAATGTCAACAGCGAACAGAACAACAAGGTCTACTTATGCGGAACGATAGTATCCAAGGCGGAATTTTCTCACGAGGTGTTTGGCGAGGGCTTTTATGAATTTTTTGTGCGCGTCAACCGCCTTTCGGGTCAGGCGGATACCCTGCCCGTAACTATATCCGAGCGGCTCATGACTCCCGAAATGCAGGTGGGGCAAACGCTGTGCGCGCTCGGTCAGTTCCGCTCGTACAACAAGCTCGAAGGCGGTCGCTCCCGCCTCATGCTCACTGTATTCGTGCGCGAGGTGCTGTCGCAAGCCCCCTCGGCAAACCCCAATTCGGTCGTGCTTTCGGGCTACATCTGCAAACCGCCCGTCTACCGCACAACGCCATTCAACCGCGAAATCGCCGACCTTCTGATAGCCGTCAACCGCTCATACAACAAGTCGGACTATATCCCCGCCATAGCGTGGGGCAGAAACGCCCGCTTCGTTTCCAAAATGGAGGTGGGGGACAGGGTGGTTCTGTCGGGAAGAATACAGTCGCGCGAGTATCAGAAAAAGCAGGCGGACGAATCCTTCGTCACTATGACGGCTTACGAAGTTTCCATCTCCAAGCTCGCCTTATACGACGAGTTTTCGCCCTTCGACATAGACGAGGAGTTCGCGCTCTTCACCCGCCCGCACGCCGAACACAGCCATGCGGATAAATTGTAAAAGATGCAGGCGGCGCGGGTAAAAGTACTCAAATGGCGGCATATATGCCCCGTTCAACGCGTATTTTTCGCAAAAATTTTAAGATAAATTTTTATCGATATATGGTATAAAAAATTTTAATATATTTTTTTTGAAAATAGTGCGCCCGCCGTTTGCAAAACGACGGGCGCAAGACTATAATCATTTGCGCTATGGAAGAAAAACTCGTCAAAAAATCAGGCACCACCGATCTTACGCACGGCAACGTGTGGAAGGTACTTCTTTTATATTGCCTTCCCATTTTCGGCAGCGCAATGGTGCAGCAGCTCTATTCCCTCGTCGACCTCCTCGTCGTCGGCAACTTTGCCGCCAATTCAAACCTCGCGGTCAACGCCGTCGGCAACGCAACAACGATCGTCAACATCTTACTCGCCTTCGCGCTCGGCGCAAACGCGGGCTGTTCGGTAATCGTCGCGCAATACTTCGGCGCCAAAAACCATTTAAAGGTCAAGGAAACGGTAAACACTTCAATAGTAACCTTTTCCGTTCTGTGCGCCGTGACCATGGTTCTCGGCTTCGGGCTGGGCGACGTCTCCATGGATCTTTTAAGCGTAGACTCGTCCTACCGCGCCGACTGCCTTACATACTTGTATGTATACGCCGGCTCCATGCCATTCGTATTTCTGTACAACACGGGCTGCGGAATATGCTCGGCGCTCGGCGATTCCAAAACGCCCTTCATCTTCCTCGTAATGTCATCCCTTTTAAACGTCGTGCTCGACCTTCTGTTCGTGTGCGTGTTCCATTGGGACGTAGCCGGCGCGGCGTGGGCAACATTCATTTCCCAGGCAATATCCGCAGTCCTTACGGCGTACGTGCTCGCCCGCAAGCTAAAAAAATTGCCCTGCGAGCAAAAGCCGCGCATGTTCGTCAAGGACATAAGCCGCAGTCTTATGATAGCGTCTGTTCCCGTCATATTGCAGAACGCGTTTGTTTCGGTGGGCAACTTCTTCGTCGGCAAGCGCATAAACGACATCGGCATAGACGCCACCACGGGCTTTACCGCCGCGTTCAAGCTCGTGTCCATGGCAAATATGGGCGTCAGCCAGATGACGAGCGGACTGGCAAATTTCTGTTCGCAGAATAAAGCGGTGGGGGAGTATAAGCGCATAGTAAAGGGGCACCTCGTCGTGCTCGTCTACTGCCTGATAACTAACGCCGTGTTCATGGCGGCGTTCATATCTGCGCCCGAATTTTTTACTCGGCTGTTCGTCGACTCCTCGAAACTTACGCCCGACGCGCTCGCGTACTCGTGTAACTTTATTGTAATAGTCACTTCCTTCCTGCCCGTCGTGTGCGTAAAAATAGTGTGCGACGGCGCCGTGCGCGGCTGCGGCGGCAACCTCGGCTTTACCATTTCAACTTTCACCGATTTAATCCTGCGCGTAGCTTTCGTGTACATACTCACCGGCCCTATGGGCTTTTCGGGCGTAAGTTGGGCGTGGGCAATCGGCTGGTCGGTTTCAATGTTCATTGCGGCGGGCTTCTATTATGCAATACCCTGCCTGCGCTCCATATTCTTCAAAAACCACAAACCCAAGCAAACCAAACCCGATTTAAAATAATTTAAATTTATATTCACTGTGCAATATATGCCGGGCAACACGTCGTTGCCCGGCTTTGTCATTTTGTTAAACAACGCGTAGTATTTCGACTAAGCTATCACATGCGCCCCTTACCCTGTCATTTCGACTGCGCCGCCGCAAAAAATGTATACCCAAAGCACTCGCGCAAAACCGTGGCTTTTGCGCGAAGAGGAGACACAATGCCTCAAAAGAGCAAGGCGAGCTGCGCACGGCTTGCGCAGAACGGGCATTCGTGTCGACGAGGAGAAATCTATCAGCAAAACAAGAACAAGGCGAGATTTCTCCGCGCGTTCGCGTTGCTCGCTTGGTCGAAATGACATTAGTAATTAAAAAGTTGTCCGCAAGAGAGGCGGGGTAAAGTGATACTGCCTGATTGCGGAGCTTGTCCGCGGGGACACTCCGCTGGAACGTTGCTGTCCGAACAATATTTTGAGCGTATAGCTTCGCCGTCATTTTAATTTTGTCAAATCGCTTGCAATTTTTTCATATATATGTTATTATAAGAACAGTTTAATACTATAATGCGATGAAGCGGAATATTAAAATTGTCTTTTGGTTTCAGAGAGCTGCCGCAAGGTGCAAGGCAGCCGAAAAAGCTTTTCGAACTCGCCGCGGAGCAGATCGGGTGAACTTTGAGTAGCCCGATACGGTTTCCCGCCGTAAAACGGGCAGGGTGTATATGCACCTGTGAGGCGGTCGCTATGCGACCGTGAAGAAGAGTGGTACCACGCACGGGGCGGCGTCTCTTTAATTTTAAAGAAACGCGCCCCGTTTTTGCATATTTTTATGCTCAAACACTGTAAGGTATAGTATGAACAACTACAAAAAGTACACAAAACAATTCTTCCTTCCCCCCGAGCGCTGTATGGACTGGGCTGAAAAATCCATGATAGAAAGCGCCCCCGTCTGGTGCTCGGTCGACCTCCGCGACGGCAATCAAAGCCTCGTCGAGCCCATGGATTTGCAGACCAAAATCGAGTTTTTCAAACTGCTCGTACGTATAGGGTTCAAGGAAATCGAAGTCGGCTTCCCCGCCGCGTCAGAAACGGAGTACGCCTTTATGCGTGCCCTCATCGACGGCGGTCTCATCCCCGACGACGTCACCGTCCAGGTGCTCACGCAGGCGCGCGAACACATCATAAAGCGCACTTTCGAGGCAGTAAAGGGCGCAAAAAACGTAATTGTGCACGTGTACAATTCAACATCCGTCGCCCAGCGCGAACAGGTTTTCGGCAAAGACAGGCAGGCAATAAAAAAGATTGCCGTCGACGGCGCCCGCCTTTTAAAACAGCTCGCAGAGCAGGAGGGGGCGCGCTACCGCTTTGAATATTCCCCCGAATCGTTCACGGGCACCGAGCCTGAGTACGCGCTTGAAGTGTGCAACGCCGTCCTCGACGTGTGGCAGCCGTCGGCGGAAAGAAAGGCAATAATCAACCTTCCCGCCACGGTAGAAAACGCAATGCCCCACGTCTACGCCCAACAGGTGGAGTACATGAACAAACACCTTAAATACCGCGACTGCGTGGTTTTATCCCTTCACCCCCACAACGACCGCGGCTGCGGAGTTGCGGCGGCGGAAACGGGTCTGCTCGCGGGCGCGGACAGGATAGAGGGCACGCTCTTCGGCAACGGCGAGCGCACGGGCAACGTCGACATAATAACCCTCGCCATGAACATGTATTCGCAGGGCGTCGACCTCGGGCTGGATTTTTCGGATATGCCCGCCATAACCCAAAGCTACAAAATGTACACGGGCATGCCCGTCAGCCCCCGCCAGCCCTACGCGGGCGAGTTGGTGTTCGCCGCCTTCTCGGGTTCCCACCAGGACGCCATCGCCAAGGGCATGGCTTTCCGCGAGCGCACAAACCGTCAGAATTGGGACGTACCCTATCTGCCCATCGACCCCAAGGACGTCGGCAGGGAATACGAAAGCGACGTCATCCGCATCAATTCCCAGTCGGGCAAGGGCGGCGTAGGCTACGTCATGCAGACGGCTTTCGGCATAAATATGCCCCGCGCCATGAAAGAGGACATGGGTTATAAGGTAAAGCACGTCTCCGATGTAACCCACAGCGAGCTTAAACCCGCAGATATATACGAAGTATTCAAAAATAATTACCTCCAAAACCGCCCTGTGTTCGATATAACCGAATGTCATTTCAGGCAAATCGACGGCATCGAGGCGTGCGTTTCTCTGTCGCACGGCGACAAGGTGACGCAGGTCATTTCCAAGGGCAATGGCAGGCTCGACGCCGTTTCCAACGCGTTGAAGGCTTATTTCGGCAAAGAATACACCCTTTCTTGCTACGAACAGCACGCCCTCACACAGGGTTCGCGCTCCAAGGCGATATCGTACGTCGGCGTGGAGGCGGACGGCAGTATGTTCTTCGGCGCGGGCGTAGACGACGATATAATCAAGTCGTCATACAAGGCGTTGGTTTCTGCTGTAAACAATATGCTTAAAGCTTAGGGTGAAATGCGCGCATAGCGCGCGTGAAATAGCGGCGTCACCGCTGTGAAATGCGCCAAAAGTCGGGTCAAAATGCCTGCTCTGCCAATGGCGCGAGAAATGTAACCTGTCGGTTGCGTTGAGGCAGACGATTATTATTTAAAATACTTTTACCATAACGCGCGGTTTAAGACCGCGCATTTCACAAACGCAAAGCGTTTATTTCACTCCGCGGCAGCGGAATTTCACGTATGGCGCAGCCATACATTTCACATATTTTATACTCTTGTGCATTTGACAACGCAGTGGGGTAGTGATATAATCTTAACCGTAGCTAAACGCTATAATAATTGCAAGGACAAATTTTATGCATCCTCAGGCACTTTTCCATGTGTTCGGTCGGCCCGTGTATGCCTATGGCATATGCATGGCTGTCGGAATAATCGCCTGCTTCATCTTTCTGATGTGGGCGTTCTGGTACCGCAACTTCAACGAAGAAGCTTCGGACAAAATTTTAATAATCGGTATTCTCGCCACGGCGTTCGGCATATTTATGGCTATGGTCTTTCAGTCGCTCTACGACTATATCGAAGACCCCTCCGAAGGTTTCAGGCTCAACACGTCCATGACCTTCTACGGCGGTCTGATAGGCGGCGTAAGCTCCTTCCTCATCGTGTGGAACCTTTACATCTTCGTAATTGCCCCGCGTGCAAAATCCAAGCTGTTGCAGAACAACATGAACGCCACCCTGACCGACGCGTTGCCCATAATCCCCATGGGCATAACCATTGCCCACGCATTCGGCAGATTGGGTTGCTTTTTCGGCGGCTGCTGCTACGGCGCGCCCACCGATTCGTGGATAGGTCTGCCCTGCGCCCATGGCTACAACGCCGAACTCGGCATGACAATGGACGGCGTAAACGTCATTCCCGTGCAGCTCATGGAGTGCATATTCCTGTTCATTCTCACGGGCATAATGATAGTTTTATACTTCAAGTTCAACTTCAACTGCAATTTCGGCGTCTATGCCATTGCCTACGGTGTATGGCGCTTTATAATCGAATTTTTCCGCGTAGACCACCGCGGTTCGTTTATCCCCGGGCTCACCCCCTCGCAGCTTTGGGCGATAGTAATGGTAATACTCGGTATTGCATATTTCTTCCTGTATAAGTATTTGTTCAAAGGCATGATGAAACACCCCGAGTTGCAGCCCTCTCTTCATGCAAAGGGCGGCGAAAAGGCAGAGGAAACTCCCGCGGAGTAAGTTTAATTTAAATTATAGAATATGAAATCAATGTTCTATAAACGTTAAGATTATTTTTTATAGTAAACAGCTCTTGGATAATTGTCCAAGAGCTGTTTGTATTATAAATAGATATAACATGAAGTTATAAGGTAATGTACTACAAAATATTTTTAAATGTTGAATATTACAGTTCCAGAAACAGCGGTTACAGCTATTTCACTTGTTGTCCCGCGGGGATAAGATGTCCAATTTAATTTGTCCAAAGCAACTTGATTATCTGCGTAAAAGCCAAAGTTACCTGCGGCGTTCAATTCTATATCAAAATTGATATTGTGTGTTTCACCGCCTTCCCAACTCGGTAATTTATATTGTGCATCTAATGTGATTATTACATCCTTATAATAGGCATATGATAGCACACCTTGAAAATCATAAAAATCGCCTTTTGTACCTATAGTAGTCGATGATGCTTCAGTAATTGAATACAAAATATATTTTTCGAAATTGTTCATATTAAGTT
>ERZ1090879.927-NODE-927-length-16962-cov-6.089135_pt1 | contig 16962 bp, 13 predicted proteins | sample MGYA00478472_ERZ1090879 | MGnify/ENA primary metagenome ERZ1090879 (study PRJEB33644, sample SAMEA5815723) | chicken gut metagenome | biome: Chicken; feature: Gastrointestinal Tract; material: Caecum | place: Ireland | collected 2019-01-01 | study: A study of the...
ACGGAAAAGATGACCTTTCTATACGGAAAAGGTGCGGTTGAGATACTCACGCTTTGCAGGCTCTTTGATTTATCATTTTGTCATGAGGAAAAGAAAGCCTGTCAATTATGAAATAGAGGTCACGGGCGAACCGTCAATCACCCGCTTGCCAAAGGAATATGCGGACTCTTTGGTGTTCTCGTTGGAGCTTGTCATCTATGAAATGCTGCACGACGAACAAGAAGAAATACCGGACGAAGAAAAAAGAAGCCGTGAGTAACGACTTCTTTTTATTTTTGTCTTCAAGTGTCTATAAAAACAGACTCTGCGCTCTTTACTTTTACGATAAAAACTGATATAATTGTTATAAGGCGAAGTTTGTACTTTGCTTTGCACGGAAAATGTTCAGTTGATTGCATTTTGCAAACACCTGAACGCATTTACACAGACGGAGCGCGTAATGGGTAAAGAGAATTTCTCGAAAATCAAACTCCTGAAGATCTGGGAGATCCTGAAACAGGAAAGCGACGAAGATCATCCGCTCTCCACCGGGGAACTTCTCGCCCGTCTTGAAAAAAACGGCGTTGCCTGCGACCGCAAAACGCTTTATCAGGATATAGCCGCATTAAACTCTTTCGGTTACGAGGTCATCTGTAAGCGCGGACAGCATAGCAATTCTTATTATGTGGTGGACAGGAGCTTCGATATCCCCGAACTTCGCGTTCTCATCGACGCTGTACAGGCGGCAAGTTTCATCACCGAAAGAAAAACAGCGGAACTTATTGACAAGATCGCGGCTCTCGGCGGCAGCAACCGCGCGGAGATTCTGAAGCGCAATATCGTCGAGTTCAACACTACGAAGCACTCCAACGAGAGCATTTATTACAGCATCAATGCCATAGAGGACGGTATCCTTTCAGAGCGGAAAATCTCTTTCAGGTATTTCGACCTCGACCGCAGCGGTGAACGGCAGCTTCGTAAGGATGGCGAGCGTTATGTCGTCAATCCCGTGGCGATGGTGTTTGCAAATGACAATTACTACCTCGTCTGCTATCACGACAAGCACAAGAATACGGCAAGTTACCGCATTGACCGTATGCTTGACGTTCGCGTGACGGAAGAACCCATCAATGAGAGCGCGCGTCCGAAATCGCTCAATATCTCCGAACATCGCAAGCAGGCGTTTTCCATGTTCGGCGGAGAAACGGCTACCGTCCGCCTTGAAGCTGACGTAAGCCTTCTGGATGTCATCTATGACAAGTTCGGCGAAAAGACGGTCATTACAAGCCGCGGCGACAACATGATAGAATTTACTGCCACTGTTCAGCTCAGCCCCGTTTTCTTCGGCTGGTGCGGCACGTTCGGAGATAAATTAAAAATCGTTTCACCAAAAGCTGTGGTGGAGAAGATGAAAGATCAATTGCAGGTATTGGCTAATACTTATATGTATGTGTAGTTTAATGTGAATTAAATGGAGAGTTGATGATGCTAGATAGAATAAACGAGGCAAGAAAAAAGAGTCGTTACAGTGGTTCCGGTGCTATAACACGCGAACAATTCCTATTTTATGAAATGAGAACTATCGCCAAACTGGTGCAAGAAAATCTTACAGAGCAAGAAATCCTGCAGAAAGTATATCAAGATAACTTGTTTCAGTATCCGACAGAAAGATCCATCAAGACGATTGCAAACGGCTGCATTCGAAGGCTTAAGGCATTAGATAATAATCTACTGATAAATGCAATAGCCGATCAGCCTAGTGATATATCAAAGCAAATCTGCTTATATGCCATGATGAAGCAATATAATTTGATGTTGGATTTCATGGTGATGGTTATAGGAGAAAAATATCGTCAAAATGATTTATCTTTTGGCAAAACGGATGTCAATGTTTTTCTTCTTAGATTGCAGGAACAAGACGAATATATTGCATTATGGTCATCCGCAACACTTGCGAAAATACGACAAGTTATTATGAAAACATTAGTAGAAACTGAGTATATTGACGCCCCTAATGCCGTTCGCTTAAACCCGGTTCTGCTTTCGCGTGTTTTGGAAGATGGCATTCGTGAAAATCATGATGAGGGAATATTCCCTGCTTTTAACTTTTTTGAGTAGAGGTATTTATGAGCGACTTAATGGCACGCCTCGATAAATTGAAACAGAAAATTCAAACAGAAGACTTCTTGTTCGGAAAGGGGTTGAGCAATGAGGTCAATATATGGATTTTTTGCTATGAGCCGATTGAGGAAATGGTTATAAAGCATTTTGTTGGCACTCTCCTAACCGATCAATCGATTACTTGCAGCATACATCATTTTGACTTATATAAAGTTTTTCTTGATATATGCAAAGATAAAAAGATACTTAACGCAATTCCGAACATGGAAGATAAAAAAGGGAAGAAGTATCTTTTGAAGCAAATGAATTCTATAGCAACCGACACCACATTCATAAATAAAATGGATTTCAATCCTCAAACAAGAGGAAAAGATGTGCTTGTGCTGTCAGGCATAGGCGACGTGTTCCCGTTTATGCGTATACATAATTTATTAGAGTCGATGCAACCTTATTTTTCCGTACCGATACTGGTATTATATCCGGGAAAGTTTGAGGATGCTCATCTGCAATTGTTTGGTAGATTGAAACCGAATCCCTATTATAGGGCATTTAACATTGTATAGGAGGAAAGCATAATGATTATCCGTGATATGTTCCAAGAGGACATCAATAGGCAAATCAACGGGGTTATAAAAGTAGATCAAAGTAGCGTTGATGTAATTGAGCAAGAAGTAAAAGAATACGTAATCACAAAGGAACTTAAAAAGCACTTTGTGCAATTTTTTGATTGCTATGATGATACTTTTGAGAACCCGACTGCAGATATAGGCGTTTGGATATCCGGATTTTTCGGCAGTGGTAAATCGCATTTTCTCAAAATGCTTTCCTACATTTTGGAAAATAGAGAAATTAACGGAAAGAAAACGGTTGAATACTTTAGAGAAAAGTTTAAGGATGACCCCGCCACGTTTATGCTTGTAGATAGGGCCACCAAGCCCAAGACGGAAACAATCCTTTTTAACATAGATGTTGAAGGCCCGATCCAGAAAGACAAGACTGCTGTGCTTAGAGTTTTTGCTAAGATGTTTTATAATCATTTAGGGTTTTACGGCGAAAACCTGAAAGTGGCAAAACTTGAACAGCATCTTGCAAAACAAGGCAAACTGACAGAGTTTAGCGAAGTTTTCAGCGAAAAGCATGGTGATTCTTGGTTGCAATCAAGGGATGCGTATGCCTTTTTTGAGGATGATATGGTTTATACTTTGCAAAAAGTACTCGGAATGAGTGAGACTGCAGCGCATAACTGGTTTAACGGAGAAGAAGAAACCGATATAGATATGAGCATTGCCAAACTTGTTGCCGAAATAAAAGATTATGTGCGTAGTCAACCGTCCGAGTTTCGGCTGCTGTTTATGATAGACGAAGTCGGTCAATATGTCGGAACGGATAGAGATTTGTTGCTGAATTTGCAGTCTATCGTAGAAAAATTGGGCAGTGAGTGCGGCGGACAGGTATGGGTCGTATGCACTGGACAGGAAGCGATAGATGAGATTATCCGTGTGCGAGATAATGAGTTTTCCAGGATACAAGCGAGATTCAAAAACAGACTGTCTCTGACATCATCTTCTGTCGATGAGGTCGTACAAAAACGAATTTTAAAGAAAAAACCCGAAGCCGAAAAGCTGTTGGAGAATGTTTATCAAGAAAATGATTCTGTGCTTCGCAACCTGTTTACTTTCAGCGATGCAATGCTGGATATCAAAGGGTTCGGCGGCGCAAAAGATTTCATTATCAACTATCCCTTTGTGCCCTATCAATTTACATTGATGCAGCACGTTTTTAACGAAATCAGGAAGCACGGGAATGCCGGAAAACATCAATCCAACGGTGAACGCTCCATGCTGTCCGGTTTTCAGGAAACGGCACAAAAAATACAGAATCAAAACGAACAGACGTTGGTTCCGTTCTTTATGTTCTATGATACGCTGCATTCGTTTTTGGACAGTTCGATTCGCAGCGTAATAGAAAGATGCCAAAAGGCTGCCGAAAATCGAGACGGCATAGAGGATTACGACGTATCCGTATTAAAGCTATTGTATCTTGTCAGGTACGTCGGTAACGATATAAAAGCCACGCTGGATAACATTGTGATCCTTATGGCGGATAATATCGGCGCCGATAAAATTGTTTTGAGAGAAAAGGTAAGGGCATCCCTCAATCGCCTTCTGGGGCAAAATTATATCGGTAGATCAGGCGATATATACAATTTCCTTACCGATGAAGAGCAAGATATTCAAAGCGAGATAAAAAAGACAGTAGTGGATACCTCGGACATAGTAAGCAGAATTGCCGACATCATTTACGGCGATATTTACACGTCCAAAAAATTCCGCCATGGTGACTATGACTTTGCGTTCGACCAAACGGTAGACGGAATTTGTGTAGGCGCGTCCGGCTATGGGATCAGACTAAAATTTTTGACTGTTGCAACCGATGCGATCGATAAGTCGGAACTGAGGTTGCGGGCAGAATCTACCGATCAAGCGATAGTGGTCCTTGGCGAAAGCCCTTATTATCTCGCTTTAGAGCAAGCGATGAAAATAAAAAAATTCGTAAAACAGCGTAATCTTTCGCAACTTCCGAAGTCCGTGCAAGAAATCATCCGTGCACAGCAGGATGAGGCGACAAATTATGAAACCGAAGCGCGCCAAAGCCTGAAAGAAGCAATAGAATCGGCAAGATTTTATGTCGCCGGCGAGCAGCTCACCATCAAAAGCGGCGATGCTAAGTCTAAAGTAGATCAGGCGCTGGAATATTTGGTTGCACATGTATACAGCGAACTCAATCTCATCGAATCACATATAACCTCCGATGCGGAAGTATGTAATATAGCCAAAGGGCTGACCAGGCGCCTGGACGGCTGTGAACCAAATCAAAATGCCGCTGCTAAAGTGGCCGAATATTTGGAAATACAGGAGAGGAAGCATCTGCCTACGTCCATGGCAGATATTCAATATCGTTTCAATCTTGTCCCTTATGGTTGGAAAGAGCTTGATATAGCCGGCGTAGTGGCAATGTTGATGCGGGATCAAAAGGTCACTGTTAAACATGCCGGTGTCACCGTACAACCCGATGAACCGCGCCTTGCCGACCTGCTGCGAAAGAAATCGGAAACAGGAAAAGTAATCATTCAAAAAAGAGTGGTGATTTCGGCACAGCAGCTCCGCAATGTAAAAGAATTTTTACGCGAATACTTTGATTGCATGGACATACCGGACGATGAGGACGGACTGGTAAAATTTATTAAGGAAAAATTTAACGACCAACGTGAGCATTATGATCAATTGTTGGCTCGTTACAACGGCAGCAATTATCCCGATAAAAGACTTGTCGAAGAATCCGTTGCGCTGGTTTCCGAGGTGTTGTCGCAAGCGAAAGATAACAATGCGTTGGTCGAAAAGATAATAAAATTGCAATCGGCTCTGTTGGATTGCAAGGAAAAAATGCAGTCGGTTGAGTCGTTCTTCAGCGGGCAGGTTACATTATTCGATAATGCCGTACGCTTCGAATCCGGCATGCGCAACGACCTCGATTATATTGCGACGGATGAGGAAGCCAATGCGGCCTTAAACCGTATTCGCGCAATTATTAACATGAAGTCCGATGCCGTATACAGAAGCATCCCCGAACTTAACGGTCTGATCGGCAAGGTCAAGCAAGCTCATGATAGGATGCTCGAATTAAAACGTGAGGAGCTTGCGGAGATCGTGCGTCAATGCGTGCAGGAGACGCATTCATTGGCAAACGCCAGTACACGAGCGAAAGAGATAAGCAATACTGCGGATAACTTTTTTGCGCAAAAAAAGGAAGAGATTGCCGCGACAAGTGGATTGGCGCTTTTAGACGGCATGATCCAGAGGATCTTGAGTTACAAAGACGAGGCGATACAGCGCATGGAAGCTGCTTCGCGTCCGGAAACAGCCGTGCCTCGCCCTGCATCCGCAGAGAAACACAAGGTGTACAAACCGGTGTTGCGAAATGTTTTGTTCCCTGCCGGGAAGTTGGAAACAAAAGAGGATATTGCCGCCTATGTCGCAAAAGTGCAATCGCGTTTGGAAGAGCTGTTGAAAAATTCCGACGGAGTGGAAATCAAGTAAGGAGTTGTTATGGATAAAAACGCTATCAAAAAGTATGCCATGTGGGCGAGAAAGGATCTTATAAACCGTGTTAAGACAAAAGCATACCAATACGGCATTACTGAGGCGGGAGCGGTCGAAAAAGATGCGGACAGCGTGAACGGAAAGCTTCTATCGCAAGCCGAGAAAAGGCAGCGCCATGCCTTGTTGCAGCAAATTTCGGAGAACGGCTTTGACCACGTGATAGATGAAGTGGCATACACATGGTTCAACCGTTTTTGCGCGCTCAGGTTTATGGAAGTCAACGGCTATCTTCCCTCTCATATTCGCGTTTTTACCGACGAAGACAATAATTTCAAGCCGCAAATACTTACGGAAGCTCTCAACTTATCGTTGCCGGGGCTAAATATCGACAAAGTGTTTGAGTTGAAAGAAGACAACCGGACAGAAGAGCTGTACAAATATCTTCTCATCGTGCAATGTAACGCTTTGAACAGCATCTTGCCCGGAATGTTCCAGCGGATAGAGGACTATACGGAACTTCTCTTCCCCGATAATCTTTTGAGAGAAGGAAGCGTGATAGCCCGCTTGATATCAGATATACCTGCGGATAATTTCGATGTACGCTCGGATAATGGCCAAATAGAGATCATCGGCTGGCTGTATCAGTATTATATCACGGAAAAGCACGAAGAAGTTGTGGACCCGCTGCACGGAAAGACTGTAGAAAAAGATGATATCCCTGCAGCAACGCAGCTTTTTACTACCGACTGGGTCGTGCGTTACATTGTGGATAATTCGGTCGGCCGCTATTGGATTGAAAGAAATCCCGACAGCTCCCTCAAAGAATATTTGCAATATTTCGTCTTGCCCAAAGATAGAAAGATCCAATACGTTGAGGACAGGATCGAACCGCAGGATGTCACGGTCTTCGACCCGTGTGTCGGCTCGGGTCATTTTTTGCTATATGCTTTTGACGTGCTTGTTAAAATCTATACGGAACACGGCTACTCGGCAAGGGATGCCGTAAACTCAATTGTTGTAAATAATTTGTTTGGACTCGATATTGATGAAAGAGCCGCCCAGCTTGCTTATTTTTCGTTAATGATGAAGGCTCGTCAATATGACAGCCGCTTTTTAGAACGCAGAATACAGCCGAACATTTTTGCCATTCGGGAAAGTAATTACCTTTCTCGAGATACATTTGATTATATTGTGGGCAATAGCGCCGAATTGCGCACAGATCTACAAGCTTTGGTCGATACTTTTTATGATGCCAAAGAATATGGTTCACTGCTGCAAATGCCGAATGTTGACTTTAAAGGGTTATTTGATCGCTTTGATCAGATTGCTGATGATATTCATTTTCATAGAGACGAAGCAATAAGGTCATATCTCCCTGTCGTACAAATAGCCGAAATACTTTCGCGCAAATATGCTGCCGTCGTGACCAATCCGCCGTATCTCAATAAATTCGACGCCAAGTTAAAACAATTTATAGTGGCGAATTATAAGAACTATGGAGGAGATCTTTTCAGTGCCTTTATATACCGAAATTTGCTTCTGTGCAAGGCAGATGGGTTTGCTGGGTATATGACGCCCAATGTATGGATGTTCATAAAGACTTATGAGAAGCTGCGCCAATACTTGTTGGCAGAGAAAACTATCTCCTCATTGATTCAATTGGCAAAGGGTGCTTTTTTTAAGGAAGCAACTGTTGACATATGCTCTTTCGTATTGAAAAACAAGAAAGAACTTGTTCCAGGCTTATATATTAGACTTGAGGAATTTAAGGGCGGCATGGATGTACAGAGGCAGAAGGTACTGGAAGCCATTGCCAATCCAAACTGCGGATATTTTTACGAAGCAACCGCTTCCAACTTCTCCAAAATCCCTGGCACGCCGGTGGCGTATTGGGCTTCTGAAAAAGCAAGGAGTGCCTACCTCTCAGCCAAGTGTATGGATGAAGTTGCAAAACCAAGGCATGGTCTTGCAACTTCTGATAATGACAGATTTCTTAAATTATGGTATGAAATTAACATAAATAAAGGAAGCCTTTATGATCGATGCCAATTGGAGAAAAAGTGGTTTCCAATGAGTAAAGGTGGAAGTTATAGAAAATGGTACGGTAATCTTGAATGGATTATAAATTACGAAAATGATGGCAAAGAAATAAAGGAATATGCAATATCGATTTATAAATGTTCCACACGCACAATACAAAATACGCAGTTTTATTTCGAAGAAGGACTCACGTGGTCAGCGCTTACTTCAGGTGAATTTTCTGTGCGCTGGCAAGAAAAGGGAGCGTTGTTTGGTTCGGGTGGATATTGCGCATTCACAAATGATGACATTCGGTTTTTCATCCTTGCGCTTCTTAACAGTAAGATCACAAAATCCTTCATACAATTTGTCTCTCCAACGATAAATTACGAGGTTGGACATATAAAGACAATTCCAGTTTTGGAAAAAACAGTATATGACAACGAAATAGATGCCATATCCAAGGAAGATGTAATGCTATCAAGGCAAGATTGGGACTCCTACGAAACCTCGTGGGACTTCAAAAAGCATCCGTTGATTTGAGGGAAAACAAATGAAAAAGCGGTTATTAGAGTTAATTGAACAAATTGATAAAATCGAGGAATTATTTCACTTGGCGGAGGGCGCGCACGGAGGATTGAAAATTATTAATGACGTCCAAGATTTTACTATTTGGTCGCAGGCAGTCAGAGCGGAGTTGAGAGAGATCCACGGTAGAACGCACGATACATTTATTTTTGAGGCAATCCATAATTTAGACGGGTTTAATGGCTGGAGAGATAAGCTTCAATTTGATAAAGTCAAAGGAGATTTGCTGGCAATCAAGGATAATATCGATAAATATTATCCGCAAGAAAAAACATCTGTAAATAGAACTAAAACAGAGGGGAATAAAGCGATGAGGAAAAATCCTAAGATTTTTATAAGTCATTCATCAAAAGATAAAAGTTATACAGATATACTTGTTGATTTGCTTGAGGATATGGGATTGCACGAAAATCAAATCTTTTGCAGTTCCGTTCCTGGATGCGATATCCCTTTAGGGAAAAACATTTTTGACAATATACTAAGTCAATTTCATAAGAACGAGTTGCATGTCATATTTGTTCTCTCCGAGAATTTCTACAATAGCCCGGTCTGTTTGAATGAGATGGGAGCCGCTTGGGCGTTGAGTATGGAAAGCAATTTTATACTATTGCCTGGGTTTGATTTTTCCGAGATCGCCGGTGTTATAGACAGAGACAATATAGGTATAAAATTGGATGGGGATAATACAGACGTAAGAAACAGACTTAATCAATTAAAAGATAATATTATTGAAGAATTTGGACTTCCAGCGATTAATAGCGCTCGTTGGGAGAGCAAAAGAGATGCGTTTATTAATAACGAGTTGAGTTTAGCAAGAGGTGTAGTTGTAACGGCGAGGAAAACCACACTAAGCCATGAGGCAGAAGAAATATTAAGTGAAGTTGCAAATTCTCCCAGAGAAGAGATGATTATAACTACAACATTGCAATCCGGAAAGAGTATTCAATGTGGATCCAAATGTCATTCTCAATCAGAAGGACAGCGTGAATTTAGTAAGTGGGATGGAGCGATAGACGAACTAATAAAAATTGGATTTATTAAAGCAATTGACAAAAAGCATGAAGTTTTCAAGATTACCCGTGAAGGATACGGCTATGTAGATTCTATCGGAGAAAAGTAAAATGGGCAGATTGATTTCAGATAAATACAAAGAATGGAAAGCCGAGTGCGAACAGCGCTTTCAACAGCTCAAGGCGAATGAAGAGGAACTCAACCGTATCTTCATCGACATCTACGGTTTGCAGGATGAGCTTACGCCCGACGTTGAAGATAAAGACGTCACCGTGCACCGCGTTTACGACACTAAGGACGACGTGCCGGAGAGTATGCGTGGCTCTGCCTATATCCGTACGATGCGCGATGAGATCGTGTCGCTCCTCTCTTACGCCGTCGGCTGCATGTTCGGCAGATACTCTTTGGATGTCGACGGGCTTGTGCTCGCGGGACAAAAATTTGAAAGCAGGTTTATTCGTGACCCACACGGTGTTACCGGCGGTTACATACCCACGTCTCTTTCAGGCTGGTATATACGTGAGTCCGATGACAGTGTAAACATAAAAGTTTGCACATTTGCACCTGATCCGGATAACATAATTCCCATCCTCGACGATGACTATTTCGAGGACGACATCTTAGGCAAGTTTGTAAAGTTTATTTCCGCCGTATATGGTGAGGATACTTTGGATGAGAATCTAAAGTTTATAGCAGACGCTTTGGGCGGCAGGGGTACACCCCGTGAGGTGATAAGAAGTTATTTCTTGAATGATTTCTATACCGATCATCTCAAAACATATCAAAAGCGACCGATATATTGGCTGTTTGACAGCGGCAAAAAGGACGGATTCAAGGCGCTTATCTACATGCACCGCTATGAACGAGATACGCTTGCCCGCATGAGGACCGATTATGTGCACGAGCAGCAGGCGCTGTATCGTGCCGCAATAGAAAACTGCAACCGCCAAATAGAAAGCGCAAGCGGTTCTGACAGGGTCAGATTAGGCAAACAGCTGCAAAAACTGGCGGCACAATCAAAAGAGATCGACGCGTTTGAGGAAAAGCTGCACCACTACGCGGATATGATGATTGACATTGACCTCGATGATGGCGTAAAACATAATTATGCCATATTCGGGGATCTATTGGCATCGATAAAGTAAACGGAGAAAATACATGGATACAGAGAAAATCGTAGCGGATCTTAATCGCAGATTTGCAGCGCCGCTGCCGGAGTTCTATCGGCGCAGAATCATCTTTTGGCGAGATGCCGAGCGTGAATTTGCCGATAAGCTGGATGAGATCAAATTGGAGAACGCGAAGCTGGTCGTTCTGAAAGAAAATAATAATTTTGAAATAAAAAAGCTGTTGACGGTGGATGACGTAACAGACAATTTTCTCGTGTATAATCCGTTTGTGTACAATACGCCGGAAGAGATGGAGGATGATTGGCTGCTGAACATTGAGTTGTACAGCGAGGAATTCTATGCTGATCTAAATTCGATATGGATGGATGAGATGGGCATTCCCTCTTCCACGCTCTTGCGCAGTGCCGTAAAACGATATCATAAGTTTTTCAACAACAAAGAACGCCGTGCCAAGTTTGCCGCGATCAAAAAGAATATCACTTCCGATTTGCACGTGCATCTGACCGTGCTGGCTGTTTTATGCGGGTTTAAGGAAACGTCTTTTACCTTTAATACAATATTGCGTTCAGTCCTGACTGCTGGACTTGATAACGACACGAATGCAATTTATCGTGATTTTGTGAATTTCGGCGCAGATAAGGCGTTTTGGGCACTTGCCGCCCGCGCTACGGGATATCAAAGCGACGATCCGCAGCTAACGGATCTGGCTTCGCAGATAATGCTGACGTCATTTGCCTATACCGTTCATGAAGAAAGATTGAAAGCATTGTCGGCATATATATCCTCCGCACATCAATCATATTGCCATGACTTTGTTTCGGACTGGATGCATTCCGTCTATAACGAAGAACTATACCGGCTGGCGAGAGATATTGAGCAAAAACACCATTTGTACGGGTGTTGCGACTCATTTCCCGTCGAAGAGTTGGCTTCTGCAGAAGGGTTTCCATGCATTGACGAGTGTATACTTTTCAAGTTGATGAAGGAGATCGATGGCGGTCTTTTCCGCACGACGCTTATAGATTATGTCGTAGAAAAGCGTCGCGCGATGGTTTGGCAAGAACATTTTAAAAATTATTACAATGCCATTGATTGCGTCAGCAAAATGCAAAATTTTTATCTTGCGCATGCCGGCGGTTTTCATCATGCGGTAGCAAAAGATATTTGGAGATACTATGAGTCCGAATACTATAAAATGGATGTATATTATCGCGCATTCCACCGCAGTTATAATGACTGTTTGAAAGACGCGAATCCCTTATTGGATGATGCGATCAAGGCCGTTTTTGAAAAAGTGGAAGGGTTATATACTGTATGGTTTCTCGGAGAACTCGGAGAAAATTGGTACAATATTTGTGCCGATGAAATGCGAGACCTCGGGCATATAAAAGGGGTCAGCATCCAAGAGGATTTTTATGCGGCAAAGGTAAAAAATGCTGGAACCAGGATTTTTGTGATAGTGTCAGATGCACTACGGTATTCCGTAGGAGCGGAGCTTGCCGAGCAGTTACGCATCGAAACACAAAGCAAAGTAGAGATCTCATCTTGCCAGGCTATCTTTCCCAGCATTACAAAATTCGGAATGGCCGCACTGCTCCCTCACAAAAAACTCTCTGTTGTTGAAAAAGACGGGTTGATGTCCGTTTTTGCGGACGGTCAATCGACCGACAGCGGAGCCCGGGACAGTGTGTTGAAATCGGCGCATCTCAAAAGCAAAGCATTGAAAAACAAAGACATTGTTGAACTGAAACGAGCAGACAGGCAGGAACTTGTCAAAGGACAAGATATCATCTATATTTATCATGATAAAATAGATGAGACTGCTCATACGTCGGAGAAATCTGTATTTTTTGCATGTGACGAGGCAATAGCAGAAATCAAGAATATTGTAAAAATCATTTGCAACGATTTTGGCGGAACGCGAATTTTGATCACTGCCGATCACGGATTCCTTTATACGGCGCAGCCTCTACAGGAATATGAAAAGGTCGATAAAAAAGATTTCGCCGGACGAGAGGTGGAATACGGCAGGCGCTATGCTATAATGCAAAAAGGCTTATCCTTGCAATATTTAATGCCGGTAAAATTCTTAGACGGCACCCAATACGACGGATTTACCCCGCGCGGGAATGTGCGGATCAAGCTTAGCGGCGGTGGTATGAATTATGTGCATGGCGGGATTAGTTTGCAAGAAATGATGGTGCCTGTTATCGATTATCATTTCTTGAGGAACGCATCATCGGAATATCAACGCAACCGTGATAAGATAGATACGAAACCTGCGGAAATCGCAATTTTATCTGCCACTCGTAAAATATACAACATGATAGTGGCTTTGAGCTTTTATCAAAAGCAGCCGGTAGCCGGCAATATCGTCTCTGAGACTTACTTGGCATACTTTACTGATGAGAATGGTACGCCAGTAAGCGATACGGTAAAAATTATTGCCAATAAAACATCCGAAAAAGAACAGGAACGTACCTTCAAATGCATTTTCAATTTGAAACAGAATCGTTACGACAAAAAAGCAAAGTATTACCTCATTATAAAGGACGAACAAGGGTTGCAAACGCCGAAAAAGGAAGAATATCAAATCGATATTGCCATGTCCTTTGATGACTTTGATTTGTTTAATGACGATAGATTTTAGTAGACGGAGGAATAATAAATGTCTGAGGCCGAAGCTTTAAGTAGAGAAATTGTCAGGGATAAATTGCGCAATTCATTCGATGGGAAAATAGTGCGCAAAGATTTGACAAAAAAGATTAAGGAAGGCGCTAATGTGCCCGTGTATGTCTTGGAGTTTTTGCTCGGACAGTATTGCAGCTCGGATGATCCTTTCATTATCGAAAAAGGCGTTCAAACAGTGAAACGCATTTTAGCCGATAATTTTGTGCGTCCCGATGAAGCGCAAAAAGTGTTGTCCGTTTTACGTAAGAACGGCAGTCATACTGTCATAGATATGGTTACCGTAGAACTTGATATGCATGACGACATTTATAAGGCATCGTTCTCGAATCTCGGATTGCGCGGTGTTCCCATCGCAGACGAATATCCGGAAAAACATGATAGGCTCTTCTTTGCGGCGGCATTTGGTGCATCGTTCAGCTGGAGTATGAATATTTGGAAGAAGAAAAGCATAATAGTCCCATAAGCATACGAAAGCTGACGCCTATTCAAATGCCGCACATTGATATAAGCGATTTGAAAAAGGGACGCAAGAATTTTACCAAAGATGAATGGATTGATGTTTTGCTGCGCTCTATAGGCATGGAGCCGGAAACTCTATCATATAGAGAAAAATGGCTGTTGGTTACCCGTATGATTCCTTTAGTGGAAAACAATTTTAATTTATGCGAACTTGGGCCGAGAAGTACGGGCAAATCTCATTTATATAAGGAAATTTCTCCAAACAGTATTTTAATTTCCGGTGGCCAAACAACAGTCGCCAACTTATTTTACAATATGAGCCGAAAAAGTGTGGGGCTGGTTGGACTATGGGATTGTGTTGCTTTTGACGAAGTGGCTGGTATAAAGTTTAAGGATAAAGACGGCATACAAATTATGAAAGATTATATGGCGTCCGGATCTTTTGCCCGCGGAAAAGAGGAAAAAGCTGCTTCGGCATCAATGGTTTTTGTAGGCAATATCAACCAAAGCGTCGACGTGTTATTGCAAACATCTAGCCTGTTTGCTCCGTTCCCGCCGGAAATGGGGACAGATACTGCATTTTTAGATCGCATACATTGTTACCTGCCCGGATGGGAAATACCTAAATTCAGACCGGAACATTTTACAAACGATTACGGTTTTATTACAGATTACTTATCGGAGTTTATCCGCGAGCTGCGAAAAGAACAGTATGGTGATGCTTTGGATAAATATTACCGCCTCGGAAAAAATCTTAACCAACGTGATACGATAGCCGTGCGTAAAATGATAGATGGTTATTTGAAACTCATATATCCGCATGGTGAGTTTGATAAAGAGGAGTTGGAAGAGGTAGTCAAAATGGCGCTTGAAATGCGCAGAAGAGTCAAGGAACAGCTTAAAAAACTCGGGGGAATGGAATTTTACGATGTGAATTTCTCATACATCGATAAAGAAACCTTTGAGGAAAAATATGTTACTGTCCCGGAACAAGGCGGAGGTAAATTAATCCCTGACGGTGTCTGCAACCCTGGACAAGTCTATACTGTTTCACGCGGGAAGTCAGGCATGATAGGGGTATATCGCCTTGAAGGACAAATGCTTCCGGGAAATGGTAAGTTTGAAAGAACCGGATTGGGATCAGACAGAGAAGCAAAAGAGGCAACAAATACTGCATTAAATTTCTTAAAAGCCAATGGAAGCAGAATAAGCAATTTAATAAGTACAACAACAAAAGATTATATCGTTAACTATCAAGATCTTCAGGGTATCGGGATCAGCGGCAAATTAGCTTTACCTACGTTGATTTCATTATGCTCTATTGCTTTAGGTAGGCCCACTCTCTCAAACCTGGCAATAATCGGAGATATATCCATAAGCGGAACGTTGATTAAGGTCGATGACTTAGCAAATGTTCTTCAGGTTTGTCTAGATTCCGGAGCCAAAAGGGTCTTACTCCCTAGCATATCTTTTTCTGATTTCGCAACCGTACCTCCCGAATTGATGAGTTCTTTTCAACTTATACCGTATACTTCGGCAGAAGATGCAGTATTTAAGGCGTTAGGGGTAGACTAATTCAAAAACTTCTCGCCACAGTCCGTAAACTTGTACAGTGAGGCCTTGACATCAAGGTCTCGCTTTTGATATAATACAGGCATGATAACGAAACGCAAAGTTTTGTTTTAGAAAGAGGCAAAGATGCGGGTATTAGACGAAGAAACGATGAATCGGGTCGCCGAGTACAATATCAGTTATCAGAAGGAGTTCGGCAGGGCGCCGAGTTTCAGGAACGTCATGCACGCGCTTGGTCTCGGCTCTTTGGCGACGGTGCAGCGTTATGTCAGGGCGTTGGAACGAAGAGGCAGTCTTGAATTGGAAAAGGACGGCTCCATTCAACCGCTCCCTTCCCTATTGAGCGGCGAATCCACCATTGTGCCGCTTGTGGGAGAAATCGCTTGCGGCGAGCCGAACTCCGGCGTTGAGAACATAGAAGAGAGTTTCGCCCTGCCGAAGGCTTTGTTCGGCGACGGCGACCTGTTCATGCTCCGCACTTTCGGCAACAGTATGACAGACGCCGGCATAAACAAAGGCGACCTGATTGTCCTTCGCAGACAGGATACGGCGGACGATGGAGAAATCGTGGTTGCGCTGGTGGACGGCAACACTACGCTTAAACGGCTGTACCACCGCGACGGCAAGATCGTTCTCCATCCCGAAAACAAGAGGATGAAGGACATCATCGTTGACGAATGCGCCGTTCAGGGCGTGCTGGTCGGCTGCATCAAGACATACGGATAAGAGTGAGCGCAGCTCATGCTTATAGGATCTGACAAGGTAAGATGACTGCGGTGCCGGAATTCCCGACCGCCCCAATGCAGTTTTCTTAAATACCGCCTTGCAGGTTCGGGGAAAGGAGGATCTATGTCATATGCAAGACACATGGAAACCCACAAGACGCCATTGCATAAACTGCGGGCAGGTACTGACAGGCTACCGGAACGAAAACGGGCTGGTAAAACTGCAATGCGCCCGCTGCGGATTGGTCATGGTCAGCAAGCGTATCAGCCGCAGGCATGAGCGGATAGACATCACGCCACCGTACGGCGAACAGATCGAAAACTGAATACGGAATAACGACGCTTCAGGTCGTGGCTGAAACAGCGCCATCGTGTAAATCCTGTCGCAGGTCATATTCTTTGTAAGTCGGACGGTTAAACCGAGAAGTCGAGAGGCCCCGACAAACGGATTTCCCTACTGGGAAGTCGGTTTGTCGGGGCTTTTTGTTTTCTCTGACGGTTTTGAAAAAAAGTCGAAAAAATTTTTTGAAGTCGCAAAAACCTTGCGAGTTCAACTTCTAAACTACA
>ERZ1090879.937-NODE-937-length-16830-cov-5.840477_pt1 | contig 16830 bp, 9 predicted proteins | sample MGYA00478472_ERZ1090879 | MGnify/ENA primary metagenome ERZ1090879 (study PRJEB33644, sample SAMEA5815723) | chicken gut metagenome | biome: Chicken; feature: Gastrointestinal Tract; material: Caecum | place: Ireland | collected 2019-01-01 | study: A study of the...
GTCGGCAGCGTCAGATGTGTATAAGAGACAGATAGAAAGTAATATGGAAAAATAACAGTAAAGTTTTAAAAGACTTGTTCTTTTAATGAACGCAATAAAGAGAATAAGAATATGTATTGTCACAATAGACAAAATGGAATATAATTAGCTTGGTATATTTTGGAAAGAAGTTAGAATATGGTAAATGCAGCATTTTAGACGGTACTCTTTGATATAAGCAAAACCCCTATTGTTTTTAATTGGAATTAGGGAGGAGTTATAGATGTCTTGCGAGTTCATGCAGGAACTTAGAAAATTGAGAAAGCTGTCAATGGAATCAGTCGAAAACATCCAATCTTTTAATAGCTTCAAGAAGTATATGCATGTGCGGCGCCCTGTTGAGGATGAACTCCGCAAAATGCTCGTACAAGTGAATAACGCCAGCAAAAAGGCTCTCATTTTATTATGCGGTAGCGCAGGTGATGGAAAGTCTCATCTTTTGTCTTACCTTAGTAATGCTGATTCAGAGCATTTACTAGACTCCTTTGAATTATATAATGATGCAACAGAAAGTAGTGCCCCATCTCTAACATCCATTGATACACTAGCCGTAAAACTTTCGGCTTTTGATGATGAGCATGCCTTAGAGGATGATGGCTTCAAAATGGTGCTGGCCATTAACTTGGGGACTCTAAACAACTTCATTGAATCTGAAGAAGGCAAGAAATTTTCTCGATTAAAAAAGTATGTAGAAGATAATGAAATATTCTCTTCCTACGTTCGTCCCAATGTGTATCAAGAAGATAGCGTATTCCAGCATGTCAGTTTTTCTGATTACCAGATTTTTACTCTTTGCGAAGATGGAGTAAAAACCACATATCTGGAAGAACTTCTAGGGAAAATTTTCGATCAGAATGAAGAGAATCCTTTTTTCAAAGCATACCAAACAAACTCTACATGCACTTTGTGCCAAAAGTGCCCGTTGCGGCATAATTTTGAATTTCTCTTCAATTCAGTCCATCGAAAGGAAATTATCAACAAAATTATAGAAGTGGTTATAAAAGATAAAGCGATTGTTTCAACACGAGATGTACTCAATTTGGTGTATGATCTCCTTGTTCATCCCGAATTTAATTATGAAACGTTCTGCCGAGTAGGAACTTCTGAAACCCAATACCTAACGGAATACATCCGCTGTACAACGCCAATGTTGATGTATGAATTGGACGATGTTTCACCACTTCTAAACGCTATACGTAATCATGACATTCTAAAAGATCGACGGGCAGAGTTGGATTTAGATGTCACCCGATTCCACTCGCTTGAAAATATTTATGAAGCTTTTCAATCTGCTACCACAAATACTCCCTATGCGCATTTGAATGAAACAACGCGGATAGCAGTCTTGGGAGGAATTAAACCAATGTTAAAAACACTGGTTTATCGGTTTATTGTACGCACAAAAGAAATGAAAGGTGCCATTCCTGAACGCAGTTCTCAAAAGCAGTTTCATGAATACATACAGTACCTGTATTATCAAAATAGCGGAAATGAACGCAAATTGAGTAAGTTATACGAAGCAACCAAAAAAGCGGTTATGAATTGGGACGGTCAATTCGATAGCGATACCATTTGCATTGATGATTCTAATGATAAGTTCTGGATTCTTGAGCAATTGCAAATTAAACCTGCACTGTATAAGGCCCAGCAGCCAACTACTGGAGATGTACAACGATTTTCAACAGCACTGAAATTGCGATTTAAAAAAGCAAGTGATGTAGTTTCAGAAACAGCAGAAATAAGTATGGATTATGCCTTGTATGAAATGGTATCTTCCATGCGAGACGGATATAGACCTACCGTTCAGGATAAAAACCAGCATACCGATTTCGTGAGTTTTGTTCAACAACTAATTGAGTTTGGCAATAAAGGCTCCCGCATCACGCTCATTCCCAAAGATCATGAACATGATTATAAGATGGTCTTTGAAGAAAACGATTTCGGTTATGAGTTTAAGGTGGTGTAAATATGGGGTACCAATTGGATCTTGCAACCTTTAAAGAGACCTTTTCAGTTAATGATGAAGGAACACGTTTAAAACATTCTCCTGGTAAAAGGTTCAAATTGTTTCCCTATATTGCCAACAATAATAGCGAAGCGATTACTAGTTTGAATTCGTTGGTTGGGCGATATCTTAATCAGGTGGTTCAACAAGAACCAACTTTACTGACATCAGATAATTTAATTGCCAAGATTAAAGAAGATACTGAAATTGAACCCGGAATGGATGAAATCTTTGCGCAAGTTGTGCGTAACATGTTCTTTGATGATCAAGGTAACATTCGCCCTGTGAATTTAAAAATGCTGTCACAGATTCCCTGCACAGAATCGAATGCTTGCAAACTCTCAGATTATCTCGTTGATGTACTTGGAGATGCGGAGCTTTTAAAAGAAAAGGTCCATGCTGCCGCTATTAAAGTCGAAGCGCAAAGTAATGTGTTAGAGAAAGTAGCCGCATCTAAATTGACGTTTTCCCCGATAAAAGCAACGCAAAATCTTCATTACCAACGTATCACCAATGCAGTAAAAGCTCAGTTTGAATCGGATTTTTTCTACATCTTGGAGGCAAGAAATCGCACACGAGATTATTTGATTCCGTTGTTGGAGTTCTACTACTTTATCTACACCGCTCAAGCCATTTTACAGTTAAGACGATTTATGGAAGGCGATAGGAGTTCCTGTATCCCGCTGTATTTTTGTTTGGAATGGGAAAAAACCAGTCAGAATCGACGCTGCTTTAGCCAAGGCTGGAATCTGCTTCAGGAGGCAACTAAGCGTATTTTTGCACACGCTGTGGTTTTGGAAATCTTAAATCAGTTTCCAGAAGAACACGATCCGGTCGATTACATTGCCCTAAAACAACTTATAAGCGAGTCTCAGGAAGAGGATCATTTGATTGCTGAACAAATTAAGCCACTGACGGACGCGTATCGTAAGGCGATTACGGATTGCCCTTCTATGTCTGAACTGGTTCGCACTGCTTCTGCAGATGGTGAAACAGCAGCAGAAATTCGTTTCTTATTTGAGAGCGTACGCATTCAGTTTGAAAACAGCGTGCGTTCCCGAGCCTATAATTCCTATGCCGACAAATTTGAAGAGTATAGCAAAAAATATCTAAAGCGGCGTGGTAGAAGTGGCATGATGCTTAATCTCTCAGAGGAAACTTTAATTTTTCTCACCAAAATCTGCATCAAAGATCAGGAAAAAATGCGGTTAAATGATGTCTTTTCAGAATTTGAAAAGCGTGGTGTCTTCTTAGACAACCACTCTAAGAGCGAAGTTATGCATTACTATGAAAAGCTCAATTTGATTGAAAAAAAGAGCGACAGTGGAGATGCACAGTATGTTAAACGAATTTTATAAATATATTGCCAACAATACCGTTAGTTTTTTTCAAGGTCGTGCTGATACCATACGTCCCGGCGAAAGATACTGTTTGAAATTAGACACCGAAGAGATGGTACAAGGTGTTGATCAGGCCTTGCGCACGAAAACACTAGCCGATCATATTCAAGGAAATTACCGCTACGGAAAAGTCTATGATACATTTACAATTATCATTTCCGCAAATGTCGAAGTGGTTGTCGCCTCGAAAACAAACGGTATGACGGATGATTTTTTGGCAACATTGCGAAATGCTGAATTGACTGACAAGCATTTCCCGATTCTAATGGTCACGCATTCACCTATCGACACAATAACCAGTGGTACGGGAGATTTGGCAGCGAATGGCATGCCATTCCATGCAACATCGATTATAGCTAAAATTCAGCAGGATATTAAAACTGCACAGCTTTCTCCTGCAGATCAGAAATTCCTCGAGTTAGAGTTGGAACGGAAACAAGAGGACCGATTCAGCGATAAATCTTCTCTTTTTGAATATAGCAATCTTCTTACTGTTTTGGGACGAGGCTATATAAAGCCCGAAGATTTTGCCGCATTTTCCTTGCTATATGATGATGGTTTAGCATCTATTCCAGTCGATAGAGTAAAAAGTCGACTTCAGGAGAATCATGAGATTTTTGATTCTATTGATCGGGTAGTTAAGCACGGCAATATTGCAGATGCCCTTGATAAAGAATATGATAAAAAATTCATCGAACATTTGCAAGAAGCCAAAAAGAAGGGAGAGCCATGGTACGAGAACTATACCTTCACTATGGTCAAAGCTTCGCATGATCGAGTGAAAGTTGGTAACGGGAAACCATTGCAAATTGAAGATGCTGATATTGAAGCATTCTCGGGTTCTCCAATAGAGTATTGCTTTTTGACGGATGATAAAATGCTAATTCGTAGTGACGGGGTCACACGTCAAAAGCAGAGAAGAAAAAATATTCTCATTTATAATCCGGATCACAAGGCCAGCGTAACTGTACAAGTTCACACTAATATTGGCATTAAGCCCTCTTGGGTGGAGTGTTTAGGGGCAAATACAAGTGTCGAAACAAAGAAAGTGTCATTTACCATAAATGCCAGTGGTTGTGCATTTGCAAGAGCCTCTATTAGTGATCCGAATAAAAATGTCTATTTGTTTAAAATTTGCGTTCTAAATTTAGCACCAAGATACTTGGAAGATATTCAAACCAAATATCTGTTAGATGTACCCAAGAGTCTTCGCAATGCAGCAATTCAAGTTATCGGACCTAATAAGATACTTACTATTAACCCCGGGTCAGAATCAAGGTTGGAGACACAATTGTGTGCAAACGAAATTTACGTTTGTAATTATGATCAGACTTTGCAATTGTCCATTGACCAAGACCAGCTGGATACGGATACCGGAAAAATAAGCTTCACGGTAAAAAGTGGTGGAATAGAACTCCCACTCCAAATTAAAGATGAGAGTATTAGGCCGACAGAGCTAACGGGGATTAGTGCTTTTAAATGCAAGTTTGAACAGAAACGAAGCTTTGAATATCGGTCTGGCAAAATTATTTTGGGGACATCTGAGTTCTTTGCCAAATCGCCTTTCAAAGAAAATTTAGAATGGGAAAACACTCTCATTCAAAACGAATGGCTTGCCGCCAATGTTACTCCAGATGGTCTTGAGGAGTGCATTCTTGACATTCCTCAGGGGGTTCGAGATGCTTATCTTGCATTTGTTCGCGCATTTAAAACCAAACGTCAGCTCCCAAGCTTATCTTATTATGATGAGTCTTTGCTCACGTTGGCTGAGAGCTATGTGAATGCGGTAGAAGAAGCTTTACGAAGCATCCCAGCTGGTGACTCTTTGACGAGTAGCCAGAATGACTTGCTCATGATTGGGTGTGTCCTTAAGCATTTTGATGAGCACACGATTTCGATGAGCCCCCTGACCCCGCTGAATGTACTATATCAATTGGCCTTGAGCAAAGAAAAAATGGTTGGGGCAATCCGGGACAACCTAGTCGAGAAACTTTCTCCGCTTTACTTGCTGCCCTACATTAAGGATTCCGACAAAGAATTATATCAGGCCGTGGAGCAGCGCCATTCTCCAGAGTGGAGGATTTATGCGCAGGCGACAAACAAACGATTCCAAGGAGCCAGAAACTTTGTCCAAAAGCTGGTTTGCGATAAGATCATCCAATATATTGACCATTTCTCTTTCCTCTTTGATGTTTTGGGAAATGACCAGATGATTATCAATTTAGTCAGTATGGGCGATTGCAGAGAAATCTTGCAGGGATTGATGCTATTTTATAGCAAACAAATGAAGGAAGGTGTATTACCGGAAAACCTTAAAGAGTTTGTTGTGAACATTTACAACGAACCTGGAGAATATAACGAATTCTCCGTCCTGTCGGACCAAAAACGTTTGCGAGAATATATTCTGGCTCACGGTAGAAATATTGAAGATGTTGGTGAAATGGTGCTTATATTGGGAAGTAAGCTTCACTGTTTCTATCGCAATCCGCAGGAAGAACAATATCAATATGCACACTTGACCTTCTATGAGATGGAAGCCGCCAATACGGATGGAGATAACCGAATGGATTCGATCTCTACAGGCATTGCTTTGGGAGGACTCACATCGGGAACACCATCTGTTTTGAATGGCAACTGGTACAAAACCGGCTTTGGTACAAAATACGCTCCGGATAATCGCCTTACTCGTATGGCACGGAACTATAATGCCTTGTTTAGAGTTGCATTTTCAGGCAGTTCTTATGAGCCGGACTCTGCAATCTTCACATCCATCGCACATGATGACAAGGGCCAATTGGGAAAAATATATTCTTCCTCCAACTGGGTAGTTTTTGTTGATCCCAAAGTAGATCTCTCTTTCTTCCAGAGTAAAGACCAAGCAGCGCAAGATCTGATGATCATTCACTATAGCGACCAATATACTTCAACAAGTGGTTACGATGATATTACTGTAACGCAAAAATCTCAGCAGTACGAAGAAATCATTAGATCGCACTTAAATTCCAAAGGAATCAGTGCGACAAAAGAAGATGTGCATAATATCATCAGTTTGTTTAATGCAGTAAACGGCGATTGGATGCTGCGTTTGATTCCTGCAAAGAAACTTGCAGGAGCAGTAGATAGTAACTTTAGCCGCGAAAAAATGAGTATCCTTTCAGCCATTAAACTATGTATGGCATATTATGCACATGAAGATATCGTTTGGATTCCTATTTCGCTGGAAGAAATGTTACGCGTTTCACGAGGTGCCGGATACTCACAGTTGGACGGTTTACTTTCTGCCAAAAATCTAGGTTTTGAAAAGGGCGCTACTAGTGATGATGTTTTGATGGTCGGTGTTGAAGGCCCTGTCAACGACATCAAAATATATCTCCATCCAGTTGAAGTGAAAATTGGCCAGAACGCTACGGCAGTTCTGGCAAAAGCGCAGGAACAAGTGCTTCATACTTATGCGGGTCTTTGGAATGCACTATGGCCAGATGAAAACCGTGATTCGCTGGAATGCAAGCTCTCCCGCAATTTCCTGATGCAGTTGGTAATTGTCAGCTGCGAAAAGATGTGCTTGTATAATGTGTATCCTGACGTTCCTTGGGAAAAAGTTCTAGAAGATTTCAGAGAAGCACTTTTGAATGAGCAATACACATTCTCAAAGCAGATAGACTCGGTTTTGGGAAAAGGAACCATCATTTCCTTCAAAACAGATGTGCTCAACAAAAGCGGCATTATGCAGGATGATATTTGTATTTTGGAGCTTCCCGAAAGAATGGGCTCGGAATATATGATTAAATCCGCAGCTGAAATTGAAAAAGAACTGGATAGCAGCACAAAGGAATTTCCGGATCACTTAAAGTATTTGCATCACCGCAATACAATTCTAAGTGATGCTACATTAACAACGACCACAACTGTGGAAAATGATATCGTCCTAAAACCATCGATGGGACAGCAAACAAATTTGCAGCCCCTTATATCTTCTTTAGATAGGACCCAACCTGTCATAGTAACTCCTTCTACCAGTGAATCCTATCTTGATGTAGAAGAGCCTTCTACGGAGGAACCTTCTGAAGAGACAGAAAATACTCCCACGGTTCCTGAAGAACGAAAGAGCATGGAAATTGTCTTTGGAAAAGATATGTCTACTGGTACTCCATTAATCTGGAAACCCAACGATACAAACCAAGTGTTCCATACCAATATGGGTATTATCGGAACAATGGGCACTGGTAAAACACAATTTACAAAATCTCTGATAGCACAGTTGTACCATGATCAGAAGCATAACTTCGATGGCTCTCCGTTGGGAATCCTGATTTTTGACTATAAGGGCGATTATAACGAAAGCAAAGAGGACTTCATTGAAGCTACGAAAGCAAAAGTGTTTAAGCCCTACCATCTTCCGTTTAATCCTCTGGCCCTCACAGAGTCGAAAGTATTTAAACCGTTGCTGCCGATTCATACTGCCAACGCTTTCAAAGACACATTATCTAAAGTGTACAATTTAGGAGCAAAACAACAGAACGCTCTATTCTCTTGCATTACAAGGGCGTACAATGCTAATGGTATTAAGCCAAATGATCCGTCCACATGGAAAAATACTCCTCCCACATTCGATATGGTATATGGTATCTATATAGATGATGAGGATATCAAAAAAACGGATTCTTTAGCTGCGGCAATGGATAAGCTCTATCAATTTCAGGTGTTCGAAGGGGACTCCTCAAAAACACAATCGCTGTTTGACCTATTGAATGGTGTCGTTGTTGTTGACCTGTCTGGATATGATCCGGATATTCAAAGTCTAATTGTAGCGATTACCTTGGATCTGTTCTATGTGCAGATGCAAGCGGCAGGTTCCAGTAAGATGAATCAGCAATATCGTCAACTTACGAAATTCATTCTGGTAGATGAGGCTGATAACTTCATGAGTCAAGGATTCCCTTCACTGAAGAAGATCTTGAAAGAAGGCCGCGAATTCGGAGTTGGAACGGTACTTTCCACACAATTTCTAAAACATTTTGGGACAACCGATGACGATTATGCCAAGTATATTCTCACTTGGGTTGTTCACAATGTAGCAGATCTAAAACCTTCCGATGTTGAGTTTGTATTCAACACGGAGGCAAAGAGTACTGACACGCAGCGATTGTTCTCCGATATAAAGGCGTTACAGAAGCACCATAGTATAGTGAAAATTGGAACGTCCAAACCCACATATATTCAAGATCGTGCATTTTGGGAACTTTATAAAGACTGGCATCTAAATTGACGATTTTATGAAGAGATGATATACTTAAGTATATTACTTGAGTATATCATCTCTTTTTTGTTGGGGGAACTTTTATGGCATACGTCTATAGCTTTCCAGTCGTGAAAGGAGTACAAGCAAACCGCGAATATTACATCGCAATGGTTCCATTAAAAATGCTTTCAAAATTGTTCCCGCCGGACGAGGAGTATGTTCCCCCGGAATATCGAGCTCAGCGAAAACTGAATGCTGCCAGAATTCCAGTAATCAGTAAATATATCTTACAAAACAGGGACAACTATGTTTTTTCAGCATTGGCGGCTTCTATTGATGGAAACTTCACATTCCATCCCAGTGACGTTCCCGATGTCGGAACTTTGGAAATATCTATGGATGCAAAACTCCTAATAAACGACGGTCAACACCGTAAGGCTGCGATTTTGGAAGCACTTTCAGAAGATGATACTTTGTCTAATGAAACGATTTCTATTGTATTCTTTGAGGATCAGGGGCTTGCTCGAAGCCAGCAGATGTTTACAGATTTAAATAAGCATGCAGTTAAAACATCTAATTCCATTGCCGAGCTATACGACTCACGTGACCCCTTGGCTGTTGCTACACGAAATGTGATTTCCAAAATAAAATTCTTGAATGCTTATACTGACAAAGAAAAGGACAATCTTGGGAAATACTCATCTAATCTATTTACATTGAGTACATTCTACAACGCAAACAAAAGGATACTTCGCACAGAAAGCATTACGAAAAAAGAGGAAACTTTTCTTACAAAATACTGGCGATTCGTTAGCCAAAATATTGTCCCTTGGAGAGAGCTTGGCAAGCGGGAAATCAGTAAAGTAGATCTAAGAGAAAATTATATTGTTACTCAGGCGGTTACCATTCGAGTTCTGGGGCGTTTGGGCAACTTTTTCTTATCTAACCCTTCATACAAAATGGAGGAGGTTCTTCCCCAACTGCAAGAAGTTAATTGGCGTCGTGACAATGAGGATTGGAAAATGCGTACTATTCGTAGCAATGGCCGGATGATTGTTAATGAAGAAGCGATTATCTTAACTTGCAATATACTCAAGAAACACCTTGGATTGCCTTTGGATAACTTTGAGCAGACTAAGGAGCAAACTTTTCAGATAGGGAGCACCGCGCATGTTTGAAGAATATGAAGTAATTAAAAATGAGATGCAGCTTGTATACCTACATGATCAACGCCCATGGATGATTGGGTATAGCGGTGGCAAAGACTCTACCTTGCTCTGTCAGCTTGTTTTTGAAATGCTTGAGGCATTACCGGAAGAAAAACGTACGAAGCCTGTTTATATCGTAACCTCCGATACGATGGTCGAAAACCCCATTGTCCGGGATTATATGCACAGAATGAACAAGGCAATCAATGAGGCCAGCCAAGCTAAAAAGCTGAATGTACAAGCACATATTATTTATCCTGAAATGCGCAACACTTTTTGGTGTCTAGTAATTGGCCTAGGATATCCCACTCCAGAACCTCCGGGATTCCGCTGGTGCACGGAACGCCTTAAAATCAATCCTTCCAACACATTTACATACAATACAATAAAAAAAGACGGCGAAATCGTGATCCTTCTTGGCGTTCGAAAAGCAGAAAGTTCTGCTAGAGCACGAAGTATATCTTCACGTGAAATTGAAGGTAAGCTTTTATCTCGCCACCCTCAAATTCCGAAGGCATACGTTTACAGTCCGTTATCTGAAATACAAAATGAAGATGTTTGGTCTTATCTGCTGCGCAATAACGGGATGAGTGCTTGGAATACCGATAATAATTACCTCTATAATCTATACCGCGGAGAAAATCTCAGTGAGGAAGACAGCGTGGTTGGTCAGGTTAATAAGGATAATATGAAGGTGACAGGTAATTCTCGATTTGGATGCTGGATTTGCACGATGGTAAAAGAAGATAAATCCCTCAAGAATTTTATCGACCATGGTGCCAAAGAACTAGTCCCTTTGCGTGATTTTAGAAACTGGTTGGTAGAACTGCGTGCGACACCTGAGGCTCGCGATATTCGCCGAAGAAACGGTTCAGTATACCTTATGCCGAATGGTGAATATGGGCGGGGGCCTTTTACCATGGAAGCTCGTAAAGAAATCCTCCGTAGACTTCTTAATCTTGAAGTTGAAACCGGTTTCGAACTAATCACAAAAGCAGAGCTCAAAATGATCGATAAGATGTGGGAGGATGAAGGAGATCTTTCCCGGAGAGCTTTGGTAGACATTTATGCGGAAGTAAAAGGTGAAAAGCTGCCCTGGGATAGCTATAAAAAGGCAAAATATGATCAAAAGACTATTTCGCTACTGCATAAACTTTGCGAAAAATATGATGTCCCCTTTGATCTCATGTCAAAGCTGATGATTTCCGTAGATAACACCAAATTCTTTACCAGATCCGGCATCTCGGCAAAGAATGTAGAAAAAATACTAAATGAAGGATGGCTACACTTTGATGCCATCCAAGAGGGCTTGAATCATGAGGATTAATCGCATACAACTTCATAATTTTGGCTCGTACAGCGGGGATAACATCTTCAATTTTGGAGCCAATTCCCCGGAAGAGCGTGTTGTAGTAATCGGAGGTAAAAATGGTGCAGGTAAAACCACTCTCTTTACTGCAATTCAAGTTTGCCTGTATGGAAATTATGCTTTTGGCTATAAAACTGCAGGAAAAAGATATTTGGAAGACATTTATGGCTTGGTCAATAACCAGGCCAAATTGGATGAAGCTGAGAATTCTTATGTTGAGATTTCCTTCCAACAAATCGACAATACGGATCTTTTTAATTATGTGATCCGGCGCAGCTGGATTTGGTCCAATAATAATGTGCAAGAGAACTTAGCTGTCTGGCAAAACGGCAATCAGCTAGATGAGGAGGAACTATCAAATTTTCAAAATTACCTGCTACACCTAATTCCTCCAGACATGCTGAAGCTGTACTTTTTTGATGGAGAAAAGATTGCAGACTATTTTTTAAATAGCAAAGAGGTCAATATACGCGATGCGCTCATGATTTTGAGTGGAAACGATACATTTGATATACTTCATGACCAAATCAAACGTGTATTTAGAAACTCCGAAAGCGGAAAAGACGAGATTGGACAAGAATATTTGGATGCCCAGACGACAGTAAAGAAATTGCAAAGTGAAGTGTCTAGGCTAGAAGTAGAACTCCAAAAATATCAAGATGATATTGGTGAATTAGAAGCAGAAATCAATAAGCAAAAAAAGGGTTATGCTGATCGCGGTGGTATCACGATTGAGGAATGGACAGCTTTGCATACCCAGTTGAAAGCCGAAGAGGAAAAGCGTGAGCGTTTGAATTGGCAGCGTAAAGCGATTGCTACGGATCTCTTGCCCTTTACATTGGTACCCCGATTGATGGAAAAAATTCCGGATCAAATCCAACAAGAAAAAGACCATCAAACCTATCAAACTTTAAGGAACAGCCTACAGGATAAAAAATTTTATGAAGTTCTTTCGGAAGCTGTAAAAAATATTGGAAGTTCAAATGTTGACCAGGACACCAAACAACTTTACAGTAAAATTGGAGGGTATCTCTTAGATTCCAAGTGGGAAGAGTTCGAACCTTTGTTTGGCTTGTCGAGTGATGATGAAGGCCAGGTACGCGCGGTTATTAGTCGCGTTAATTCCTATGACAAAAATGCCTTGAAGAATTATAAAAGGAGGATTTTAGCTTCAATCGAGAAAAGCAAGAAAATTCGTTCACGTTTGCAGTCTACCAGTATTGAGAACTTTGAGGACTATATGAAGCTCCTGGCAGATCTTGAGGAGCGGTTAAAAGTATGCTCTGTCAAACAAGATCACACGCAGGAAATGTTAGTCATAAAAAAAGAAGAATTGGAACAACAGGAAAGCAAGCTGCGCGTTCTTAAAAAGGAATTTGAGAATCAGCTTAAGCGCCATTCCGTTTCAATGGTTTCGGGAAAAGCACTTTTATTGCTAGAAGAATTACAAGGAACTCTTTATAGTGGTTTATTACACCAAGTGGAAGAGGATCTGAATCAGAAATTCAGAGAGATGATTCGAAAAGATAATTTCTTTTCCAGGCTTTACATAGATCCGCAGTTTGTTGTTCATCTTCTTCGGAATCAGGCAATAAGTATAGAGGACCTAAGATCATTGCTCAAATCTGGTGATTTTCGTGCAATGCATATGGCTTTAGGGAAAGCTGCTACTGAGCAACTTCTTGAAAAATACGGTATACATACGGCCACTGAGTTGAAAGCGGCACTAGATACAGATGATGCGGAACAACTTGACCTTCCTGTGGAAATTGACAAGGAACAGCTTTCTAGCGGAGAAAAACAAATCTTTGTAATGTCTTTGTATTGGGCAATGATGAAGCAAAGTAAAAACGAGCTTCCATATATCATTGATACCCCTTTTGCCAGAATCGATACAGAGCATCGTGCAAATATTACAGAGTATTTCTTCAAGAACTTGCCGGGGCAGTTGATTATTTTGTCCACTAATGAAGAACTTTCCAGTGAGCATATGCAGGCTATGCGAAATCAAATTTCCCATGTGTACATGCTGGACTACGGGCAAGATCAAAAAACACACATCTATGAGAATCAGTATTTCGAGGGGTGATAATTATGGCGTTTAAACTCAAAACTTCCCAAAAAGCATCGGAAATATTTGACCGCATTGAGGGAAGCGAAAATTTGCCATGTTATACTTTAGTTAAACTAGCTATTGCGTTATCGCTACGATCAAATGCCCCCTTGAAAGATAGTGATTTCCATACCAACACACAAGGACGAGAACTAAACCGGCAAACCATTACTGGAGATGCTGATGCTGTGTATAAGTGCCTTATGGAGCTTTATTCGCATAAACATCTTACGGATGAAGAGTTTTTCCCGACGTATGTAAAAGCGCATATTGATCGAGGCGCCATTCTTTTAGACCAGGAGCAGCGGTATAGTTCAGATTTACTGACGCATTTGGCAGATATTGACAGAGGATTATGAACAGAAACAATCCTGTTGTTTGTTAAAGGAGTCAAAATGAGATACAGCTATTTACCATTAACCAATATAATTTCATTTTGCCTTTCTCAAAATAAAGAGGGAGACTTTTGGGATTTCAAACAGGAATGGCATTCAAACATAGAAGATTTGATAAAAGATATCATTTGTTTTGCAAACACTGTGCACAATGAAGACTGCTATCTCATGTTCGGTATAGCTGATGACCATTCGCTGGTTGGCATGAAAAATGCACGCAGAAAACAGGCAGATATTTTGGATACTATTTCAAAGCTCTCTTTTGCTGGAGACATTTTGCCAGAAATTTCTGTTACAACAGTAGATTATGAGGGCGTTGAACTTGATGTTCTTATTATTCATAACACAGATAACACTCCTATCTATTTGAAACGTCAATATGGAAAAATGCGGCAAGGATGTATATATGCAAGAGTTGGCGATCGCAATACGCCAGACGAAGGAAATGCAGAAATAGCTGTAATCGAACAACTTTGGAAAAAACGATTTGGCCTCACCAAAACGCATCTAGAATATATATTTGATGCGTTGAGAAATAAACAGGACTGGTCCACAAATAACGATGGATATTACCATATATATAAGCCTGAATATACTATCGAACATGTTTATGAGGATGATTCATTTTCAGAAAAAGATTCTGATGAGTTCTATTCCTTTTCGCAGAGCAACCCTAATACATCATATTTTATGCTAGACATTAAGGCTCGCGGAACAACTTTGGAAAGTCATCAAATTGTTTGTCTAGATAGTGGAAGGTTAACTATACCGGTTCCTGAATGGGGATATATAGATGCAGAGCCATATTCTTATGAAACAATCAGATATAAATACTATATCGAGGGTAGTCATACTGAACTTTTGTTACACTTCATGTATTTGCCAGAAGATTCCGAACAACGCTGGGCGTTTCGCAATTTTGAAAAAGTAGTCCTGTTTTTTGCTTCAGAAACAGAGAAACGTCTTTTCGAAAATTATGTTTGTACAAATATACCCCGGTTAAATAAACGCGTGGAAGAGTCGGAAGCCTACAATTATGTTGAGACTGGAAATGAAGTTAAAACAGCCGATTATATGAAGTGCCTCCGAACAGCTATTGCACTAAACGCCATGTTGAAAGAATTTCGTGAATACACTAATCAAAAAGCAATTGTAGATTAAACGAAGATGGTTATTACTTTTGAAGATCGAGAAATATGTTGAAAGATGTGTCTGCGCGGAGTCCCTTGTAATAAGATTTCCTTGCACATGGATGTTGTGCAAGGGGCATGCTGTATTTGTATGAAGATAAAAATATCGCTTAATTAAACCATTTGTCGAAAGAATAGCTATGAAGGTAATTATAAAAACAGGAGCATCGAATGGATAATCGGTTCGAATTTCTCATTTACCGTACGGCAGAGGAAAATATATCGGTAGATGCATTAGTCAAGGACGAGACTATCTGGCTGACCCAGAAAGGGATGGCAGAATTATTCGGCGTACACACCCCCGCGATTAGTAAACACCTAAAAAATATTTTTGAAGAAGGTGAACTGCAAGAAGGAGTGGTTGTTTCCAAAATGGAAATAACCACTCCTCACGGGGCAATCCAGGGAAAAACGCAAAGTCATTTGACGCAATTTTATAATCTGGATGCTATTATATCTGTAGGTTACCGCATAAACTCCCGCAGAGCTACACAGTTTCGAATCTGGGCAACCGGTATTTTGAAGGAATACATGATAAAAGGATTTGCCATGGATGATGAACGGTTAAAACAGGGCCGATCTGCGTTTGGCAAAGACTATTTCAAAGAATTGCTGGAGCGGGTCCGTTCCATTCGGGCCAGTGAGCGACGTATCTGGCAGCAGGTTACAGACATTTTCGCCGAGTGCAGCACTGACTATGATAAAGACGCTCAAATCACCCATGAGTTTTATGCGATGGTGCAGAATAAGTTCCACTATGCCATTACTGGAAAGACCGCTGCCGAGATAATTTACTCTGGTGCAGACCGGGATAAGGAACATATGGGTTTGACCACTTGGAAAAATGCACCAGAGGGGCGAATTTTGAAATCAGATGTTTCCATTGCTAAGAACTATCTGAATGAAAAGCAGATTCGCCAATTGGAACGGGCTGTGAGCGGGTATTTTGACTATATTGAGGATCTAATTGAGCGAGAGAACACTTTCACCATGGAAGAATTTGCTGCTAGCATCAATGAGTTTCTTGCCTTTCGCAGATATGATATTTTGGATGGCAAGGGAAAGATTACGGCAAAAGCGGCCAAAGTGAAGGCAGAAGCGGAGTATGATGAATTCAATAAGCATCAACGTATCTTGTCCGACTTTGATAAGGAAGTGCAAAAGATGCTGGAACAGGATAGCCATAACTGAGTCTAATAATCGTGGCATATATTATTTATCTAAATTAATAAAGCATCACTCATTTTATCCACAAAAGTGAGCGATGCTGTGATTGATGAAAACCAATTTCTAAGAAAAAATGCTGGCCAACTTGGCCAGCATTTTTCTCTAGATTCTTAGAACATTTTATCAGCGCCGGTAGTGTCAACATTCTTTCGCAAATTTAGTTTGCAGTCTCTGGAATAAATGAAGTCAGCCAGCAATAGAGGCATCCTCAAGGGCCGCCTCCAGGTGCTTCATGTTCATGTACTTCTTGTTGCCCCACTGAGTACCGGCCACATGGCGCAGCCGGGCACAGACTAGCATAAGGGCGGAATTGCCGTCCGGAAAACTACCCACCACGCGAGTGCGGCGGCGGATCTCCCGGTTCAGCCGTTCAATGACATTGTTGGTGCGGATACGGGTCCAGTGTTCACTGGGAAAATCGCAGTAGGTCAGCGTTTCTTCAATGCCGTCCTCCACCTTCTTGGCCGCTTCTTTCAGCTTCATGGAGCGCAGTTCTTCTACCACAGCTCTGGCTTTATCTCGAGCAGCTTTTTTACTTTCCTGGGCGTGGATCGCTTTGAGCATCTTGGCCACCAGCTTTGCCTTGGAACGCGGTGTAACAGCAAACACATTCCGGTAAAAGTGGACTGTACACCGTTGGTATTT
>ERZ1090879.948-NODE-949-length-16702-cov-10.116177_pt1 | contig 16702 bp, 13 predicted proteins | sample MGYA00478472_ERZ1090879 | MGnify/ENA primary metagenome ERZ1090879 (study PRJEB33644, sample SAMEA5815723) | chicken gut metagenome | biome: Chicken; feature: Gastrointestinal Tract; material: Caecum | place: Ireland | collected 2019-01-01 | study: A study of the...
TCGTCGGGGATCTCTTTTCCGCAGTTGCTGCAAAACATAGTCTTTCTCCTTTTTTCTTCTATTTTATCACTCTCGCACCGCATTGTCAAGAGCTTGGTAAAATTTCTCCCCTTGACTCTTATTCGATCGATCGCGGCGGGGCGAACTGCGGCAGTTCGTTCCGTCAGGCGCGCAAAAAATAAGGAGCGCAGAAGGGAGAGGTTTCGTAAGGAAGTAGTTTCTCTTTTCGGCTTTGTAATCAGTCGGAATATTTGTGGTTATCAGTTAACTGCGTCATATCGTAGCATTATATTTGACTCGATATCTTTTTCGTGATATAATTACCGCCATGCTTAGTAGATTTTGTGGAGGATAAAAATGAGATCGGCTTTTCAAATTCTTGCTATACCGTATCAAATTATTGACGGTTCTCTTTTCTACTGTGTTTTTCACCGAGCCGATTTCAACCAATGGCAATTTATAGCCGGAGGCGGCGAAGAGGATGAAACTCCGTTAGAAGCGGCAAAAAGAGAAACCTTTGAAGAAAGTGGAGCACAGTCGGACAAATGGGTGGAATTAAAAAGTTTATCCTATATTCCCGCTGAGGTTATATCCGAAAAGCATCGGAAGTATTGGAGAAAGGACACTTACGTAATACCTGAATATACATTTGGTTTTGAGTGCAAAGACGATATAAAATTGAGCCGCGAGCATACGGAGTTTGTTTGGCTGAATTACGATGAAGCGCTCAAAAAACTCAAATGGGATTCAAATCGCACGGCTCTCTACGAACTGAATTGTCGGTTGAAGGTCAGGCAGTGATTGGATTACAGCACGGGACTTTACAATTAAGTGATAGGAAAAAATTTGAAATATTAAGTCCATAGGCATTGCGAGCATCGGATTGTGACACCACAATCCGAAAAGAAGGAAAAATAAATTATTGGGGCACCTTCCTTACGGAGGGTGCCCCAAGGCGCTCTTTTTTTGGTGAACCTAAAGTAGAATACTTCGCGGGAAGGGGCTTCAGTTTTAGATGGGCGTGATTTCGCTCGTGCCGCCGCAAGCGGCGGGGCGAACTGAGGCAGTTCGTTCCGTCAGGCGCGCAAAAAATAAAGAGCGCACAAGGCGCTCCTTATTTTTTGGTGGACCTAAAGCAGAATACTTCGCGGGAGGGGGCTTCGGTTTCAGATGGGCTTGCGTTCGCTCGTGCCGCCGCAAGCGGCGGGGCGAACTGAGGCAGTTCGTTCCGTCAGGCGCGCAAAAAATAAAGAGCGCACAAGGCGCTCCTTATTTTTTGGTGGACCTGCGCAGAATTGAACTGCGGTCTTACAAGGTTCCTCCGCGGATCCTACACGCTTAGTCGGCGATCGGTCTCGCGCACGGAAAGTTCACCGACGACCTTTCCGTACGCATGCTTCCGAGAATCGCTCTGCGGCAGGGGAAGTCAGCCGCCGCAAAGAGTTCCCCACTGAATTGACGCCTCGTTTTCGCCCGTGGGCAGACGAAAGGAGACGGAGCCTAAAAGGTTAGGCCGCAAGCGCTACGCGGCGAGTTGCACGTGCAGCGACAGATCTTCTGCTTTTGTTATCAGCATTTAAAAAATTCCCGTTTTTACGGAGCCGAGCCTCCGGCGTGCATCCTGCGAATTCCGCTTGCAATCGAATCCAATACAGGCCCGCAAGCTGATCGCTCGTTTATTTTATACCCGCGGACGGGAAAAGTCAACCGTTTTGACGGACGTTCCCGAGGTGCGGCCTCGTGCGCGTGCTGTCTGCAATAAAAGTATTTTGGACAATATTGCATGATGCGCTCGAATGGGGCGGAGGGCGCGTCCGTGGGTGGAATTGCAGAAAATTGGTGCGTAAAAACGCTTGATTTTTTCATGTGGTTTCCTGTATAATAGGTTTACCGATGGGGTTATAGCGCAGTTGGTAGCGCGTTTGAATGGCATTCAAAAGGTCAGGGGTTCGAATCCCCTTAGCTCCACCACGTCGCCGCAAGGCGCATTTTGAAACAGCTTGAGCAAGCTCAAGCTGTTTTCTTTTGCGCCTGCGTCTCCTCTTCCCACAAAACTCGCTTCGCGATTTTTGCGGGAGCCCTGAAATTATCCCACAAAACTCGCTACGCGACTTTTGCGGGAGCCCTGAGGCATGAGCGCCATGGTTGGCGCTTTTTTTTATAAAAGCAGCTTCTTCTGAAAACGATCCGGACCTTTTGGAAAAAACAAGAGGTTCGGTTCTTTTTTCTTTCAGAGATGTCTTGGAAATTGCACATCTCAATCTTGACAGATTGAGCTTTCCGTGGTATATTCAAAATAACAAGGGAAACGATATGCCGACAGAAAATAGTCAGAAATTAAGATTGTTGAAGATCTGGGAGCTGCTTCAAAGAGATTCCGATAAGGACGATCCAATAAGCTCAAAGACTCTTTTGGACCGATTGAAAGAGGTGGGCTTAAAGTGCGATCGGCGCACGCTCTATGCGGATATCGAGGCGCTCAATCAAAACGGGTACGCCATTCATTGTCATCGCGGGAGATCCAATTTATATTATGCAGAGCAGCCCGATTTCAAGCTCGAGGAGATCCGGATCGTGCTGGATGCGCTTCGTGCAGCCTCCTTCATCTCGAAAACGCAGACAGATCGCCTCGTAGAAAAGACGGCTTCCCTTGCAGGCAGTTTACATGCCGACGTGCTCAAGCAGAATATCGTCGCATTCAATGTCGCCAAGACCCGCAATGAGGATGTGTTTCGGACGATAAAAACGATCTCGAATGCGCTTAAACGAAATAAACAGGTCATGTTTGCCTATTTCGATTATGACATCAATAAAAAGCGTGTCTTCCGAAAGGACAAGAGGATATACGAGGTCAACCCGGTCGCAACGGCGTTTTCCGACGAAAAGTACTATCTCATCTGCTATGATGATAAACACGGGGCGCTCTCTCATTACCGGATCGATCGTATGGCGGAGATCCGGATGACCGATCGGGAGATCACACCGTTCCCCGATCCCAAGGGCTACGATCTTCAGGAACATAAAAAGCAGCTATTCGGGATGTATATCGGGAAGCGCGTTCGAGTCACGTTTGAGGCAAACAACACGGGAAGAATGATCGACAAGATGCTGGACAGATTTGGCTTTGGTTTGGAGATGAAGGCATGTTCGGAGTCGACATTCTGGTATTCGGCGGAAGTACAGCTAAGCCCTGCCTTTTACGCCTGGTGTTTTTCGTTCGGGGATGCGCTGAAGATCGTTTCTCCGCCCGAAGCGGTGGAGGAGATGAAAGAGTATCTTCAAAAGATCGCGACGCTTTACGGGCTGTGAGGGACTGCATACAAGATCGGGCCGAGTGCGCGGAGCGAGCCAAAATTACCGTAAAAAGTTGCATGCTTTTTTCGTTAAGCGGCATATGGGTGCCTGATTGTTGTGATATCATGAGGTCAAATGACAGGGAGGAATCGGGATGAGATATTAGAGTGATGGAAATGGGTCTTGATATAATGTGTCAAAATAGAAATTTCAACAGGGGGGTAAAATCATTGAATCAAAAGAAGTATGAAGTTTCAATGGAGATCGCTGGCAATGCGGCGATGTGGACTCGGCCGGATTGCGGAGATTCCCCATGCAGTTATCCTGCGCCGACATATTCTTCCGTAAAAGGTCTCTTCGAGAGTATATTGTGGGGTCCCGCCGTTCGCATCATCCCTACCAAAGTGGAGCTATGCGAGGTGCCGCAATTCCATTCTTATGCTACGAATTACGGCGGCCCGTTGCGGTCTCTTCAACAGATCAAGGGAGGGAATTCGTATCAGTTGTTTGCGACCATCCTTATCGATGTCTGTTATCGTCTTTATGCCGAAGTGATCCCTAACCCGCAGAAAGAAGCGCTTCCCGAGTCGGCTCTTTCCTGGGATCGGAGGACGACGTCGCCCGGACATGCTTATCAGCAGATCTTTGAGCGCCGTTTGAGCCGCGGACAGTCCTACGCGACACTTGCGCTCGGCTGGAGTGAGTTCACGCCATCCTATTTCGGGCCGTTCCGAGAGGAGACGCAAGTTGCCAGCAATTTGCCCGATATCAGGATCCCGTCCATGCTGCGCGAGGTCTTTCCTGACGGGTACGCTTCCAAATACCGAGCGGTTTTCGATACCGATCTGGTCATCCATCGGGGCGTGCTCGTCTATCCGAAGAGAGGTGAGGTCAGATGATCAATGAGCTGTACCGTTTATCGACGGCAATGGAAGAAGCGGGGATCTCTGCTCAGGGCTGGCATAGACAGTATAAACCCATCCCAAATGTGCGGAATGGTGCTCCGTGTGTCCGTATCGTCTTGGCGGATGGGAAAGTGCAAGAGCTCTCCGAAGTGAATGCGGAGCTTGCCGCCGTATTAAGGAAATTTGGTTCCAATCAAGGTTCTTTCCCCTGCCTCAATCTGGCTCCGCTCTATCGGGTCACGGAAGAGGAAAAACAGCATATTTGCGAGCTCTGTACGGGAGCGTCGGATGAGGAGCGGATAAAGGAATTGAGAGGACTCTGCACGGAAAGCAATTGGACAGGGAAGTTTCTCGGAAAATATAAGATCTCTTTGGAAAACACCGTGGACGAGTTAAAGAAGCTTGTTTCGGGATACGAACCCTTTTGTATTCTCGAGGAAGAGTGCAGGCCGTTCCGGGATGCCGAAGTATTTCATCGCGAGTTAGCGGAAGCCGCCTTTCGTATGTTGGAGCGGCAGGAAAACGCAGCGCTTGCGCAAACGATCTTGTTTTATTTCTGTAAGCCGGGAGAGACCGAATACGGGAAGATCTCCGTTGCCTTGGAGAGCGAAAAGCTCATTGAGACGGGGATCCCTGCCGTCAGCAGCAAGTTTGTGAAGGGCTTGAACCGGGCTTTGATGGCTGCCGACGAGAAAGACGAGGACCTTGCTTCGGAGGCGGAGATCGATGCTTTCGGTCGCCCTTATCAGCCGACTGTCGATCCCATGCCGGAAGTCAAACTCGCAGGAGGGTTTGATGTAAAATTGCGCACTATGTTTGAGGGGCAGCCCTGCCAAATGCGGTACGGGAAAATCGGAAGCATAAGTTATCCCGTTTCCGTTCCTCTCAGGAAGCGGCTGCAGTCGGCGTTGGAGTGGGCCGGCGAAGCTGAGCGGGAGGGGGAAACGTGGATCAAGACAGATCGCCAAGAGATTCTATTTGCATATCCCGAGCGTCTGCCCAAGGTTCCTATTTCTTTCGTCAAAACGTTTGGGAAAGGGAGCGTCGATCAAGGAAAAGTGTTTTTGCAATGTTCCCGTGAATTCTTGAAGGAGTTTTCGCTCGGGAAGGAGCAGGACAAGGACGGCCATGCCGACGGGATCCAGGTTTTTATTCTAAGGAAGGTCGATAAAGCCCGTGCCAAAGTCGTCTATACCCGAGAGACGGATGCCGCGGAATTAGAGCACTGCTGCGAGAAGTGGACGGAAGGGTTTCGGAATGTCCCCGAATTTTCGTTCGGTGACTTGGAAGTTCCGTTTCCTTTGGATGTTGCAAATACGCTTAACTCCTTTTTTCAGCAGGACGGCAAGCTTGTGACCGACAAATTTAAACCTGTTCCGCAGTATCATGGCGTTGAACTTTTGCTGGAAACGGCTTTGCCCGTCGAGGCGGATCTGCACTGCATGGCAGAAAAAGCATGGAAGATCGGCGCGTTTTGCGGGCAAAGTGCGGCAGTCAGACAATGGGAATCGCGCACGTTATTCAAAGTAAAGGATATGTTGGCACTGACGGGCTTTCTGCTCTTTCGGTGCGGGATCAAAAAGGAGGTGTATATGCAGAGTTTTCCTTATCTTTACGGACAACTCTTGAAAGTGTCCGATGAGCTGCACGCGTTGTATTGCAAGGTCGTGCGAAATGACGATATCCCGCCGCAGCTTGCGGGGAGCAGCCTTTATCAGTCGGCGTCGGAAGCGCCCGTCCGTACGCTCAACCTGCTTGCTCAGCGGATGAATCCGTACATAACCTGGGCAAAGAGCTATCGGTTGAAGCAGGCCGATGAAAGCTGGCGCGCCGGGTGGTATCTGAAGCTATATGAGGAGTTTGCAGGTCAGATCGGTACCGTCTGGAAGCCGGAAAGCCGCTTCAACGACGAAGAAAAGGCACAACTGTTCCTCGGGTATCTCGCTAAGTTCCCGAGGAGTGAGAAAGAAAATGATCCTGAGGAGGAAAATACAAATGAGCAATGAAATCAAACGCGCAACCGGTTATCTGGTGATCGAGGTCGTCAATTCCAATCCCAACGGGGATCCGGACCGTGAAAGCGATCCCCGTCAGCGCCCGAACGGCTGCGGGGAAATTTCCCCGGTGTCCTTCAAGCGCAAACTGCGCGATCTTCTGGAAGATCACGATACGCCGTTTTTCCGTATGCTGCCGGAGAAATTTCAGGAGAATGGCGTTCGGTATTGGATCGCAGAGAGCCGTAAAAATAAGATCGACCAGCTGACCAAAGAAATGGGGGATCCTTCCAAGGATTTCCTGGACAGTATTTTTGTGAATAAGTATTGGGATGCCAGGGTATTCGGAAATACGATCCTGGAGGAGAATAAGGGCAGTAAAAGTAAGGGTGATAAAAAAGAGTTCATCAAAACGGGTGTCGTACAATTTGGAATGGGTGTTTCGGTCGCGCCTGTTGAGATCCGTCGGCAAACAAACACGAGGAAGATGCCGACGCAGGATACCAAAAGCGCGGGGATGGCGCCGCTCGCCTATCGCATCGTGGAGCACGGCGTCTACTGCATGCCTTTCTTCGTCAATCCCAACTACGCAAAAAAGAGCGGTTGTACGGCAGACGATATCGAACTTCTGAAATTGCTCATCCCGCATGCCTACGAATTGAGCCGTTCTGCCATCCGTCCCGACGTGCGTCTGCGTCACGCATGGTATATCGAGCATAAGAGCCTTTTGGGCAGCTGCCCCGATTATAAGATCTTTGAAGCTCTTACGCCTGTCAAGAAGGGAAACAAGAACGACGCGTCTGTTTCATGGGACGATTATGAGGATAAGACCGGCTTGCCCGATGGCGTGAGCAGGCTTGTGGAGAGCTGTATCGATCTGGTCGATCCGAGATGACTTATTTGGCTCACAGCGCGCGGGACGGCCGTCCCGCGCAGACCTATCGGGATCACGTTGTAGGCGTCCTGCAAAAAGCAGAGCGGTATGCCTCTGAGGCGGGACGCTACTTCAAAAAGTCGGGGGAAGCGCTTTTGCCTGTTGTCCGCGCGGGTGCGCTTCTGCATGATCTGGGGAAGCTGGATGAGGAAAACCAGGCCGTTCTGCATAAAGAGGACGGCGGAAAGCATCTGCCTGTCGATCATGTCGATGCGGGCAGTGCTGCCTTGAAGGCAAATGGCAGTGTGTATGCTGCGCTCCTTGTTTATTCCCATCATGCGGGACTGCCGGATATGCCGTCAGAGTTTCTTCGCGGGGAGGATGCCTTTTTTCGGGACGATAACGGCGGTGTAAGGGCGCGGACCGACGCGAGCTTAGAGGAGCTGCTTTCCCGTCATCGTGCAGCATGCGGTTTTGAGGATGTTCCAAATGCCGAACGGGAGGGGATGTTTAGTCCCGTGTTCACCCGGATGGCGCTTTCCTGTCTTGCGGATGCCGACCATACGGATACGGCGCAGGCGTACGGCAATGCTCCGCTTGCAGAAAAAGAAATTTCCCTTCGCGCAAAGGAGCGTCTTGCCGCGCTGGATGCATATGTCGGCCGATTGGGCGGGGAGGATGAACGCAGCCTTTTGCGCAGAGAAATGTATCGCTCCTGCCGGGATGCAGAGGAAACGGGCAGTTTTGTCGCTTGCGACAGCCCTGTCGGTTCGGGAAAGACGACGGCAGTGATGGCGCATCTTCTGCATCAGGCAGAGAGACGAGGCCTTAGAAGGATCTTCATCGTTCTTCCCTATACGAGCATCATTCGTCAGTCCGTGGACGTCTATCGGAAGGCATTGGTATTGCCCGGGGAGCAGCCCGAGGAAGTGGTGGCGGAACTCCATTGCCGTGCCGATTTTCAGAACGTGGAGACACGTTATTTGACTGCGCTTTGGCGGGCGCCCATCGTTGTGACGACGGCAGTGACGTTTTTTGAGACTTTGGCCTCTGCGCATCCGGCAGCTCTTCGAAGGATGCACGAATTGCCCGGCAGCGCGGTCTTTCTGGATGAGGCGCACAATGCACTGCCCATCAAGCTGCTTCCGCTCGCGTGGAAATGGATGAATGTCCTTGCGGAGGAATGGAGCTGTTATTGGGTGTTGGCGTCAGGCTCTCTGGTCCGATATTGGCAGCTGAGCGCTTTGGATGAGATCGATATGCCGCATCCGAATGTTCCCGATCTCGTCGATGCGGAACTTCGCAGTCGTTTGATGAAGTATGAAAAAGACCGCATCACGTTCTGTGAAAAGCAACCCTCGCTCAGCCGAGGAGAGCTTGTGGACTGGGTCCGATCGTTTCCGGGACCGCGGCTCCTCATCGTAAATACGGTACAGACTGCTGCCGTGCTCGCCGATGAATTCGATCGGTCATATGGCAGAGCTTGCGTAGAGCATCTTTCTACGGCTTTGACGCCGGAAGACCGTGAGAAAACGATCGAACGGATCAAAGCGAGATTGCGCGACAAAGGGGATGATGATTGGACTTTGGTCGCGACGTCCTGTGTGGAAGCGGGGGTCGACTTCTCTTTCCGTACGGGATTCCGTGAACTTTCTTCGCTGCTTTCTCTTTTGCAGGCGGCAGGCAGGGTCAACCGTCATGGGAGCGAAAAAGAGGCTCAGATGTGGACGTTTACGTTGAAGGACGACCAAATGCTGAAAAGTAATCCTTTGGTAGAAACGGCAAGAAAGGTCCTGAGCGGCTATTTTCGCAAGAAGCGCTCCATTTCTCCTGAGCTGAGTTCTCGTTCGATGAACGATGAGATCATTAGGGATGACAGCTGTCTTGCGTCGATCGAAAAGATGATGGCGTTTGAGAGCGCAAATGAGTTTGCATGCGTTGAAAACAAGTTCAAGGTCATTGATGAGGATACCGTTTTTGCGGTCGTCGATGAAGGCTTGGCGGAAGATATTTCGCATGGCGGCGGAGATTGGCGGGAGCTGCAAAAAAAGTCGGTCTCTATCTTTCGGAAAAAGATAGCCGCACTGCATTTACAGGAAATTTCGGGCGGGGTCTATCGATGGACGCTTCCCTATGATGATTTTCTTGGATATATGCGGGGCGTGTTGGATTCCGAACGGATAAGAGCAGATTTTCTTTCTCATTAACAGAAGGCTGTTGTGTTGTGTATTTGTCGAAGGAGGAGATCATGCCTTTATACAGCGAAGAAGATTATCTTCAGCTTGCGGGGCTGCAGCACTTTGTGTTCTGCCGGCGGCAGTGGGCGCTCATCCATCTCGAGGCGCAGTGGCAGGAAAACCTGCGCACCGTGGAAGGCGCTCTTCTGCACCGCCGCGCACACGATGCTGCCCTGCGGGAACGGCGGGGCTCCCTTCTCATCCTACGCGGGCTTCCCGTGCAGTCACGCGAGCTCGGGCTTTCGGGGCAATGTGATGTCGTCGAGTTCCGCGCTTCCTCCCGCGGGATCCCGCTGCGGGGCGAGGAAGGGCTCTGGGCGCCCTTTCCCGTCGAGTACAAGCGCGGGAAGCCCAAGGAGCACGCCGCCGATGAGCTTCAGCTGTGCGCACAGGCGATGTGCCTCGAGGAAATGCTCTGCTGCTCCATCCCGTCGGGCGCGCTCTTTTACGGGGAGCCCAAACGGCGCACGCCCGTAGAATTTTCACAGGAACTGCGGCAGACGGTCCGCGATATGGCGGCAGAGATGCATGCATACGCTGCCCGCGGCTATACGCCCAAGGCGAAGCCCTCCAAGTCGTGCAATGCCTGTTCGCTGAAGGAGCGCTGCCTTCCGCAGCTGGTGCGGCGGGGGAGCGTCGGTGGCTATCTGAAGAATGCGATGGAGGAAACGCCGTGAGACATCTTCTCAATACGCTCTATATCACGAGCGAAGATCTCTATCTCTCGCTGGATGGGGAAAACGTGGTCGTCAACCGGGAAAAGCAGGAAGTCGCCCGCTATCCGCTCCATGCGCTCTCGGGGATCCTCTCGTTTTCCTATGCGGGGGCTTCCCCCGCCCTGATGGGCGCCTGTGCAGCGCGGAATGTCTCCCTCGCTTTCTGCACGCCGTGCGGGCGGTTCCTTGCCCGTGTGTCGGGGGAAAGCTCGGGGAACGTGCTCCTTCGGCGGACGCAGTACCGCACGGCTGACGACCGGGAAGCGGGCAGTCTCATCGCGCGCAACATGATCTTCGGCAAAGTGTATAATGCGCGTTGGAGCATCGAACGTACCCGCCGCGACCATGGGTTGCGCGTGGATGACGGCGCGCTCGCGGAAGCCTCTTCGCGGTTGAAAGAGCTGCTGCCGCAGATCGGCGGAGAGACGTCGCCGGATAGTCTCCGCGGTTTGGAAGGGGCGGCTGCGACCATTTATTTCGGCGTCTTCGATGGGCTGATCCTGGGAGAAAAACCGTTGTTCTCCTTCTCTTCTCGTACGAGGAGGCCGCCGACCGATCCCGTCAATGCGATGCTCTCCTTTGCGTACAGCCTGCTCGCGCACGACTGCGCATCGGCTTTGGAGAGCGTCGGTCTGGATGCCTATGTCGGATTCCTGCACCGCGATCGGCCGGGGCGCGCCTCGCTTGCGCTCGATCTGATGGAGGAGCTGCGTCCCTGCATTGCCGAACGGTTCGTGCTGACGCTCATCAACAACCGGATGATGGGGGAGGGGGACTTTGACTTTCGGGAAAACGGGGCGGTCCTTCTCAACGAGAACGGGCGCAGGACGTTCTTAAAACGCTGGCAGGAACGCAAGCGGGAGGAGCTGACGCATCCCTATCTGAAGGAGAAGCTCCCCTGGGGGCTGGTTCCGTTTTTGCAGGCGCTGCTCTTGGCTCGGTATCTGCGCGGCGATCTGGACGCGTATCCGCCCTTTTTGTGGAAGTGAGGATAAGATGCTGGTCGTGATCACATACGATGTCAATACCGAGGACAGGGAGGGTAGGCGGCGGCTGCGGCTGATCGCCAGACAGTGCGTCAACTACGGGCAGCGGGTGCAGAATTCCGTGTTTGAGTGCCTTTTAGACGCGGCGCAATGCAAACAGCTGCAGACAAAACTGCTTTCCATCATGGACGCGGAAAAAGACAGCCTACGCTTTTACTATCTTGGAAAGAAGTACGAAAGCAAGATCGAGCACTTCGGCTGCAAGCAGGCTTACCTTCCCGAAGAACCGCTCGTTCTGTAGTGCGAAGGCGAAGCGTTCATAAGATCGCAGAGGGGTTCGCACCGAAGTTTGGGCGAATGTCGCGTTTTTTGAATGGCTTGGCGCCGAATATGCGGTTTATTGGGCGTGTCGTTTGGCGAGCGTGCGCCGAATATGCGGCTTGAACGGCGGCTTTCGCGTCGAAAATGCGGTTTTCGGCGGACGTAAAAGAAAATATAGAGCGGATATCTGAAAATCGTTTATTTTTTTGGATAAAACCGCAGTCGCACCCCATACGGGGTGCGTGGATTGAAATCCCCGTCGTAAATCGGAATATAAAGGTCATCATACGTCGCACCCCATACGGGGTGCGTGGATTGAAATTTCTAGCTTCCGCGCGTATTTTTCTGCGGTCTGAGTCGCACCCCATACGGGGTGCGTGGATTGAAATGCCACAGTACAGACAGCAAGCAATATCGACTTGTGTCGCACCCCATACGGGGTGCGTGGATTGAAATCATCATGCAGGCGCAGAACGGCATCCAGAACGCGTCGCACCCCATACGGGGTGCGTGGATTGAAATTCGTAGACCACCCCGAAATCACGAACAGAAATCTCGTCGCACCCCATACGGGGTGCGTGGATTGAAATTACACCAGAGTATATAAAAAATTATAAAAGGATAGTCGCACCCCATACGGGGTGCGTGGATTGAAATCCGTACTGCCCGAGGAAATGGACGCGTACACGGATGTCGCACCCCATACGGGGTGCGTGGATTGAAATTGTATGGTATCGGGAACAACGGCAAGAGTACATTGTCGCACCCCATACGGGGTGCGTGGATTGAAATGTTACCTCTGTGAAAAACTTGCGGGAACTCATCGTCGCACCCCATACGGGGTGCGTGGATTGAAATTTATGGACGAACGAATATTTGATATTCCCGACGAAGTCGCACCCCATACGGGGTGCGTGGATTGAAATAAGGAATACATAGAAAGCGCAATCAAGGATGGGGTCGCACCCCATACGGGGTGCGTGGATTGAAATGCTGTACATCTCCACATTGCCGCGCCGCCTGTTTGTCGCACCCCATACGGGGTGCGTGGATTGAAATTATTCAAAATTTACAAAATCTTCTACAAGACATGTCGCACCCCATACGGGGTGCGTGGATTGAAATAGAATCCTTCCGACGGCGAGATTATGTATAACCTCGTCGCACCCCATACGGGGTGCGTGGATTGAAATGGAAATCTTATCCGCAATATCTAACACGTCTGCAGTCGCACCCCATACGGGGTGCGTGGATTGAAATGAATGATTGCCTGGTCGAGCACCTTGTAGGTGAGGGTCGCACCCCATACGGGGTGCGTGGATTGAAATGATTATATTGTAGCTAATCCACCATTTTCAATAGGTCGCACCCCATACGGGGTGCGTGGATTGAAATGTCAATACGGGCTATATGCCCGACATTGACAAAAGTCGCACCCCATACGGGGTGCGTGGATTGAAATTCCTTCCTCCTCGTCTCTCTCGTCCTCCTCGTGAGTCGCACCCCATACGGGGTGCGTGGATTGAAATGTCCATAGTCCTTGATACTCCTTACCGCCCTGATGTCGCACCCCATACGGGGTGCGTGGATTGAAATGCCTTTAAGTATGCCTGTTGTGAGTTCGCTTTCAAGTCGCACCCCATACGGGGTGCGTGGATTGAAATGGGACTACATACGCAGGCACGGGGCAATCTCTGCGTCGCACCCCATACGGGGTGCGTGGATTGAAATTTTGAAAGGGTATTGACAACGCAATCAATCGGTGGTCGCACCCCATACGGGGTGCGTGGATTGAAATCGCTGTGAGGTTACGGAAACGAAGTACCCCCGCCGGTCGCACCCCATACGGGGTGCGTGGATTGAAATGATACAAAAGCGGCTTGTCATTGTCAAGAAAAATGTCGCACCCCATACGGGGTGCGTGGATTGAAATGATGACGGCGCGAAAGGTGGCGCACAATCGACAGTCGCACCCCATACGGGGTGCGTGGATTGAAATACAATATCGTATGCGACGGCGACGATGAGAATATGGTCGCACCCCATACGGGGTGCGTGGATTGAAATGTGTAAAATCTTAGCAGCCAATTATAACGCGGTTCGTCGCACCCCATACGGGGTGCGTGGATTGAAATACGAAGCTTTCGATCGCGGGAGAGCAGGATAAACGTCGCACCCCATACGGGGTGCGTGGATTGAAATGTCAATACGGGCTATACGCCCTGTATTGACAACAGTCGCACCCCATACGGGGTGCGTGGATTGAAATCCGAGGAAATGGACGCGTACACGGATTATTTGAACGTCGCACCCCATACGGGGTGCGTGGATTGAAATAAGGTATATGTGTATCAAACAAAGCACAAAGGCAGTCGCACCCCATACGGGGTGCGTGGATTGAAATGATTTTATCGCGGGCAGAAAGCCCCGAAAGATACGTCGCACCCCATACGGGGTGCGTGGATTGAAATGTGTGGTTATGCGCCTCGGCTGGGAAATCCCGAAGTCGCACCCCATACGGGGTGCGTGGATTGAAATGTTATGTCCGAGGTCAAAGCCCTCGTCACGGACGTCGCACCCCATACGGGGTGCGTGGATTGAAATTCGTCGTGCCATTGATAAAAAAGGCAAGCAGCGGGTCGCGTCGCACCCCATACGGGGTGCGTGGATTGAAATTGAAGAGCAGACGCTGACCGATGATGAGAAGGCGTCGCACCCCATACGGGGTGCGTGGATTGAAATCATTCGTCAGGATATCACCTACAAGGTGCTCGAGTCGCACCCCATACGGGGTGCGTGGATTGAAATGATTGTGCCATATTCTGCACACGCCCCCGGCTCGTCGCACCCCATACGGGGTGCGTGGATTGAAATGCTTATAGCCCCTGTTTTTGCGCTTTTGCAATTAGGGTCGCACCCCATACGGGGTGCGTGGATTGAAATAATAAATAGTTGGCACACGAGCCCCCAAGTCAAGTCGCACCCCATACGGGGTGCGTGGATTGAAATGCTTATGCGTGTATTTTTTGTGGATTAATATTGTGTCGCACCCCATACGGGGTGCGTGGATTGAAATAATGACGGGAGATTTGGAGTACACGACATCAGCGGTCGCACCCCATACGGGGTGCGTGGATTGAAATGCCGAGGGCGGTATGTTCCCCGAGGGAATGGGTAGTCGCACCCCATACGGGGTGCGTGGATTGAAATAATTTGCTGTTGTTTATTTAATCGTAAATATATAGTCGCACCCCATACGGGGTGCGTGGATTGAAATGTACTTACAATTGTTGCCGAGCTTGTCTCGTCTACGTCGCACCCCATACGGGGTGCGTGGATTGAAATTAATGCCATTTTTGTTATCTTCAGCCTCTCGCGCGTCGCACCCCATACGGGGTGCGTGGATTGAAATGGTATCTTACGCTACGCCGACTTACGGGCAGATAAGTCGCACCCCATACGGGGTGCGTGGATTGAAATTCGACGGAGGCGTATCAGTATTGGGCGTTAGTCAGTCGCACCCCATACGGGGTGCGTGGATTGAAATGCCGAAGATGTGCGTAAAGCCGCGCAAAAGTCGGGTCGCACCCCATACGGGGTGCGTGGATTGAAATGTGACCGTTGGCAATAAAAAGACCACGATTGCGGGTCGCACCCCATACGGGGTGCGTGGATTGAAATGACGACAGTATTATCGAGGACAAACAAGGCGAGAGTCGCACCCCATACGGGGTGCGTGGATTGAAATAATCGTCTGAGTATATACCGCCATCAGATCGGGGGTCGCACCCCATACGGGGTGCGTGGATTGAAATCCGGGCGTCTTGCGATCGATCTCGCGGACATGGAGTCGCACCCCATACGGGGTGCGTGGATTGAAATATCTCGCGTTGGATGGCGCGCCACCGCTTCCCAAGTCGCACCCCATACGGGGTGCGTGGATTGAAATGTATCGGTATCCGTCCCAGACACAACGACTTTATGTCGCACCCCATACGGGGTGCGTGGATTGAAATGCGAATCGTATCGCGTCGAAATGTTATTTTTGTCGTCGCACCCCATACGGGGTGCGTGGATTGAAATAACCATGCCCGAAAGTCCTTTACGACGATTATGTGTCGCACCCCATACGGGGTGCGTGGATTGAAATTCTTTGTCGATCTTTTATATTTCATCAGTCCCAGGTCGCACCCCATACGGGGTGCGTGGATTGAAATAGCTGCCGCAATGTATGCTGGTACCAAACATCACGTCGCACCCCATACGGGGTGCGTGGATTGAAATAGCGTTCCGTGCCCGATTGCGCGAGCTGGGCATTGGTCGCACCCCATACGGGGTGCGTGGATTGAAATGGAGAAGCGGAACGACAAAGCGCGGTGACGTTTGTCGCACCCCATACGGGGTGCGTGGATTGAAATTCTTTCTATTCAGGGGGGGCACCATAGAGGGCACGTCGCACCCCATACGGGGTGCGTGGATTGAAATTGTCCGGCTGGCGCCCGTCTCTCTGGCTAAGCGAGGTCGCACCCCATACGGGGTGCGTGGATTGAAATGCAAAGGGGACGCAAGAGCGGTGGTGCCATCAATGTCGCACCCCATACGGGGTGCGTGGATTGAAATGCCGCCGACCTAACAGCAATCCCCCTGCCGAGCAGTCGCACCCCATACGGGGTGCGTGGATTGAAATAAACGTTCGATTTCGTGGTCGATGTACCACCTTGCGTCGCACCCCATACGGGGTGCGTGGATTGAAATGTCCGCCCTTTTCAAGAAAATCCCACATCGTCTGTCGCACCCCATACGGGGTGCGTGGATTGAAATTTTCAGCGACCGTGCATGGAATTGACGCGCATAAAGTCGCACCCCATACGGGGTGCGTGGATTGAAATGCGGCTGTCGTCGCTGTCGTAGTGTTCGTTGATGTCGCACCCCATACGGGGTGCGTGGATTGAAATCGACAGAAAAAGCAATGCCGTACAGCATTGCCATGTCGCACCCCATACGGGGTGCGTGGATTGAAATTCGTACCCCCGAAGCAAGCCGAAATCGTCCGAAAGTCGCACCCCATACGGGGTGCGTGGATTGAAATTAGCGGGTGCGGTTAGCCTATTTGTTTTGTCTTCGTCGCACCCCATACGGGGTGCGTGGATTGAAATGGGCAGTACAAACTATGTGAATAGTTATGATACGGTCGCACCCCTCGCGGGTGCGTGGATTGAAATTACGTCCGAAACAGTCGTGGCAGGAGAAGAGGATGTCGCACCCCTCGCGGGTACGTGGATTGAAATAATCTTGCATTCAGCGGGCTGAAAGGCGATGGCGGTCGCACCCCTCGCGGGTGCGTGGATTGAAATTACGTCCGAAACAGTCGTGGC
>ERZ1090879.952-NODE-953-length-16660-cov-52.755556_pt1 | contig 16660 bp, 11 predicted proteins | sample MGYA00478472_ERZ1090879 | MGnify/ENA primary metagenome ERZ1090879 (study PRJEB33644, sample SAMEA5815723) | chicken gut metagenome | biome: Chicken; feature: Gastrointestinal Tract; material: Caecum | place: Ireland | collected 2019-01-01 | study: A study of the...
TTACCATTGCTTCAACCTGTTCATGGTTAGGTCATCAGGTTTCGGGTCTACGACATGATACTTTTCGCTCTCTTCAAACTCGCTTTCGCTTCGGCTCCGTGCCTGTGGCACTTAACCTCGCATCACATCGTAACTCGCCGGCCCGTTCTACAAAAAGTACGACATCACACGCATATGGTGCTCTGTCTGCTTGTAAGCTCACGGTTTCAGGTTCTCTTTCACTCCCCTCCCGGGGTTCTTTTCACCTTTCCCTCACGGTACTATTCGCTATCGGTCATATGGTCGTATTTAGCCTTACGGGATGGTCCCCGTGCCTTCCGTCAGGATTCCTCGTGTCCCGACGTACTCCGGATTCCGCTAGGCCTTTCAAGAATTTCGCCTACGGGATTGTCACCCTCTTCGATCTGCCTTTCAAGACAGTTCGGCTATCCTTCCGCGTGCCATGTTGCGGTCCTTACCCCGAGAGTATTTCTACTCCCGGTTTGGGCTACTCCGATTTCGCTCGCCACTACTTTCGGAATCGTTTTTACTTTCTTTTCCTCCGGGTACTAAGATGTTTCAGTTCCCCGGGTTCCCCCCGTATCCCTATGTGTTCAGAATACGGTAACACGACATTACTCGTGCTGAGTTCCCTCATTCGGATATCTGCGGATCTTAAGATGTTTGCTCCTCCCCGCAGCTTTTCGCAGCTTGCCACGTCCTTCTTCGGCGCCATATACCAAGGCATCCTCCGTGAGCCCTTCGTAGCTTGATCTTTCTACTCGTCTCTTCATCTAAAAATTCTATGACTTTTACTCGGCCATGTCACATACCAACTTCCGTCCGACTATTGCCTTTCGCAAAATTTGTATTAACCTGGCTGCCATACATCTCTGCATGGCTCTTTTTAGAATTTCTTTGCCTTTCGTACTCTACTTTGCTGTTCAGTTGTCAATCTGCGTCTGACGCTTCATAAGAAGCCGCGTCCCTTGCGGGACAGCTTACACATATTAGCACGATTGCATTTTTTCGTCAAGCATTTTTTGCGCCATTTTTTATTTTTTTCACGCTTTTTCGCGAAAAAATTTTGCTTATGCCGAAACGCCGCCGCACAGGCACAACATCTTGTATCCGCCGCCCCGCGAAGCACGAAAAAGCCGTCTCCGAGGAGACGGCTTCCATGCGGTCAGATCTTTTTGAAGCGCAGGTGCAGCTTGCCCGTCCCGCCGCCGGGATCGCTCTGCACGAAGTCGACGGCATCTTCCGAAGCGGTCCCTTCGGCAGGGAAGTCGGGGATGCCGCGCACGGTGAGCCGTTCACCCTCCTGCGCATACGTTCCCGTCATTCTCGTTTGCTTTGCCCCCTCTTGTTTGCACATCACAACGGCGCCGTCCGTACCGAAGGCAATGGTGCTCCCCTTGATCGTCTCGCCGAGAAAAGCGACGGCAAAAAAGGCGACCGCCTTTGCCTCCTCGGGCGCGTCCTCCGCGAATTCGGGGACGACGATCTCAAACTCGTAAGTGTTTCCCGCGACGTTTTGTGCCATGATCATTCTCCTTATCGTGATATTTCCGAAAGCCCGCGCTTCCACATACCAAAGAGGGATGCGAGCCACCGTTCATTGCCGCAGACCCGTCAGTTGCCGTCTTTTGCCGAGAGGTTCGCCTTATAGCGCTCCATCTGTTTCCTGTACTCTGCCATGTCTGCCTTATACTGTTCCTGCGCGTCGTTATACAGCTTCATCTGTGCGTCGTATTCTTCCTGAAGCACAGCCTTTTGTTTGTTGAAGCGCACCACGCGCACAGCGAGGACTGCGGCGCACCCCACGATCCCGAGGATTCCGATGACCAACAAAGCGGTCCCCAACGCCGAAACGGACGGCACGAGAGAAACAAGGATACTGCCGACGATCAAGAGCACGAGCCCGATGATCGCCCCGCCGGTACAGTACTTGTTGTTTAGCTTCAGCCCCGGCTCCTCCGGTCTTGCGATCGTGGGCTTCTTGGGCTCGGTCGGCTTCTCGAGGCTGTAATCGTCCGTCCGCTCCGCCAGCTTTGTATCCACGATCTCCGTCTTGCGTTCGTTGTTGACACGGACGAGATAGCGTTCCAGCGCTCTATCCTTTTCAAATTCAGTCAATGATTCATCCGTACCGAAAGTCGACCTGATCTCTGCCTTCCTGCGATAGTTTTCCAAATACATTTCAGCGACTTTGACTTCTGCAGCATAGCGATCGCTCTCGCATTTTGTTTCAAAAGAATTTTTTCTGATCTGTTCCCGGACCGAGTCGGGAACGGTCATCCGACGAATCGTTACATCCGAAGCTACGACGCCGTATGACGAAAGCTTTTTATTGAGAACAGCCGTAAGTTTTTCGGCGATTGCTCCGAAATTCTGTACGAAATGATAAAACCCTATTCCTTCCTTTTCTACAACGTCCGTAGCTACTTCCCGCCACGCTTCCAGTGCGATCGTACGCAGCTTTTCATAGACGTTCCCGATACTCAGATCCGCAGCATTCATATCAAGCGCTTTTAAAAGCTGCATGCTGTTCATCAGCTTAAAAACCAACGTAAACTGGCTTTCCAAATAGGTGATGATGCCCAATTCGCTGTCACGGTATTCGATCTCTTCATTCTTATATGTAACATAATCCAGCTTGATGCAAGGATGAAAATCCAAAGAATAACAGAATCTGTCCTTCCCGGAAGAGTCGTCGGTTTTCTTCAAGCGCGAGCAAACAAAAAGATCACAAATCTCCCGGAAATACTGCTGCCCGGGCTTCTTCAGACGCGTAAAATTTTCACTGTCATTGGAAATCCACTCCAGCAAATCTCTGCGGTCCGCTTCAACGGAAGCGTCCAATTCATTCACACGGCCGCACATTCTGATATGAAATTTTTCCCGCTGTTCTCTCAACACGCGTTCGTCTTCTGTCATAATCTTCTCTCCCCCGATTGAATTTTATTTAACGTTCATTGTACCGGAATAAGTAAACAAATAGTTGGAGCAATTCGGACAAATAGCGCCGGGCCTGCGGCTGACGTGACCGCATACCGGACACACGATATATTCCTCACTGCGATATTCGGATACCGTGATTTTCTCTGTCTCCGAACATTGTGGCGTGTTATCCGACCCCATAATGACCTCCTTGAAATTTATTTTTTGTCATTATTTCTTAATTGTTTAAAACATTATCATTATATTCTAACCAAAACGAAATGTCAATACCTTGATTGAAATTTTTATTAAATTTTTTTGACACTTCGTTCCCGGGTCCGTCCTTAGTCGCCTTACGGAATTCTTCCCGATCGCCCGATCCGGTTCATGCGATGGATGACACATACAAACCTACCTGACCAAAACCCGCGGCATTCACAGAGCATGCATGTAAAAACGCCGCCCTCCGAAGAGGACGGCGTACATATTTATTTGCAGCCCGAACAAGTCTTGCAGTTGCCCGAGCAATGCGGCGCAGGCTTTCCGGTCGCGGAATATACGGCGCCCGCCCACTCGCGCACGGCAACCGTGCCGCAGACAGGGCAGCGGACCTCTTCCGAGAATCTCGCAACGAGTTCGTCGAATTTCTTGCCGCAGGAAGGACAGACATACTGAAACATCGGCATGGGGGTCACCTCGATTCCTTTCTCGAACCGCGATCGGACGTTCCCGAATGACGGTCGGTCGCATGATGCCCTCTTCCGCGCTGTCCGCGTTTGATCTGCTTGGGCGTCTTGATGCGGATGGAGTTGGTAGATTTGATGAGGAAATAGGAACATACCGCCGTCACGGCAACGGCGATGCCGATGAGCAGCCAAAACCCCCACGACAGATCGGCAAACGGAACGGGTACGTTCATACCCCAAAGGCTCGCGATAAGCGTAGGCACGCTGATTATGATCGTAATAATCGCCAGAAGTTTCATGACCACGTTGACATTGTTGGAGATAATGGAAGCAAAAGCATCCATTGTTCCCGAGAGAATGTCGCGGTAAATGGTACACATCTCCATAGCCTGGCGGGTCTCGATGACGACGTCGTCGAACAGATCCTGATATTCCTCGTTCCCCGTGATCGCGGGAAGCCGCCCGAGGCGATTATAAACATTGAGATTGGACGTCAGCGACGTGGAAAAATAGACGAGGGAATTTTCGATCCCGAGCATCTGAATGAGTTCCTGATTCTTCATCGATCGATGCAGCTCCGCCTGTACACGCTGCGACTTCTTATCCAGCTGGCGCAGGTTGGACAAAAAGCGCTTGGCATTGCCCATCATAAACGTCAGCAAAAAGGAAACCGGAAGCGCCGTATCTACCGTCACGCGGTTGCTGATAAAATCTCCGAGAACGGAATTTCCGCGAAGGGACACCGTAACGATACATTTTTTGTTGTCAATGATCGCCATAGGAATGGTCTCGTATACGTCTCCGTCCTCCATATCGGTGATGATGGGCGTATCGAGCAGACAAAGAAACATATCTTCGTCACGTTCAAACCGCGCAGTCTCCTCTTCATCGAGAGCAGCCTTAAGCATCTCTTCCGGTACCGCGGTCAGCGCAAACACATCGTCGATCTCATCGTCCGTCGGATTGACCAGATCTACCCAGCAACCCTCTTCATAGGTTTCCAGACGATCGATCTTGCCGTCTTCCATCGTTTTGAAAAATTTCAGCATGAATGTCCTCTCTTTCGCAGATTGGTTTCTTCTCTGCCTTTCTATCCCCTGATCGGGACGAAAAAAGGCAGCAAAAAAGCGCACGGGAAAACGCCGTGCGCTCCAAAACTCTGCTCAAAGAGATCAGATCAGATCACACGGGTTTTCTGCTGTGAATAACACATCGGTTATTTGGCGCAGCGTCCATTTCAGACTCCTTCGACCATATCGGTCACAATTTTATTATAATCTCTCTTTTTGATTTTGGCAACTGTTTTCGCACAAAATTTCAATCAAATCACACACAGTCCGTCGAGAAAAGCGTTAAAAATTCCTTCCGCCTGCGGCGCACGCGAAGCAAAACAGGAAATCAACATTTCCGGAGAAGCGATCGTTCCCTTATGCGCGCGCGCGTATTCCTTAACAGCTGCAAAAAAACGCGTTTCACCCATCGTCTGCCGCAGTCGGTCAAACAAAATAAATCCCTTATCGTATACAAGGCTGCGGTATGCATAGTCACCCGTAAAATCAACGAGCGCCCGGCGCATGGCAGTTTCCCCGCCCGTCAGCTGAGAAGAGACGGAATAGTAGGCTCGATACGCATTCTCGCTTTCGGAAAGCAATTCTGCATACGTCCTGCCGTATTCGGGATAGGACTCCATAAAGAGCGCAGCCGAAAATTCCGCAAGCCCCTCGTCCTGCCACGCCTCATGGTATTGGTCGCTGCCGATCATTGCATACCACCACTGATGCGCCGTCTCATGCGCGACGACAAGGGGGATGTCCTGCGACGGAAGGTCGTCTGCGATGAGCGAGAGCATGGGGTATTCCATGCCGCCGTACGGAAATCCCGTCTCTACGACAGTATATGAAGGATACTCGTATGTTTCGAACGTCTCTGCGTAATAAGAAAGACTCTGCGTTGCAGCAACAAGCGTACGGGCGGGATCCGCGTCATCCAAATAACAGTACGTCACGGGGATCCCCTCCGCCTCCGCCGAAAGAACAGAAAACTGCTCCGAACACACCATGGCAAAATCCCGTACGTCCTCGGCAATAACATGGTATGTGGCAAGTTCGCCGTCTTCCGAGCGCGTTCCCGCCCCCGTATGCGCGACATGATATTCCGCAGGCAGAGTAAAAGTTACGTCATAATCGGCAGTGCCGCTCACGAACGGATCGCCGCAGCAAGTATAGACATGCTCGCAAAACCCGTCCCCGCCCCAGGCGCAGAGTACGGGATAAAAATGAGCGAGATTGACCGTCTTTTCCCCGATCCCGAGACGGTGCTCGATTTCCGGAATGATCACGGTAAACGTCATCGTAAATGTAACGCTCTCATCGGGATAGACGGGAGCCGACGGCACTACTTCCAGAATATTTTCATCCTCCCCCGCAATCCGCGCCTCTCCGCCGTCTACAGATGTGACGGAGATCCCCCCGAAACTCGCGCCCTTGTAATAGACGGCGGGAGCGTATGCTTCGGAAACGGGAAGATACTTTGCCCCTTCGCGAAACGCATTTGGCCAAAGCTGAAACTTGACCGTCTCCCATACGGTATCTGTGCGATTATAAAACACCGCCGTCATTTCTCCGGAGAGCGTGCGCGTCTCCGGCTGATAGATCAGCGCCATCGTATACCGATCCGGCGTTTCCGCACCGCACGCAGCCAACCCCGGCGATACAAGCAGCATAGCGAAAACGAGCACTACCATAAAAAATCGTTTCATACTCCATAATTATATGCCCGTCCGAAGTTTTCCATGCGAAAAAAAGGCAGGCAGCGCCCCGCCGAGCGCAATCATTTGCTATAATGACCATGCGACGGGAAAAAGTGAGGAAAGTTCATGTCGGCAATCCAATACCTGAGCAGCTTTGTCAGCAATGGCTGGCAGGCGCTCCTCCTCGCGGTGGGCGTGGCAATCGTCACGCTTCTCCTGAAAAAGACGGTTCTGAAAAATCTTCCCGGGAAAGTATTCACCTTTCTCCCTTTTGCGCTCGGCATTGTATTCTTTGCCGTGTACCGCGCGCTCGCGACGCTTTCGTGGGAGCCGTTTACGACGGACATCGCCACAACACTGAACGGCGGATTTACCTGCGGCTGCATCGCAGTCCTGTGCTTTGTCGCCTGCAGGCAGCTGGCGCAAAAGGTCGGCGACCGCACTTCCGGCAGCGCAAACGGCGCAGACCTCTCGCCCGTCGCGCCTTTGCTGGAAGGCTATGTTGCGGAAGAAAACCTTGCGCAGACCGCAAATGCCCTGATGGAAGGATGCAGCGGGCTTTCGGATGAAGAGATCCCTCAATTTGTCCGCGAGACGCTCACGCCCGCCGTTCTGCCCGAGACGACGGAAGCGGAGCTACTGGCACTGTGCGCATTGGTCGGCGCCTATCTCTCTCAGCTGACGGGAAGCTGACCGTCTTACGTTTTCCCCGCTCCGAACGGAGCGGGGAAAATTTTTTTTGCCGCGCCCAAGCAGACCGTCCTTTCGCATAAGAGTTCTTCATTGGCGCATACTTGCGTTGATATGAATGAGACGGCGAATCCGGACAAAACGATCACCGGAACTTTACAGGATGACCGTGCGCGGATGCGGACGCTTCTTCCCGCAGAGGACATCTTTACCTATGACTTTGAAGATATGGCAGGCAGACCGTTCACCTGCTTTTTTGCCGATGCGCTGACGGACAAAGATCTATTATCGCAGCAGGTATTTGCTCCCCTGCAGCATGCCGATACGAAAGAGGGCACCGAAGCCGTGCGGACGGAGATCCGCGCGCCGGAAGTTCGTACGGAAAAAGAACTTTCCAAGCTTGCGGACGAAGTACTTGCGGGAAATCCCGTCATTCTGTGGGAAGGCGGAAAGGAAGGCATCGTCGTAGGGACCAAGAAAGCGCCTCTGCGCACGATTGCCGAGCCCCCCACCGACATTGCGATCAAGGGTCCGCGCGAAGGATTTATCGAGGATGTCAAGACAAATTCCGCGCTCGTACGGAAGCGTCTGAAAACGGGGGAACTGATGATGGACACGCTGACCGTCGGAAGGAGATCCCAGACCGTTGTCATGATATGTTATCTGAAAGGCACCTGCCGCGACGATATCGTCCAAGCGGTCAAAGATAAGGTGGAAGCGATCGATATCGACACCATTCCCGATTCCTCCTATCTCGCTCGATTTCTCTCCGACAGACCCTATTCACTCGTCAAACAGGTCGGTACGACGGAAAAACCGGATATTTTTTGCGCTAAACTCGCCGAAGGACGCGTTGGTCTGCTGGTGGACGGCTCCCCGATCGCACTGACGCTTCCCTATATGCTTGTGGAGGATTTCCAGTCGGGAGAAGATTACTTCGTTCCCGCTTTCCGCGCAACATTCATGCGGTTCCTCAGACTGTTTGCCCTCATTGTTGCCATCTATCTTCCCGCCTTCTATGTGAGCGCACAGCTATTCAAACTACAGCTTCTTCCCGTCAAACTCCTGCTGACCATAGCGGGGAGCATCAGGGATATCCCGCTCTCCCCCTCGCTCGAAATGCTGCTCGTCCTGCTCGTCCTGGAAGTGCTCAACGAAGCGAGCATCCGCATGCCGAAATACGTCGGCATGGCTCTTTCCGTAGTAGGCGCGCTCGTCCTCGGAGAAACGGCGGTAAGTGCGGGATTTGTCTCCACGCCTGCCATTATCATTATTGCATTCAGCGGCATCGGACTGTATGCCGTGCCGAACATCATCGAAGAAACCAGTATTGTTCGGTTCGCAATGTTGCTTGCCGCAGGCAGCGTGGGAACTTACGGCGTCATTCTTCTGACGGCGTTTATCCTGATCTATTTGGTTTCGACGGAAAATTTCGGCGTTCCGCTTGCCGCGCCGTTCGCCCCTTTTATCAGACACGACATGCGTGATGCAATCGCGAAGTATAATCTTCATTCCCTGAAAACGCGCCCCGGCGCATTGAGAAGCCCCAATAAAAGGAGACTCAAATGAAACTTGGTTCGCGTCAGATCCTCTTTTTTCTCGCAGCCGTTGCACCTGTAGGAAAACTCATTCTTTTGCCGCCGCAGCTCGCCGCAGCTTCCGGAAACGATCTGTTATATCCCGTTTTCCTGCAAATCCTCGTGCAGACAGCACTCGTCTTCTGCGTACTTCTGCTTTCGCGGAGAGAACGCACCGTCTATGCTCTTCTTAAGGACGGGATCGGAAGTACGGGAGCAAAGATCGGCATGATACTGATATCCGTCTTTCTGCTCTATGCGGCATTTATGCCCCTTGTCGAACAGAAGCTGCTCGTTCAGAGCATCTTTTACGATACGATCCCGTCGTATATCGTTTTCACGCCTTTTTTTCTGCTATCGGCATATCTGTGTTCACGTCCTCTTGCCTATACGGGGCGGATCTGGGACATCCTTGCCCCGCTCTTTCTTTTCGGCATGGCGGGAATTCTTCTCTTTTCCGTGGGAGAAGCAGATTACGGCGCACTGCTCCCCTTCGGCGCGCAAGGCTGGAGCGGCTTCACGGACGGCACGATGCGGGCATGCGCATGGTTCTTCGACGCGGCGCTGCTTCTGCCATTTGTCGGACGTTTCGGATATAAAAAAGGGCTTGCGTGGAAGGGCGCATTGTGCTACCTCGGCGGCGGCGCGCTCCTGCTCGTATTTCTCGCCACCTTCTACGGCGTTTTCTCAGACATTGCAATCATCCAGGTATTTGCTTTTGCAAAAATGAGTCATTTCTTTGCTGGTCTTACCGTCCTCGGACGCATCGACTACCTGTTTATCTTCGCGCTTGCATTCGTAATGGTCTTCTACGCCGCACTTCCTCTTCACGGCGCAGTCCAAATGATACACGACGCATTTCATGCAGGAAAGTCGTTTTCCGCACTGCTTTCAACAGGCATCAATCTTATGATGCTTACAATCATATATATGTTTAACTTTGATGCCGACAGCATTGTATCCGCCATATCGGGCACACTCTTCTGGATCATGCCTGCCATCGGAGCAGCCGTCATTATGCTGCTCCTTGCGTTCTGCGGGAGGTCCCGCCGTGAAGTTTAAGCGTTTTCTCGCCGCCCTCCCCGGAAGGGTCTGCCTTATTCTTGTGGCGGCAATCGTCTTCATCTTCTTTTCCAACGATTTCGGGTTAGTCGATATCCAAAAAACAGCCATTGTGCTTGCCGTAGGCATTGACCGCACCGAAGAAGAATTTACACTCACCGCTCAGATCGCCGTGCCCAAGGGCAGCGACAGAACGACCGGCGGCACGTCGAGCGTAGAAATCGAAGGGCGGGGCGAAACAGTGCCGGACTGCATTTCCGATATTTACGCCAAAACCGGTTGGGTCCCCAAGCTTGTATTCTGCAATCTGGTTGTTTTGGGCGAAAGCACGACCGCGGACGATGTCTTTTCCTGTCTTGATTTCTTTTTGCGCAACGAATACATTCCCAATTCCTGTCAGCTCGCCGCTTGTGAAGGCAGTGCGGGAGCACTGCTGTCATCGCAGAGCGCCATCGACGACACTTCCGCTTTGGCTCTTTCCAAATTATTCTCCGATGCTGCAAAAAAATCCGGCTGCGTGATGACGACAACGCTGCGTCAATTCTCAACAGGCTACTACGGCGTGAGCGGCAGCGGCTATATGCCCTATGTACGGGCGCAAACACAGGAAAATTCTCAGGGAACGGAAGCCGCTTCCGGCAATTCTGGCAGCGCGCAGAGCAGTCCGGGCGACGGTCCGACGGAACAGAAGATATACAGTGCAGAAGAAACGGCGATCTTTTCCGCAGGAAAACTTGCCGCCATTCTCCCAAAAGAACAGACCTTTGCTTTCAGTCTTCTGGAAGAAAATGTATATACCGGAACCTTCAGTGCAGACGGTATCACATATGTTGTGTTAAAAAACAACGGATCCGTTGAACTGGATGTCTCCGACTCTCCCACTGCAACGCTTTCGCTCGATCTGCGCGTACAACTCTACGGTTCGCGGGATGCTTCGATGCCCGGGGAGATTGCACGGAGCATTCTCACCCCTGAACAGGAAGCCAAAGCTTCCCGGATCATTGAGGATTATCTTGGCGGTCTTTGGGAAACCTGCATACGCTCCGGATGCGATCTTCTGGAATTAAAAACCAAGCTCTACCGTTCCTCGATGACTGACTACAGTCAGTGGAAGGACAGCATCCTGACTTCTGCCGCCGTCAGGATCGCAGCAAACGTGAAAAGTGTATCATAGAGCAGCCGTCACCCGTTTCCATGTAGGCACGGTCATTGCTCATTTCTATCGGTCAGGCTTATCATACGGATAAAAAAATTCTGCGATTTTTTTTACGAAAACTATTGACAACGAAAAAATATCTGCTATAATAAAGGTACAAAAAAGAAAATAACTTTCATGAAATGTTATTCGCTCACAAGTTGGTAAGGAAGGTCACTCCGATGCACAACTAACAGCCCCGGGCCAAACAGAACAATAAGCGGACAGGAAAGTCCGCAGGCTCAGTAAAGGACGGGAACGTCTCCGAAAAATTCAAGAGCGGGAGGTGCAAGATGTTCAGATTCATTTCCCAAGGATTGAAGATTTCGTAAAAGGAGGATAGTCCAATGTACAATTCCATCCAAGAGGCGGAGAAGTAATTCGGCTTAGATCATTATCCGCGGCAAGACCTGGTCTCCGCGATGGGCACGGCGCCCGCATACAAAGGAAAGCCGAGAATTCTTTCGACCTGACAAACTCTCCCTGGCAAACACGGGGTCACGCATTCTGACAAACGAAACGCACAGACAAGATACCGGTAATTGTTGAGCGGGACGGGCGTCGGCGGACGTGAGGGACGGTACGACCGGTGGTATCCGACCGAACGAACGCAGGAATGTGCCGGACGAAACGGGCATGTGAGACAGGATACGAAAAGATCTCTGCCCACCCGAAACAACTGAATTTGCAAACACTCCCCCGTGCGGTTGCGCGGGGGTTACTTTTTTGTTTTCCTGACCTAGTCCGACCGGTCGCATACCAGATAAATCATGTCGAAAAACACACGAACAGATGAAACTTTGTCGCGTGATTCAATCTTCGACGAGGCACGACGAGCTTCGCGAGAATTCGCGCATACAGAACCATTATACTGTTGTGAAAAAACACGTGAGGTCTCTATGCGCCGAATGTTCCGTTGGCCGACGCCCCGCAGCGTCCTGTTTTTTTGTGCGCTGGCGGGCGCAATGATTCTGATGAATCTTGCGTTACCGCAGCGTGAGCCCCTCGCCTTCCTTTTGCTCTTTTCTGCGCTTGCCTGCAACCGAAACCCTTACGCGGTGTTCTGTGCGTATTTGCTTTCTTCGGTCGCAGCGCTTTCCTGGGAAGCAACGCTCGCCATGGCAGCCCAAGGCTGCATCCTGCTGCTCGCGTTCGTAATATCACGCACATTTCGCCGGGAACCCGGTCCGGAGCGCTTTGCCTATGCCGCTGCGGCACAAATCCCTTTTCTCTTTCTGTTCCCGCACGAAGGTTACGCCCTGTTTGACTTTCCGATCATTGCTCAAAAATGCATTCTCGCCCTGTTCTTTCTGCTCGCCGCACTGCTTGCGGAGGGCGGTATGCGCGCGCTTTTATTCCGCGTGTTCCGCTGCCGCCTTTCGGGCGCCGAACTTGCTCAGATCGGACTTTTGTGGCTGTTTTTAGGCATGGGACTTTATGCCGGACTCGGACCGATCGTATATTCCGGCATTACCCTGCTTCTTCTGCTTGCCGCCGTCATCCTAACCGGAAATGCCGCCGCCGTGCCTTTTGCCGTTGCGCTCGCTTTCCCCGCATGCATCCATGAAGCATCTCTGCTGCCCGTTGCGATTTACGCGGTCTACGCCTGCGCCGCACTTTTGCTGTATCCCTACGGACGCATCGCGGCAGCCCTTGCCATGACGCTCACTTTCCTCGGCGTTCAGTTTTTCCTCGGATTGTACGCCACGGATGCCGTGACCATCGCACTGACGATCCTCGCCTGCGTTTTACCCGCGCTTATCGTTGCACTGCTCCCGGAACGGCTCCTCACGCGCGCGAAAAACGGTCTGCTCTTCTATCGCGAACGCGTTTTGCCGCGTATTGCCGTCAACCGCAACCGCCGCGCGGTTGGCGAACAGCTGTATGAAGTCTCCTCCCTCTTCAGGGAGATCGAAAGCGCTTTCCTCATTCCGGAAACGACGGAAGACGCCGATAAACGTATCGCGCGCAAGATCACCTCAACATTATGCGCAAGCTGTCCGTCCTACGCCTCCTGCTCCCGTGCCGATTTGGGGGAAAGTTTTTTGCGTCTTGTACGCGTAGGTCGCGCCAAAGGCAAAGTCAACCTCATCGACCTGCCCGCGGAACTTGCCAAACACTGCTCCAACGTGGCGGGCGTGCTGTTCGCGCTCAACAAGGAGCTGGTGGATTACTGCCGCGTCTCCGCCGCCATGGACACGGCGCGCGCGGGACGGGAGCTGCTTGCAAAACAGGCGCACGGCATCAGTGAGATCTTAAAGGATATCGCTCTCCGCGAGAGCGAAGAGTACGCCGTCTCCGGAGGAGAGGATGCCCTCGCCCGCGCTTTGCAGGAACGAGGCATTCTGAGCTCGGAGATCTTCGTGTACGGCGAAGACGACTCTATCACGGTGAGCATGACGCTTGCCGACAGTGTTTCTGCCCGTAAAGTATGCACAGTAGCAAGCGATGCACTCGGCATTCCTCTTGCGCTCTCCGAAAAAATCCCGCTCACGCACGACAGAGCATGCTTCATTCTGACCAAGAAGCCGCGCTATGACGCCGCGTTCGGCATTGCCGCCTGCCCCAAGGCGGGAGAAACGGCGAGCGGCGACACCCACTCCATTCTCAAGATCGATGAGCGCAGATTTCTAGTGGCGCTCTCGGACGGCATGGGCAGCGGGGCTTCGGCGCGCGACGTCTCGGCGCGCACGCTCTCATTATTGGAGAGCTTCTACAAGACCAAGATGCCCTCCGAGACGGTGCTTGCGACCGTCAACAGCCTGATCGCCTTCTCCGCCGACGAGACCTTCTCCTGCCTCGACCTGGCGGCGGTCAACCTGGACACGGGCTGCGCGGACATCGTCAAGATCGGCTCGCCCGCGGGCTTTCTGCTCACCGAGGGCACGTTGAAAATTCTGGAGGGCGAATCGCTGCCCATCGGCATGCTGGAGACCATCCGCCCCGCGACCATGCGCGTGACTATGTGCGCGGGGGACTTCCTCATCTTCATGAGCGACGGCGTGACGGCGGCGTTTGCCTCCTCTGCCGACCTGTGCGCGTATCTTAGCACCCTGCGCCCGCTCAACCCGCAGGCGCTCGCCGAAAACATTCTCACCGCCGCCCTCGGACGGGTCGCAAACCACGAACCGCCCGACGACATGACCGTCCTCACCGTCAAACTCACCGAGAACGCGTGAAACCGCGATGAAACGTGCCGACTTTTTGCGGTTGATAGCATAGAACAGCGCGCTCTGTTTGCGGTTGACAAAAACTTTGCGCCCCGCGCGGCGATGACGCGCGGGGCGTTATTATGTTTCATGTGTTATCTTTATGCCAATAGTAGCCAATGTATCTATCGCTTAAATATTCTGCCGCCGTGGCAGGATTGGAGAGATCACGGTATGCAAGACGTATTATACTTGTTTCACTACCTGAAGTAACATACCAGCCATTCAGATCTTCAAAAGTCACGCTTTTTAGACTGCTACAATTAAAGAATGCCCAATTCCCAATACTCGTGACACTATCGGGAATTGTGATTCTTGTAAGGCTACTGCAAGACTCAAATGCAAAACGCCCAATGCTTGTAACGCTGTTGGGAATTACAATGCGTATAAGACTGCTACAAGTCTGGAACGCATAATTCCCAATGCTTGTAACGCCGTCGGGAATTGCAAGGCTTGTAAGACTGCTACACATATAGAATGCCCAATCCCCAATGCTTGTGACGCTTGCGGGAATTTCGATACTTGTAAGGCTACTGCAACCAGAGAACATAGAATCACCAATGCTTGTGACGCTTGCGGGAATCGTGATGCTTGTTAGGCTGCTGCAACCAAAGAACGCACCACTCCAAATGCTTGTGACACTGTCGGGGATTGTGATGCTTGTCAGGCTGCTGCAACTTGAGAACGCAGAATACCCAATGCTTGTGACGCCGTAGGGAATTGTGATGCTTGTCAGGCTGCTGCAACTTGAGAACGCACGATCCCCAATACTCGTGATGCCGTCGGGAATCGTAATGCTTGTCATGCTGCTGCATCCTTCGAACGCACCATATATACCACCCCCAATATGTGTGACGCTGCCGTCCGTTGGGATGGCGCTATTGTTACAGCCCAAAATCAGCGTCTTGTTGTTCGTTTCAATCAGGCAGTTCCCTGCACTGTGATAGACGGGATTCCCGCTTGCAACAACAATACTTGCAAGGCTGCCGCAACTAGAGAACGCAGAATCCCCAATGCTTGTGATGCCGTTGCCAATTATCACACTTGTAAGTTTGCTGCAATTATAGAACGCAAAATCCCCAATACTTGTGACACTGTCAGGAATTTCGATACTTGTAAGGCTGCTGCAACTTGAGAACGCATACTTTTCAATGCTTGTGACACTGTCGGGAATTTCGATACTTGTAAGGCTGATGCAGCCATAGAACGCCCTACTCCCAATACTTGTGACACTTTCGGGGATTGTGATGCTTGTAAGACCGCTGCATCCTTCGAACGCCCTACTCCCAATACTCGCAAGTTTGCTATTACCACTAAGAGTAATACTTATAAGACTGCTACACCCCCAAAATACCCTTTCGCCAATACTTGTGACGGGTAACCCTTTATAGGTAGCAGGGATATACACTTCCATTGCTGTGCCCGTATAACTGGTCACGGAGTATTGCGTACCGTCCGTAGACAGGCTGAACACAATTCCTTCGGTGGCCTGCGGCTCAGGCGCACCGCACATGGTACAGACGCCGTTTACATAGTTATGGTCAATGGTCGACAGAGTATTCTGCTTGACGAGCACTTCACCACACACGGAGCAATGCTTGCCTTCCGTCAAACCAGTTGCCGTGCAGGTTGGTTTGACCGCTGCGTCGATCACTACGGTATGCTCCGTCATCGGGATAACTTCCTGCTTGACGAGCACGGTGCCGCAGACGGAACAGTGCTTGCCCTCCGTCAAGCCCGTTGCCGTGCATGTGGGCGCAACCGCTTCGTCGATCACCTCGGTATGCGCGGTCATTGCGATCGGTTCCGTATAGCTGTCGCCGCAGGTGCAGGTGTAAGTCATCTCGCCTTCCTGCGTGCAAGTCGGCTCCTTGGTGACAGCAGAAGTATATGTATGCTCATGCGGCGTCTCGGGCTCGTCGTCGGGATCGCCGGGCGTCTCAGGCTCGTCATCGGGATTCCCGCCCGTGCCGGGCTCATCATCGGGATTCCCGGGCGTGCCGGGTTCGTCGTCCGGATCACCGGGCGTGCCGGGCTCATCATCGGGATTCCCGCCCGTGCCGGGTTCGTCGTCGTCCGAATCGTCCGGAGTGACAATGGTCGTATCATCGCCGTTGCCGCCGTCGTCCGAATCGCCGCCGAACGACCCGCATGCGGCAAGCCCGAACGAGATGCACAGCGCCAAGAGCATTGTCAGGAATACCGTCCACAATTTTTGCTTCATGTTTATCCTCCAAACAGTTTATTGCATGGCATAAAAAAAAGCGTGCCTCAATCGGAGACACGCCCTGCATTGTATCTCCGATTGTTGCTACACAAACTTCTACCCATAAGGAAAAAGAGATACGAAATGCCGCTTCGTACCTTATGGGCAATTTATTCAGTTTGTGTAGCATGTTCAGTATAGCACACTTACGGTCAGTTTGCAAGCGGAAGCGCGAAAAAGTCAGAGAAATATCCAATATTTTCTTAAAAAATCAGGGCGCGGGGGGCGGGGGGGAGAGGGGCCCGCCCGCACGAGGGAGCAGAGATTTAATTTTATTATTAGAAAGAAGAAATACCACCGCGCC
>ERZ1090879.954-NODE-955-length-16653-cov-10.252259_pt1 | contig 16653 bp, 5 predicted proteins | sample MGYA00478472_ERZ1090879 | MGnify/ENA primary metagenome ERZ1090879 (study PRJEB33644, sample SAMEA5815723) | chicken gut metagenome | biome: Chicken; feature: Gastrointestinal Tract; material: Caecum | place: Ireland | collected 2019-01-01 | study: A study of the...
CCCGACTGCTTGATGTACTTGCCTTCGGCGTCCACGGTCTTGCGGAAGGTCTCGCGGTAAGCGACCTGAGGCTTACCGACGTTGGCTTCCACCTTGAACTCGCGGAGCAGTCTGTCCACGATGATCTCGAGGTGCAGCTCGCCCATGCCGGCGATTATGGTCTGACCGGTCTCCTGATCGGTGTAGGTCTTGAAAGTGGGGTCCTCTTCGGCCAGCTTCTGGAGCGCTATCGCCATTTTCTCCTGACCGGCCTTGGTCTTGGGCTCGATGGCGACGCGGATGACGGGATCGGGGAACTCCATGGATTCCAGCACGATGGGGTGCGCGGGATCGCACAGCGTGTCGCCCGTCGTCGTGTCTTTAAGACCGACGAGCGCGCATATGTCGCCCGAGAAGATCTGATCGATCTCGGTACGGCTGTTCGCGTGCATCATGACGATACGGCTGACGCGCTCCTTCTTGTTCTTGGTGGAGTTCAGCACGTAAGAGCCGGTGGTAAGGGTACCGGAGTAGCAACGGAAGAACGCCAGCTTGCCCACGAAGGGGTCGGCCATGATCTTGAACGCAAGACCCGCGAACGGCGCGTCGTCGCTCGTTTCTCTCTCTTCCTCGGTCTCGCCGTCAAGGAGCTTGCCCTTGATGTGAGGGACGTCCAGAGGGCTGGGCATGAAGTCCACGATGGCGTTGAGCAGGAGCTGAACGCCCTTGTTCTTATAAGACGAACCGCAGCACACGGGAATGAGCATCATGTTGATCGTTCCCTTGCGGATGGCCTTCTTGATCTCGTCCTCGGTGAAGGATGCTCCTTCGTCCTCGAAGTATCTCTCCATGAGAGCGTCGTCCTGTTCGGCGACGGCTTCGAGCAGCTTTGCGCGGTATTCCTTGGCAAGATCGAGCATGTCCGCAGGGATCTCCTCGTCACGAACGTCCTTGCCCAGGTCGTCGTAATACACCTCGGCTCTCATACGGACGAGGTCGACGACGCCCTTGAACGTCTCTTCCTTGCCGATGGGGAGCTGGATGGGAACGGGGTTGGCGCCCAGACGAGTGTGGATCATGTCCACGACGTTGAAGAAATTCGCGCCGTTGATGTCCATCTTGTTGACGTACGCCATGCGGGGAACGCCGTACTTGGTCGCCTGACGCCACACCGTTTCGGACTGAGGCTCGACGCCGCCCTTTGCGCAGAACACGGCGACGGCGCCGTCCAGCACTTTAAGGGAACGCTCGACCTCGACCGTGAAGTCCACGTGGCCGGGGGTATCGATGATGTTGATGCGCGTCATGGGGCTGGTGGGCGTCTTCCAGAACGTGGTGGTAGCGGCGGAGGTGATGGTTATGCCTCTCTCCTGCTCCTGCTCCATCCAGTCCATGGTAGCCGCACCCTCGTGCACCTCGCCGATCTTATGCACCTTGCCCGTATAGAACAGGATACGCTCGGTCGTCGTGGTCTTGCCCGCATCGATGTGCGCCATTATACCTATGTTTCTGGTATTTTCGAGTGAATATTCTCTTTTTGCCATTGTTATCCTTCCTTAGCTCATTGAACGCGCGGCGGACCGCCCGTTCGTCCTCACCAACGGAAATGCGCGAACGCCTTGTTGGCCTCCGCCATCCTGTGCATCTCTTCCTTACGCTTCACCGACGCGCCCGTACCGTTGTAGGCGTCCATCAGTTCGGCGGCAAGACGCTCTTTCATCGTCTTTTCACCGCGCTTGCGGGAGAAGAGGACGAGCCAACGGATGCCGAGGGTCTGGCGACGATCGGGACGGATCTCCATGGGGACCTGGTAGGTCGAACCGCCCACGCGGCGAGCCTTGACCTCGAGCTGAGGCATGACGTTCTCCATGGCCTTGTTGAACACGTCGAGAGGCTCCGCGCCGATCTTTTCCTTGATTATGTCGAACGCATCGTACACGATCTTCTGTGCGATGCCCTTTTTGCCGTCCAGCATGACCTGGTTGGTCAGCTTGGTGACGACCTTACTGCCGTAAATAGGGTCGGGAAGCACGTCGCGCTTCGGGACTCCGCTTCTTCTGGGCATGATAGTATCTCCTTTATTATGATAATGAAGCGCGCACCTTATTACTTAGGTCTCTTTGCGCCGTACTTAGAGCGGGCTTGCATGCGTTTCGCAACGCCGTTGGTATCCAACGCGCCGCGGATGATGTGATATCTGACGCCTGGCAAATCCTTCACTCTGCCGCCACGAACCAGCACGACACTATGTTCCTGCAGGTTGTGCCCTACACCGGGGATATAAACAGTTCCTTCCATTTTGTTCACAAGACGCACACGCGCGATCTTACGAAGCGCGGAGTTGGGCTTCTTGGGGGTCGCGGTCTTGACGGACAGGCATACGCCGCGCTTCTGCGGGTTGGCCTCGAGCAGAGGAGAAACGGACTTCTTCACTGCGGTCTCGCGTCCCTTACGGATGAGCTGATTGATAGTGGGCATGTTACTCTACCTCCTTTTAAGTAGTCTTGCCGCCTCGCTCTTCGGGGATCGCCCAAAAGCAAAGACATATCCGCGCCCATTGCACGGACTCTCATATTATATCCGATAACATATTTTTTGTCAACGATTTTTTATCCGTATTTTGCTCTACTTTTTATCCGCGCCCGCTCCCCGCCGCGCTTGCGGCGCGCTTACCGCGCGTTATACGCAAAAACATAGCGTTCACGGCGCGATATGCGTAAAAGCGATATGATATTATATGATAAAAATGCGATCTCCACCTTTGCCGCCTTGTCCACATTCCCCACTGTCGCCGCCGTTCACCGACGTTTCCACCTTCCCCGCCGTCACCACCGTTGCCGCCTTTTCCTCCGTTGCTAAATTTGCCGCCGCTGCCACATTTTCCACCACCCGCCAAGCGTGCGCGATAAATACAGAAAGATTTTTAATTTATAATGTGATAAGTAAACCACCGTTGTCGCTTTTTACTCCTTTGCGGCCTTTTCCGCCGTTGCCGCCGTTTCCACCATTTCCGCCGTTGCCACCATTTCCGCCACCCGCCAAGCACGCGCTATAATTATATAAAGATGTTTAATTTACAATGTGATAAGTAAACCGCCGTCGCGCCGTTGCCACCTTTGCCGCCTTTCCCGCCTTTGCCGCCTTTTTCTCCGTTGCCGCAGGAACGACCCATGCCATATTTTCCACATTCCCCACTGTCGCCGCCGTTCGCCGCGCGGGCGATGCGACCACAACGCAAAATGCGTAAAAGTGATATGATATCATAAGATCAAATTATTGCGCCGCTGTTTCCACTCGCCACCTATTGCCACTCTCACCGCTATTGCTACCTTTTCCGCCTTTGCCGCTTTCCCCACCTTTGCCGCTTTCCCCGCCTTTGTCGCTTTCCCCGCCTTTGCCGCTTTCCCCACCTTTGCCGCTTTATCCACCTTTCCCGCCTTTACCACTTTTTCCACCTTCCCCGCAGTTGCCACCTTTTCCACCCGCTCCGCCTTCTCCGTCGGTGTGGCCGCGTTTACCGCAAACCCGGCAATTCACTGCCGCATATACGGTCATGTTCCACGCCGTCGTATTTATTTAAGCAAATAGTTGGCGAACCATAGTTCAAACATAACGCGACCAAAAAGAACGGACCGACGCATGTGCGTCGGTCCGTTCCCCTTTCTTCCCTTTCGGGTCGTAGAGGTTATTCGGTCTTATCCTCATCTACGGCCGGCTCGGGCGTTGCCGCCTCGTTCTGTTCGGTGGCCGTAGGCTCCGCCTGTTCGGTAGTCGCTTCTGCCTGCGCGGCCTGTGCCGCCTTGGCGGCTTCCATGGCCTCGCGACGCTGACGGCGACGCTCACGGAGCAGTTCGCGGCGACGTTCCTTGGCCGCTTCCACATCCGCGTCGAGCTGGCGGACGGCGAGGTCCACCATCATATATGCCGCGTCAAGGTCGGAGGGTTCGCGGAGCACCAGCTCGGTGGCGGGTACTTTGAGTTTCGCGGAGCTGCCCGCCGTTCTGCGGTAGTCCTTGAGCATCTCGTTTTCCAGCACGAACATCGCCACGGGGTAGCCCCTGCGCACGGTCAGCTTGACTATCTGCTTGCTGCCGCGCTTGACGCGCACGCCGTTGCCGATGCGCACGCCCGTCGCGCCGTTCTTGGAAAGCGCGTACTCCCTGACCTTTTCGAACATATCCTTGAGCGTGTCGGACATCTCGTCGTACGCTTCGTCGAACGTCTTGACGCTGGCGTTGATCACGACGCGCTCTCCTGCGTCCTCGTCGGGCGCTTCATCGGGCTCGACCGCGGTCGCGGCGGTGTCGTCGGTGACCTCGGGCTTTTCAGCAAGCGCGGCCTTCTCGGTCTGCTCGGTCGTTTCGCTCGTCGCGGGTGCGGGAGCGGGAGTGGGTGCGGGTGCGTAACCCACGGGCACTCTGCGTTTACGGGAGAGCACCGCGGCCACGACCACCGCGACGACCAGCACCACGAGCACCACAATGAGCAGCACGTACACCACGGTCAGATCGGAGGTATTGCCGGACGCGGCTTCCACGCTCGCCACCTGGGCTTTGAAGGTGGCCACGGCGGTGTTGACCTCGTCGGCGGTAGTCGCCGCATCGATCGCGGTAAGCGCGTCGTTGTAATATTTCAGTACGAGATCCGCGTTGTCCTTATCGAACGCCTTGAGCAGTTTGGCGTAGAGGTCGCCGTCCGTAGTCTCGAGCGCGGGAGCGAAGGTCACGGCGGCGGCGTATGCCTTGCCGTTGCTTGCGGTCACGCTGTTGACTATCTCGTCGACATACGCGTTCAGCCACTCGGCGATGTCCGCCGTGGCTTCCGTCTTGACGGTCTCCACCGCCGAAGGCGCGGAGACGGAAACGGATATCTCATCCACGGCCGCTTTCAGTTCGTCGATCGCCGTCGCGAGCTCGGTCACGGCAGCCGCGGACGCGGGCGTTCCGAGCGCGTCTATCGCCGTCTTGATCGCGTCGATGTCCGCCTGAGCCGCGTCTATCTTGCCGCCCAGCGAGCTGTTGATCTGCGCGAGCGTGCCGCTCAGACCCTCGAAGTCGCTTTCATATCCCGCGAGCGCGGTCTCCAGCGCGTCGATGTCCGTACGCACGGAGGCTATCGCGCTCGTTATCGCGTTCTGCGCCGCGGTGATAGCGTTGTAGATCGTATTTTCAAGATAGCTCTTGATGCTTGCGAGGCTCTCGGAGCTCTCGTCCGTGCCGCCCGTTATCACGTTCTGCGCCGTCGTTATGGCATCCTGAACGTCTTTGAGCAGCGTATCGAACGCGTTGTTCTTGCCAGTGAGCGAAGCATCGAGAACGTCGAACGCATTCTTGAATTCCGTAAGCGTACCGTATATAAGGTCAAGCTCCGAACCCTGTTTCGCGATGTCCGCACGGTAAACGCGGATATCCACTATCTCGGCGAGAGCGTTGGTCATGTACGCGTTCACTTCCGTATAGTTGACCGCACCGTTGATCGCGGCATACACGGAGGTGGGAACGACGACGGCGTCGTTCGCGTTCTCCGCGGTCTCCTGCGCGGCGTCGGTCACTACGTCCGCGGCGGCCTTACGCCAGTTCTCCAGAGCGTTGACGTAGGTGTCCACCTGGGAAATGGCATTCCACATGTAAGAGTCGATTTCGGCGACGGTCGTCGATTTTTCGATCATATCATACATGGCGAATATGGGCGCCACGGCCTCCTTCTCCACTTTCACGCCGTCCTGCTTTATCAGCAGCAGGTTCGTCCAGCCGCCGATGTCCGCGGATGCGATATACATCTTAACGGTCGTCTGTGCCTTCAGCTTTGCCGCCTCCAGCTCGGACTCCGCCATGGCGGCGGCGTAAGCGTCCAGCGCGTCCATGGCCGCCGATCTCGCGATCGCGACATAGCCCTCGCTCGTCGCGTTACCTATCGCGTTGTAAGCGTCCAGCGCAGCCGCGGCGACGTCGTCCGTGTCAACCAGCGCTTCCATTGCCTTCCAGTCGATGCCCAGCACGGCCGCGTAAGTGCGCACGTCCGCCTGCGCGTCGATGCGCGCCGCAAGCAGTGCCGCAATGTCGTCCGTCGTGGTCTCGATCACGACGTAGTAACCGTCGTACTCCACGCCGTCGAAGCCGGGTTTGAACGCCTCGGCCGCGGGCTTAACGCTGTACTGTCCGCCCGAGATATACTCCGCGCAGTTCTCGCTGTCCACGCTGCCGTTAAACGTGCCGCCGGTGAGGGACATCGTCAGCGTACCGCTGTCGTTATTCTGAATGTTCTGCTGATATACCGCGTAAGCGCCGTTGAACTCGCCGCCCGTTATGTTGAGCGTAAGATCGCGCTCGGTCGTATGCTGCATCATCGCCACGGCCACACCCGAGGTGGTAGCGCCGTTGCCGTTGGGATCCGCCGCGAATTCGCCGGTGGCGGTTATCGTGCCGCCCGTGATCGTCAGCGTGCCCGCGCGGAATTCCACGCCGGTGGGAGCGGTTATCGTGCCGCCCGTGATGAGATACTCACCGCGGCCGGGCAGATACAGACCGGTGCCGTCGATCGTTTCGTCGGCAGGATCGGCCACTATATCGCCGCCCGTCACGGTCACGCTCACGGGGCCGTCGGTGGACGTACCGTTGCCCTGTATCGCGGCGTACTTACCGCTTACCTTAAGGTCGGCAGCGGTCTCGAGCACCGCGTTGGGAGTCGTGCTTTCCTGCTGGTTCAGTGCGCGGATGTACACGGCGTTGGCATTCTGCGAAGTGACCGTCAGGTCATCCGCAAGGATCAGTTTTGCGTAATCGTCGGTCGCTTCGGTCTGCACACGGAAGCTGTCCTCGATCGCATTGACGGTGCCGTCCTTTACGGTAAGCGTTCCGTCAGCGAGATACAGGAAGCCGGCCCCGATGGAAACTCCGTTCTCCGTCGACGTGGTGGTATCGTTCGCCGTTATAGTGTACCCGTTAAGGTCAAGTACGACAGACTTGCCCGGCTTGTCGACTACTATGATATCGGTCGTCGTTATATTTGCAAATACTTCTATAAGCACCAGGTCTTCATCCGCAAAGGCGTTCATGAGCGACTCGGCGTCGTCAACGTGCGCGTTATCCACGAATATGAGATCGCGGGTCGTCGTTCCGTCGCTCTCGTAAGACTTGTTGCCGCTCTGCGTCATATCCACATACGTCTTTGCGACATAGCCCGTGCCGACCACGATGTCGCGCGAGCAGTTCGTGAAGGTGTTGTTCGTGACCGAAACGGCCTCAAACGAGCCTACCAGCTCATTATGCTCTGCCGCGAAGTCGCCGGCCTGGCCGTAAGACTGCTCGACGGGGATATTGCGTACCTTGATCTTGATCGCGCCCGATGTCGAGCCGTTGTCGCCGCAATCGACGAAGGTGTTGCCCGTAATGGAGACGCTACCGCCCGCAACGGTCTGGTTGATATCGATCGCGGCGGCCGAACGTCCCGTGTAAGGGTTGCCCGCTCCGCTTGCGTCGTTGCCCGCGCCGTTGAAGGTGCTGTTTTTGACTGTAAGATCGCCGAATGCCTCACCGTAAATGCCCTTTTCGTCAAGCTCGGTGAACTCTACGTTATCCACAGAGATATCCACGGCGGCGCCGCCTCGAGTACCCGCGACGATACCGTTGTCATAATTCGTTATGCTGCCGCCGGTCATGGTCAGCGAGCCGTTCTTCACGGATATCGCGGTGCCGCTTCCGTTGCCTTTGAACGCCACGCCTTCAAGCGTTACGTTCGCCCCGGTCGTGCGGGTGACGGACGAAGACTCGATGACGATGTTACCCGAGAACGTCACTCCGTCTGCCGCTTTGATCGTAACGTCGCGATCGATCGTGTAGGAGCCGCCGAAGTCTTTGCCCAGCGTGATCTCGGTAACGGAATCATTATCGAGAGCTTTTTTGAACATATCCGCGGTATAGACGATCGCGCTCATGGACGCGTTCTCATCGCCCGATACCGTGTAAATGGCGTCGAAGCCTTCGCCGCTGATCTCGCTGCCAACTTCCATGCCGCCGCCCGGCTTAACGCCTACCTTCTGACCGTCCGCAACATACGCGAGATCGACGCCCTTGCTGAACGTGCCGCCCTTAATGAATCCGACCTCGTTCTCGCTGTACAGATCGCCGTTGAACGTCGCACCCGCAAACGACAGGCTCGTGTTGTCCTCGGCTTCCGCTACAGCGATGTCCTTCTCATAGAACGCATAACCTTTGTCTTGAGCTACGAAAGTACCGCCGCTGATATCGAGCGTCACGCCACGGTCGCTGCCTTCGAAGTATCTCGAAACACCCAGCGCGACGCCGCCGAAACGAGGACCGTCGTTAAGATCGGACACACTGAACTCTTCCGCTGTAGCGATCACACTGACATTGCCGCTGATCTTCAGCGTGCCCGCGCGCATTTCGATGCCCGAAATGCCGCTGATCTCGGAACCGCCGCTTATCGTAAGCGTTCCGACTTGAGGATGATATATCGCCGTTCCGCGGTCACTCGACACCTTGCTGTCGACGATATCGATCGTCGTCAGGTGATAAGTACCGTTACCGCTTACGCCGTAATCGCCACCTTTGATCGTACAGTCCGTCGCCGAGAACGCCGCCGTCATGCCGGTCTTCTCCGCGCCAAACACGGCCACGCCGGACGTATCGCCTTCAAACGTACAACCCTCGGCAGTCACGCTTTGGTCGCATTCCCCGTAAAGCTCCAAGCCGTACCTACCGTCCGTCTTGACGCTCACATTTTCCATAACGACGTCCGCATAGCCCATTACGATGACTGCGGCGTCTCCCGAAGAAATGTTGCCGTTACGTATCGTAACTTTGATGTTCTCGGCTTCGGAGTTACCGCCTTCTATAAGCAAGTAATTACCGGAAGTCGTGTTTTTGTTCTCAAGAGTGTAACCGTTGAGATCGAGCGTGACGGACTTATTTATGGTAACGTTTTCAGTCACATCGCCATAAAGCTTGATCGTGTCATTCTCTTTGGCATTGCTTACCGCATCCGACACGGAACCGTAGCCCTTGCTGCCTATCGTCGCGACGACCTTGGAGCCGACTGCGGGTGCGCTACCCTCCGGAGCAACTTCAAGAGTACCGGCCTCGGTCACATAGAGATCGCTGCCTTCCGCGATGTATCCTTTATCCACAACTTCACTGAACGTGCCGCTCTTAATGAATCCGGTCTCGTTCTCGCTGTACAGATCGCCGTTGAACGTCGCACCCGCAAGCGACAGGCTCGTGTTATCCTCGGCTCCCGCTACAGCGATGTCCTTCTCATAGAACGCATAACCTTTGTCTTGAGCTACGAAAGTACCGCCGCTGATATCGAGCGTCACGCCACGGTCGCTGCCTTCGAAGTATCTCGAAACACCCAGCGCGACGCCGCCGAAACGAGGACCGTCGTTAAGATCGGACACACTGAACTCTTCCGCTGTAGCGATCACACTGACATTGCCGCTGATCTTCAGCGTGCCCGCGCGCATTTCGATGCCCGAAATGCCGCTGATCTCGGAACCGCCGCTTATCGTAAGCGTTCCGACTTGAGGATGATATATCGCCGTTCCGCGGTCACTCGACACCTTGCTGTCGACGATATCGATCGTCGTCAGGTGATAAGTACCGTTACCGCTTACGCCGTAATCGCCACCTTTGATCGTACAGTCCGTCGCCGAGAACGCCGCCGTCATGCCGGTCTTCTCCGCGCCAAACACGGCCACGCCGGACGTATCGCCTTCAAACGTACAACCCTCGGCAGTCACGCTTTGGTCGCATTCCCCGTAAAGCTCCAAGCCGTACCTACCGTCCGTCTTGACGCTCACATTTTCCATAACGACGTCCGCATAGCCCATTACGATGACTGCGGCGTCTCCCGAAGAAATGTTGCCGTTACGTATCGTAACTTTGATGTTCTCGGCTTCGGAGTTACCGCCTTCTATAAGCAAGTAATTACCGGAAGTCGTGTTTTTGTTCTCAAGAGTGTAACCGTTGAGATCAAGCGTAACAGGACGATCTATTACGAATGTTTCGGATGCATTCCCTATATCCGCACCCAGAACTACGGTGTCGTAGTTTTTATCCGCAAGCGCGGCGCGAAGCGCGTCCTCGGTGTAGACGGTCGCGACCGTATCGCCGGTTTCGTTATCCGCATACGTATAGACCGCAACTACATCGTCACCGGTCACTTCACTATTTTGAGCGACGACTTCCATGTTGCCGTCCTTATATTCGACCACTTTGGAGTCTTGCGAAACAAACGCGACGTCGGTGTTGTCGTCACCCGACATGGGGTTGCGTCCCTTGAACGTGCCGCCGCTTATATCGATCGTGGAAGCGGAATTGTTCGCTATGTTTACGGTAAGGGGCTTGCCTCCGCCGTAAGCATAGTCGGACGTGCAGTTATTAATGAACGTACCGCCGGTTATAACGATCTTGCCGCCGCCCCGCGCAAACACGCAAGACTCGCGATCGGTATCGACGATTATCGTGCCTCTTTCGACGATAAGCGTGGAGCCATCACGCATCGCGCCGATGGGAACGGTAAGATCGTCCGCATTGCTCGCGTCGATGCTGCCGTTGCCGGCCGTATCGGTCAGGGTCAAAGACACGTTATATCCGAGATACAACGCCGCGGTGTTTGCGCTACTGTCCGCATCGCTGACACGGATGGTGCCGATCTTGAGCGTATGGCCGTTGAGGTCGAGCGTAATGCTCCTTGTCGCCGCATTAGGATCGTTGATATCCCCTATCTCGATGCGGTTCCCGCTTATCTCGAAATCGGCGCCGATAGTGATCTTCTCGACCGTTTCGGTATTGAGCGCTTCCTTGAGGCCGGCCAAGTCGCTTACGCTCATTTCGGTAACGGCATCGCCTTCCTTAACGTAAGTAGTGACTCCGGGCACGTTGATCGCGGCCGCAACAAGATCGGCGTTGGTCGAGGTAACGGTAATGACGCCGCCCGTGGGCTCACTGCCATCCATACGCGCTATAAGAGGAAAATCCCCGCCGTTTGTAGTAAACGTACCGCCCGTTATGGTGAGCTCGCCCTTGTCCATCGTGTCGTTGATATAACCGTTCAATATGACTGCCGATCCGCCTTCGGTGGAGAACGAGCCGCCTTCTATGGTAGCGACGTTCCAGTTGAGAAGAGCCGCCTGCGCTACGTTTTTAACGGTGGCGTATGTTATGGTAAGCACGCCGTAATCGTCATTCTTTATCGAGTTCAGACCGCCGAGGAAAGTACCGCCGTTGACGGTCATGATAGATGGTTTCTTCTCGGTATTCTTGGAACCGTCGTACCAACCGTTTTCGACAAGGCTGGAGTACTTACCGACCTCAAGGCCGCCCTGTTGAATTGTACCGCCGTTGATATATGCGGTGCCATGGTTCAATAACGTATAGTACGAATTGTCACCGCTGGAACTTGAGCTGGTGCCGGCTTCTTTGGTGCGGTCGAGTGTTCCGCTCGCCAAAGTAAAAGTAGCGCCGACTTCATTATATATAGCGGCTTTTCCGTGCGTGACGTTGTCCACTTTGCCGGTCTCTCCGGTGCTGCTGTCTTCGACCGTCAACGTTCCATAATTGATTATGGTGTGGTCGCCGTCATTGGTCAGCGTATAGCCGTTGAGATCGAGGGTAACGGTCTTACCTTCGGGGATCACCACGTTTGCCTTGATGTCTCCGCCGAGCACCACGTTGACACCGGCGTTGACGGCGTCATTAAGCGCGTCAGCCGTGTAGACGGTCGCGGTCGTGGGAGCGCTGTCATCGCTCGACACCGAATATATGGCGTCGTAGCCTTCGCCGCTGATCGTGGAGGCAACTTCCATGCCGCCGTCCGCCTTGACGCCTGCCTGCCGGCCTGCCTCGATGTAATCGAGCTCGACGCCCTTCGTGAACGTGCCGCTCTTAATGAATCCTGTCTCGTTCTGGCTGGACAGTCTGCCTTCGAACGTCGCGCCGTCGAACGACAGGTCCCTGTTGTCCTCGGCGTCCGTTACGGCGATGTCCTTTTCACAGAACGCATAACCGCCATCCTTGGCTTTGAAAGTACCGCCTCGGATATCGAGCGTTACGCCGTTTTCACTGCCTGCGAAGTAACGCGAAACACCCAGCGCGACTCCGGCGAAACGAGGACCGTCATTAAGGGGACTTTCATCATACGTCTCATCGGTAGCCGTCACGGTGGGAGTCCCGGTGACGATAAGCGTTCCCGCGCGCATTTCTATGCCGGATGCACCGGTGATCTTCGCGTTCCCGGAAATTTTCAGTTCGCCTTTCTGAGGATGATAGACTGCAAAGTTAGTGCAGGTTATCACCGCATTGTCTGTTATCTCGATATATGTGCCGTGCTGCGTTCCGTTACCCGTTATCCCGAAAGCGTCGGCGCTTATAATGGTGGTGCCGTCGACCTTAAGGCGGGCGGCAACGTTGTCGGAAGACCCGCCGTCATCCGTCCCGATGAATATACCGGCGCCGCCGTAGCCGTTTGCCGTAATCTTGCTATCGGTCACGGTCATGCTTGAATTCGACAACAACTCTATGGCATTGGGATCGTTCTCTCCATCGGTCGTAAGATCGGAGTTGGTAACGGTCACATTCTCGGAGCCTTTCCATGCGCGGACGCAATCAGCTGACGACCGGATCGTCACGTTATCGAGGGTTACGTAATCGGCGCTTTCTATATTGACAGAACAAGAAGACTTAACCGTCGACGTCGTATATATGCGAATGTTTTCTATCCTTATATCTTTGATACCGTCGGCAACGCCCGTACCGTTGATGTGGATACCGATCGTGCCGCGTATCTGCGTGTTTGTATTCGTATGCTCTCCGGAGAGCACGGAGCCGGTCACGGTAACATTGCTCGAAGTGATTTCCAACACGTAACCGGACGTAGTACTGAGGATATTATCAGCAAGATCAAGAGTAACAGGACGATCTATTACAAATACTTTGGATATATATTGTATATCCGCGCCCAGTTTTACGGTGTCGTAGTTATCCTCCGCAAGCGCGGCGCGGAGCGCGTCCTCGGTGTAGACGGTCGCGACCGTATCGCCGGCTTCGTTATCCGCATACGTGTAGACCGCAACTATATCCTCACCGGTCACTTCCGTATCTTTACCGACGACTGTCATGTTGCCGTCCTTATATTCGACCACTTTGGAGTCTTGCGAAACAAACGCGACGTCGGTGTTGTCGTCACCCGACATGGGGTTGCGTCCCTTGAACGTGCCGCCGCTTATATCGATCGTGGAAGCGGAATTGTTCGCTATGTTTACGGTAAGGGGCTTGCCTCCGCCGTAAGCATAGTCGGACGTGCAGTTATTAATGAACGTACCGCCGGTTATAACGATCTTGCCGCCGCCCCGCGCAAACACGCAAGACTCGCGATCGGTATCGACGATTATCGTGCCTCTTTCGACGATAAGCGTGGAGCCATCACGCATCGCGCCGATGGGAACGGTAAGATCGTCCGCATTGCTCGCGTCGATGCTGCCGTTGCCGGCCGTATCGGTCAGGGTCAAAGACACGTTATATCCGAGATACAACGCCGCGGTGCTTGGGTTATCGATCGTACCGATCGTGAGCTTATGGCCGTTGAGGTCGAGCGTAATGCTCCGTGCTGCCGCATTGGTATCGCTGATATCACCTATTTCGATGCGGTTCCCGCTTATCTCGAGATCCGCGCCCAATTTTACGGTGTCGTAGTCCTCCGCAAACGCGGCGCGGAGCTCGTCGGACGAAGAAACGATGGCGGTGACCTGCTCGCCCGCGTCCGCATGTACCTTATCGACGTCGACTATCGTTCCGTCGCCCGAGCCGTCGGCGGGCGCAACGTCATAGAGATGCGTTTCGACGGACGCATGCGATGTCTTAAGCTCGTCCACGAAAGTCTGGAGATTTACTGTCTGGTCCGTGACGTTCTCTTTGCCGTCAAGCATATTGCCCACGCCATCGAGATCGTATATCGTGACCGCGCCCGTGATCGTGGTTTCGGAGCTTATGCTTATCGAAACTTCGTTGCTTTTATTCGCATTATCGTAATAGTAGTTGGCTTTGACGAGTATTGCGGAGCCGTCGCCGCCGGTCATCGTTCCGGTGGCAGTGGCTTCCGTATACGTCATCTCGTGGTAGCTCTCACGGGTGCTTGTGATGGAACCGCCCTCCACGGTCAGCTTGCCGATCCTGATATCTATCGCGGTCTTGCCAATTACCGCAGTATCCTTGAGATAGACATCGGTGTAGCAGGACATGAATATCGCGGAATCATCCGTGCTTTCCAGCGTCGCGCCGTACACATTGAACGCGGCGGTACCGGTGGTATTGTTGGTCCCCAACGCACACCACTTGGCAGTGACCGAACCGCCGTACATGTTGAGAGCAGCGCCTCCGGACACCACTATTCCGTACCCGCTGTTCGTCGTCACAAACACTCCGTCGTCTTCGACGACCGTTTCATCCGATTTGGTGCCGAGCGTGAGTGTTGCCCCGTTGGTAACTAGTATTGCATTAAGATTGGCGTAAACGCCTTCGCCGACCGTTATATTGCCGTCGACGATCGTGACATTCGCTTTGTCGATCACGACAGGATGAGTCGTAGCCTTTGCAACGGTCAATTTGTGCCCGTTCATGTCCAGCGTCACGTCTTTCTTGAAGAACACCGACGCATTGCTCGTGATGTCCGCGCCCAGCAGCACGTTACCGCCCTCTTCCAATTCCGTGGCGAGTTCGGTCGCCGTCGTGACGACTTCCACCTGCTGCGCGCTGCCGCTCGGCGTCACGCCCGAAACGAAAGCGGCGCCCGACCCGATGTCATAACTTACGTTGGCACCTATCGTGACGGTCGACCCGCTATCGGCGGATATCGCCGCATCGGTATTGGTATCGCCTCCGCTCTCGTCCAGGTTGCGCACCAGTACTTCGGAAACGGATATGGAGCCGCTGCCCGTAACGGAGGCAAGACTGCCGCTTGACATGCCGACGATCTCGCCGCCGGGAAGAGAGCTGGTGATTTTCAGATCCATTCCGGATATTTGTATGCAGCACTCCTCATTCCCCGTTTTGATCGTGAGCGTGTGGCCGTTAAGGTCAAGCGTCTGATCGTGCGCGGCCATAGGTCCGTCATTCGCAAGATACAGATTGCCGTTGACCGTCGCACCCGGATATAACCCGCTGACGAAACCACTGTCCGTCAGATCGAAAGTTATATCCGCCGAAAGCTGAACGGTATCGCCCTCCTCGGCGCTCACCATGGCAATCGCCAGATCTCCTGCCGTCGAGACCGTCCTGGTCCCCGCCGCGCCGGCACGCGTACTGTCTGCGGGTAAAAAGACTGCGAACAGTAACGCTACCAACGTGACGATCGCGACGGCAAAAAGCGTGACGATGCTTTTTGTCAATGATCTTTGCATGATAGCCTCCAAATAAGTAATGTGTGTCGCACGGATGGTCAGGCGTTTGTTTGAGCGACGTTCCGCTACCGTCGCAGACGCGGATATACATACCTTTACAAGGTATTTTCATTATACCCCCGCCACGTAGCTTTTGTCAATATGCTTATTGAATTTTTTTGTCAAAAAAGACAAAAATGTTTTATTTTTTTCGGATAAGCGCCGCCATGTATCGCGTCATGAACGATGTTATTCGCTTTACGCTTCAAATACGCGAACGCTCCTGGCGTCAGATCGTCGTTTCGGGGGCGGGGCGCGGACGATACGCAGAGCCGCTACGTTAAGAAATATATTCGGCGCTTATGCGCAAAAGTCCTTCGGGCTTTACGGTAATGCGATGCCGGGTTCGATGCGCTCGCACCAAAAAACGCCCCGCCCTTGAAAGAGGCGGAGCGCAGGTCAGCATATGCGTCACGACTTGACGAAGCTCAGGCAAGCGGCTCGTTCGCGGTCGCTGCTCATGACGGTTATCCCGTGAGCGGAGCACTTGCCCGACTTGTTGTATATGCAGTCGGCGGCGCACGCCACCGCGGTATCCACCGAGTAGTTGGCGGGGATGAAATCGCTTGCCGCCTCGAACGTGGCGCGGCGCTTGTCCTCATCCGGCGAGTACGTCGCGCAGTCGGTACGGCTGTCGATGGCTACGTTCTTGCTGCAACAGCAGTAGCCCTTGTTGTACCTGCATTCCTTCAACCCGCATTTAAGGTCTTTCATAGCATTCCTCCGTTACGATATACGTTTTTATCATATTATGTCCGACGCACGGCGTTTTATTCCGTATGCGGCATATACGATAAGGCCGCGGGCATTTGGTGCGAAGCGAGGATAAATACCGATTTTTTTTATAAAAATCGCCTTGAAATCGTTGTCAAAGCCGAAAGTATCTGCTATAATATAACGGTCGAATGCGGATGTGGCCTAATGGTATGGCATCAGCTTCCCAAGCTGAGGGTTGCGGGTTCGAGCCCCGTCATCCGCTCCATACCGAAACAGCCGCCCGCACGGGCGAATAAGGGGGCATAGCTCAGTTGGTTAGAGCGCATGCTTCACATGCATGAGGTCGTAGGTTCGAGCCCTACTGTCCCTACCAAAAAGACACTCCGCACGGAGTGTCTTTTCACATTCGTATAACTTTACTCGCATCACATGCGACCGAGGTCGTAGTGTAACTCGCTTACGCTCGTGAATACGCCTTGCGGCGCATTGACGGCCCTACCGACCCT
>ERZ1090879.959-NODE-960-length-16606-cov-5.480575_pt1 | contig 16606 bp, 12 predicted proteins | sample MGYA00478472_ERZ1090879 | MGnify/ENA primary metagenome ERZ1090879 (study PRJEB33644, sample SAMEA5815723) | chicken gut metagenome | biome: Chicken; feature: Gastrointestinal Tract; material: Caecum | place: Ireland | collected 2019-01-01 | study: A study of the...
ACTTTTTGTGCAATGTGTGATATGATATAATTTGTATAGTCTGTAAAAATTAATGCTTAAAAAAAAGTGTTGTCGGCGTAACAAAGCGCGGCGGTGCGGCGTATATAGGTACAGAGGTGCAGATTGTGCAGTAAAGATATTGTGGAAATGCCGCTTAAATTTCTTGTGGATAAATTCGGGTTTGACTATCGGTTTGAAGAGCACGCGGTCGGCGAAAGATATTTCATATATACAAACGCTTGCGGCAGCCTTGTCTGTTATCAGTTGGTAAGCCCGGAGCAGGCAGGTTTCTTGGTGATATGCGGCGGAGGTCTTAAAAAAAATTATTCGCGAGCCAATTTATCGCACAGCGGGAGCCGCTCGGAGGAAAAGTTCTGGAAGAGGGCCGCATGTAAATTGTTTTGCGAAATAAAAAAACGCGGTTCGCTGTACGGCATTGAATGTAAGCGGCTGAAACGCTGAAAGGCAGTTGCCACGGCATGTTGATTTTGCTGCGGGGTTTACTTTTGCATATTTTTCTGTTATACTTATAAAAATCAAGCCAAGGGGGAAACAGATGAGTCGCAAATTAATCGCAGAGGACGAAGACGGTGTAAGGGAAGAACTTAAAACTCTGCTTTCGGCCAACGGCTATCAGCCCGTGGACAAGCCTCCCTGCGACCTTGCTCTGCTGGATATAAACCTTCCCGGTGAAAACGGATTTTCGATATGCAGAAAAATAAAGGCGGAGGCGGCCGTACCCGTAATATTTTTAACCGCCCGCGACGACATCGCGGATGAGCTGTACGGTTTTAATGCGGGAGGGGACGACTATATCCGCAAACCGTACAATGCCGCGGTGCTGCTTGCGCGCATAGCGCGTTTTTTAAAGCAGGACAAGCGCGTTATTTCCGCAGAAGGGCTCACTCTGGACGAGGGCAGTTTTACGCTTAAATACGGCGACAAGCTGACCACGCTGTCCAAGACTGAACTGCGGATAATGAGCATTCTGATGCAAAAGCCGCTGTGCACGCGCGAGGAAATAATTGAAGGACTGTGGAACAGCAGTTTGTATCTGGACGAAAACACGCTCTATGTGAACATAAACCGACTGCGCGAAAAACTGAAGGATATCGGCGCGCAGGGGTATATAAAGACGGTGCGCGGAGTGGGGTACAGTCTATGAATTTTGCAAGATTTCTTTGCTCTCAGCTGCTCTTGATATGTATAGTTTTATTGGCGACAAGTGCCTGGTGCGTATATGCTGTTCTCGCCGGTGTAAACGGCGTTGTCGTAGCTTTGACTGCTCTTTGCATAGTTTTATGTGTGATAATTTATATAATTTGCCAATATATATTTACAGATAAGCGACTTAAGAAATTAAACAGAATACTTGCGGAACTGGACGAAACGTATCTGTTGGGCGAGGTTCTTCCATTGCCTGAAAACGCTCTGGAAGAAGAATACTTTATGATTATGAAGGCGGTATCCCGTTCTGCGATTGAGACGGCAGAACTTGCAAAAAAGTCGCGGGACGAGTACTGCGAGTACGTGGAAAAGTGGGTGCATGAGATAAAGACGCCGCTCACCGCCTGTTCGCTCATTCTTGCCAACAACGGAGACAAAAGGAAACTTCGCGAACAGCTCAGGCGTGCGGACAACGTTACGGAAAACATACTCTATTTTGCCAGGCTTAAAAATTCGGGTGCGAGCACGCAGATAGTCCGCACGGACGTGCGCTCCGCCGTCGACGATGCGGTGAAGAGCGAAATGGAGTTGCTTTTGTCTGCGGGCATAGGCGTGGAGGCGGACGGCGACTTTGAAACCTGTACGGACAGAAAGGCGCTTGTGTTCATTTTAAAACAGCTGCTTGTAAATTGTGCAAAGTACTGCCGCGGCGCACATATAAAGATAACTGCGGAGGAAGGCATGCTCACCTTTGAGGACAACGGACCGGGCATACCCGCCCACGAGTTGCCTCGCATATTCAGCCGCGGGTTTTCAGGCAGTGCGGCCGCGGGCAGCGGCGGAACGGGAATGGGACTTTACCTTGTAAAAAAGACGTGTGAAAACCTCGGCATAGAGGTCACAGCTGCATCGGACGAAGGCAAATTCACCCGCTTTACTTTTGCTTTCCCTTCTGTGCGGCAGACAAATCTTACAAATCTGTAAGGAAAGCGCAAGGTCATTTTCGGTGACTTTTCGCCTTTTTGATGTTAAAATAATTATGTAAATGCCGATTGGTCGGCACATTTTAAATTTGCATTTCTGCTTTGCCCGTCAGAAAGACAGTAGGGGGATTTATGGGACAAGAGATTTTAAAAGTTATAAACGCCGTAAAATACTACGGCAACGGCAGCGTGACCACCTGTGCGCTTGCTGGACTTTCCTTTTGCGTGAACAGCGGCGAGTTTGTCGCCGTTATGGGGCCTTCGGGCTCGGGCAAGACCACGCTGCTCAACGTTATTTCTACGATAGAGCCGCTCAGCGCGGGCACTATCGTGGTGGACGGCGAGTCTGTTTCGCAGCTGAGGCAGAGGGAACTTGCCGCCTTCCGCCGCGACAGGCTTGGCTTTGTCTTTCAGGAATATAACTTGCTGGACACGCTGACCGTGGCGGAAAATATAGTGCTTCCGCTCAATCTGCGCCATACGGACGCGGCCACCGCAAAGGGCGAACTTGCCCGCGTAAGCCGCGCCTTAGGGGTGGAGGACCAACTCGGCAAATTTCCGTGCGAGCTTTCGGGCGGACAGCGTCAGCGCGTGGCGTGTGCCCGCGCCGTTATAACCTCGCCTGCAATAATTCTCGCCGATGAACCGACGGGCGCGCTCGACTCGAAAAACTCAAAAAATCTGATGGGCATTTTCAGACTTATGAACGACAAGCTCGGCTCTACGATTTTAATGGTTACGCACGATGCGGGCGTCGCGTCCTATGCGGACAGGGTGATATTTTTGCAGGACGGCAAGATATTCACCGAAATTTTCTGCGCGGGTCGCGAACGCGGCGAATTCTACAGCGACATACTTGCAACAATGGCCGCGCTGGGAGGTGAAACAGATGCTGTTTAAACTTGCGGCGCGCAACGTAAGGCGGCAGATTGGCAGTTACCTTATATACTTTATAACCGTATCGCTTACCATTGCCCTTATTTTTGCAATAAATAACATGCTTTACAGCGACGTAATGGGTCAGCTTACCATTCGGTTCGGCGATATTGCACGCATGTCGCTTATGTTTGTAACGTTTATTCTTTGCATAATAATGGCGTTTGTGCTCAGTTACGCTACAAATTTTCTTCTGCGCAAAAGGAAAAAAGAATTCGGACTGTATCTTACCCTCGGAATGTCCCGCGGAAACGTGCTCGCGGTATTTGCGGGCGAAACGGCAATAACTTTTCTCGTTTCGCTGGCAGTAGGTATTCTCATAGGCCTTGCCGTCTATCAGGCGGTGATGGGTATTTTCATAAATTTTATTGGCTTCGACTATGCCCCCGCGGGCTATTCGGGTGCGGGGTTTTTATGGACGATTGTGATGGTGGCGGGCATATTTGTGCTGTCGTCTGTTGCTTCGCTCGGATATCTGAGATTCGCGCGCATAACAACGCTGTTGCAGGGCGGGAAAAAGGCGGAAAAGAATATACGCATTCCGTTTGTGTGGCTCGTCGTATTTTTGCTTTCAGTTGCGGGACTGGTTGTTTCTGCTATAATGTTCATTGACTGGATGCAGCTCCCCGACTTCTGGGCGCACTTTGGCAGCCTTGCAGCGATACTCGTTGCGTTGTTTGCGTCTATGTTTTTTCTGCCGCTCAGCCTCACAAAGGTGGTGTTTTGGCTAATTTTAAAGCGGAATTGCTGTGCTTTCGGCGGTACGGGCAGGTTTACGGCGCGTCAGCTGTCTTCAAGGCTCAGTTCAAATGCCGTAATGACGGGCGCAGTCAGTCTTTTGCTTGCGGTGGCGATAGTCGGTCCGAATATATTCATGTCTATGACGGGCTCAATCAACAACGACATAGATAATTTGTATCTCTACGATATCTCTTGCGAAACTTATCCATCAATAGATATTGGCGGCGAGTACCCCGAAACGGGTGCAGACTACTACGCAAATACGCTTGAATATATAGAAGAATACGCCGATATACGCGCCTATGCCGATATCTGGATATACAACCGCGAACTGCCACCCGTGGAGGAGGACGGATACTACGCCGAAAACAGGTATGAATATTTTATTGCCGAAAGTCAGTTCAGGGCGCTGTGCGCTCTTCTCGGTTATCAGCTGCCAGATTTAAATGGCGGATATATAGAATGCACTATGGCAGACTACTATGACGAGCGCACGTTCGGATATACTCCCATGCAGGGCTCGCAGGGGGAGTGTGTCGGCAGACTGGTCTGTCCTTACGAAATTATAGATTTTAATGTATCCGAATGGAAGGTTGTCCCCGATGAGCAGACGAACGAATATCATAAGTACCTGCGCATGCTCGCCGTAATGCTTGAAAGCAGCGACTATGACGCCATCACTCTCAGAGAGATTCTCTATGAGAGCGGAATAGGCAATTTTGACGTGAAAGAGAATGAGAGAATGGCAAATATCAGCCAGCTTGGACTTTTTCTGCTGGGAGATATGTATATATCAGTAGTGTTTGTGCTGCTCTCAATAGCCATACTCGCGCTTAAAATTCTGTCCATGGTGTCGGATGACAGAAAATATTACCGCGAATTGTGGCGGCTTGGCGCCTCGGAAGGGTCGCTTATGCGCTCACTCGTTGTGCAGATGCTCTTTCTCTTCCTCATGCCTTTTCTCGTTCCGCTCATTATCAACTTCCCGCTGTACAGCGCAATAAAAATTTTAATCGGTCAGGCAGGCACGTTCTCGGCCTCGGCGGTCGCGCTGCAGCTTTTCGGCTTTTCGGCCTTTATTCTGGCCGTGTTTGCCGTGTATTTTGTTGCGTCGTGCGTGGTCGCGTGGAGGGATATAAGAAAAAATATCCGCGTCAGCGACAGCTGATGATATATGGTTGCGGGGCGCCCTTACGGGCGCCCCTTTTATACATATAAAGCTTTGTTTGCGTTACGCCGAAAAATATTTGCAAATGCCTTTTCGCGGTGGTAAAATACTGTGGTAAATGTTGCGGAGGATAAGTCAATGCAGTTGAAGATAGAAGTTATGTCAGAGGCGGAAGGAAATGAATACGGCGGTACCCAGATTATGGAGGCCGTACGCGGCGAGTTTATTCTCGACGAAATTTTCAAGCTCAATTTTTTCCGCATAATCATAGACGACATTATAGACGGCGCGCTCTGTTTCAGACTTATGGAGGGAGCTGCTCCCCATTACTTTGTTCTGGAAGGAAAGGGCGACAGTGCAACATACGAAAGGGAGACGCCCGTAGAAAGCGACTTTTTCCGCTTTACGCTCCTTTGAAAACAACAGGCTGAAAACCTTGTTCATTGCGGCATATGTGCCGTTCATTTGAAAAAAAGCCGTGCGGCGACTGCCGCACGGCTTTATCATTGCAAAAATAAAAGGGCGGCATTTCGCCGCCCGTAAATTTTAAATTTTTTACGCCTTTGCGCCGAGCACGGAAACTACCTTGTCAAGGGTGAATTCCCACCTGCCGAGATTGTAGCTTAAAGGCTGGTTGAGGTACAGCATTGTTGCGCGGTAAGTGTTGTCGTCCTCGTCGTCAACTGCCGAATACATTGCCGTCCTCGCGGCACCCTTGGAGTCGGAAAGGCGCACGCTTACAAGATTGTAGTAAAGGTAGCTGTGCGAAGCGGTGTCTTCTTCCTCGTCGCTTTCGGGTACTTCGGGCTCGCCGTAGGCGTCTTTAAGCGCCTTTATAATTCCCGACTGCGTTTCGGTGTTGAGTTCGCCGCGGCCGCCGCCCGTTATGTTTACATTCACAAGACCGCCGTCAGCGGGCACAAACAGACTGACCGTCGCTCCGAAGGAGGAGGAAAGGCTCATTCCGCGTATGGCCGTGTACAGCGTGTTGTTGTCGAACATGGAATACGTGCCCTGCAACTTATTTGCAGTCTTTGTTTCGGCCTGAGCGCCCTCTTCTGCAAACGTGTACTGCGCCTGGGTGCATTCAAAGTTGTAGCTTACGGTGTAGGTGTACTCAAGCTCTTCGCACATCTCGTCCGCGGAAAGCGGTCTCAGCGCGAGGGGGGTGGTGGTATGCACGCTCTGTGTGCTGTAAACGGGTTCAAGTCCGTTTCTTGCGGAGCGGAAATAGCTCTTCGTGTTGATATAGTCGGAAAACTGCACGCTGTTTTCAGCCGTTGCCTCGCCGTTGCCGAATACGTATTCGCCGCTTATTTTAAGCTCGGTTTCAAGTACATATACGGTCTCTTTGGTGCCGTCCATTCTCGCCTTGTCGGCTTCGGGCAGGCTGTCCACGTCGGACTGGGTCATGCGGTAGCCTTCGGCAACCGTATCGGAGCTCCAGTCGAATTCGGTGGCGTAGAACGTAGTCTTGTAGTAGTGCGCGTTTTCGCCGTTTTCAAAGTCGGCGCCGTCGGTAAAGTAGTTCACGCGGTAATAATTGTTTGCGGCGCTTTCCTTATCGAATGTAAGGTTGTATAAAAGCACTTCGGCGGTGCGGCCGTTTTCTTCGGGGTCGATGGAAGTGGGCTGAATTCCTTCAAAGCCGTCCACGTACCAGTAAGAGTCTACCGAAAGGTGCGGATTTGCCGAACCGCAGGCCGCTAAAACGGTGAGCGATGCGGCGGCTGTGCAGGCGGCCACTGCCGCAAGTATCTTAGTTTTTTTCATTTATCATACCATCTGATATTATTTTTGAATTTTAAACGCAATCAATTATACCATATTATTTTTTAATTGTAAAAACTTTTACGTGCAAATTTAATTAAAAAATGTTCGGCATGTATCCAAAAAAGTACAAAAACGGCGCACGGGCTGTGTTATAATATAGTCATGAATTTATCGGTAATCGCGCCAACGCTGGGCGAGGCGCTTGAAGAACTTAAAAATTACGTGCGCAAGGGCAGGGATGAGGGCAGAAGAATTGTCATTTTCTGCGAGGACAGACTCACCCTTGTTGCAGAACGCGCCGTGTGTGCGGCGGTGGGCGGAACGTTTTCCGTATCGGTGTATACCTTTGCCCGATTTTTGTCGCAGGAGCGTCCCGACGACGGAAAAATTCTCTCTTCGCGCGCCTCGGCAATAGCCATACGCGGAATAATAGAAAAGAACCGCGAAAAACTGCGCCTTTTCCGCAGACTTTCGGCGGCGGCAGCGGCCGGCTCCATTTACGATACCATAGCCCTTTTGTACTCCTCGGGCATATCGGCGGAGGAAATTTCCGCGGCGCAGGCGGGGGGACTTCTGAGCGATAAGCTGCACGATATAGCCGTTGTCTATTCCGAATACACTGCGTTTTTGCAGGAGAGCGGCAGACTGGACAGAAACGTATATCTGCGCCTTCTGCCCGATGTCATACGCAAAAGCGACAAAATAATCGGAGCGGACGTGGTCTTTCTCGGGTTTCAGGCGTTTACGGGCACGGTTGCGGAGTGCGTAAAGGCGTGCATGCGCACGGCGGAGAATACCTGCGGAATATTTACGGGCGGCGCGCCCGACATATACGCCAACGAGGCGCCCGCGCAGTTTGAAGGTTTTTCCCGCGGACTGGGCGGCTGCACAACCGTCACGGTAAAGTCCGACCTGGTGGCAGAGGCGGAGCGCATACGCTGCAATCTGTTCGACCCCCGCTGTTTCCGTGCGGAGGGAATGTCCACGGGCAAGGTGCACGTGTACGAGGCCGCCGACGAAACCGACGAGCTGGAATTTATAGCGGCCTCCATAAAACGGTATGTGCTGGACGAGGGGGAGCGTTACTTCCGCATATCCGTAATGCTGCCCGACGTAAAGGCCTCGCGCCCGACAATATCGCGCATCTTCACGCAGTATAAAATACCATACTACCTGGACGAGCGCCGCGCGCTCAGCGAACACCCGCTTGCGGTATTCCTCTGCGGGTACCTCGAGTGTGTTGCGGGCGGCTGTCCGCCCGAGGATGTGGACGCGGTAATTTCCTCTTATCTATTCGGACTATCGCAAAAAGAGAGGGATATATTCCGCAACTATCTGGCAAGGTGTGCCTGCTACCGCGGCGGAATAAAGCGCGTTCCGCGCGAGGATATATGCAAAACTCTCGGCTTTGACTATGTCACGGTGTGCGCCGTGCGCGAACGTTTTTTAAAGGGGCTCTCCCTTCTCGGCAGCGGAAAAATGGTTGCCGAAAACTGGGCGCAGGGCGTTAAAAATCTTGCCGAATATTTTTGCTGCGAACAGCTGATTGACGAGGTGACCAAGGCCTCCGAACAGGAATATCCCGCCCAGGCGCAGTACAACCAGCGCGTGTACGAGGGCGTGGCAACGGTCATCGGGGAGACGGCCGAACTAGGTCTGGGTGCGCTGTACTCCGCGCGCGAGTATAAAAAACTGCTTTTAAGCGGCTTTGCGGCGGCTGAAATTTCCATGATTCCGCCCAAGTATGACGCCGTGTTCGTCGGCAACATTGCGGAAACGGTCAACGCCGGTTCGGATATAGTCTTTGCCGCAGGCCTTACGGACGCCGTTCCGCCTGCGGGGTCGGATACCGCGCTGCTCACCGACCGCGAAATAACCTCGCTTGAAAAACTCAACCTTAAAATATCTCCCAAAATAACGCAGGTAAACATGCGCCGCAGAGAGACGGTGGCGCTCAATCTGTGTGCGTTCAAAAAACATCTCTACGTAAGCTATCCCGTGCTTGCGGGCGGCGAAGAAAAGGTGCGCAGCGAAATCATAGCCTACATATGCGCCCTCTTCACCAATTCCAAAGGCATGCCGATTGCGGCGGCCAACAAAAAGGCGGTGGAGGCCTCGGGCAGGGGACTTCCCTACTATTGCAGCGAACTGTTGCCCGCGCTCAGAATTCTTGCGGGCGGCACGCTCTCTCCCGCGGTCAATTCCGCGCTGTACAACGTGATAAAGGGCCGCGGATATGTCGGCCTTGCCGAAAGCGTGCTGAAAGAGGAGGAGGGCAAAAAGCCGATAAAAAACGGCCGCACGCTGTTTGCGGCAAGCGGCAGCATATCGCCCACCCTTCTGGAAACATATTTCTCTTGCCCGTACTTGAATTATGCCCGCCAGGGTCTCAGACTTTCTGAAAGACAGGAGGGCGCAATGCGTCCTTTGGATACGGGCAACTTCGTTCACGAAGTTTTAAAGACGTTTGCGGGCGTCATAAATGATATCTCATCTGAAGAGGAGGCGGCAGATTCGGCGGCACATATAGCCGAATTAACGCTTGCAAAGCCTGAATTTTCCTCGCTTGCGCAGGGCGCGGGCGGCAAGGTGGAATCAGAGGGACTCAAAAAGGAGGCGGTTTGCGTCTGTGCGGGAGTATACCGCCAGCTGGCGGCCTCCAACTTCCGCGTGCGCGATGTGGAAAAGTGGTACAATATCCCCCTTGACGGCCAGGTGCGCGTGGGCGGCAAGGTTGACCGCGTGGACGAGTGCGGCGACCTTGTAAGGGTAATCGACTACAAGACGGGTTCCGTGGACGCCGACCCCGACAAGTACTATGCGGGCGTAAAACTGCAACTTCCGCTCTATCTGCTTGCAGCCTCGCGCGGGAAGCGGCCTGCGGGAGCATACTATTTCCCCGCCAATATCGACTTCAAGGACAAGGAGGGCGGCGACTTCACTCTCACTGGCTTTATGGATTCGGGCGAAGAGGTGGTAAAAAACTCCGATAAGACGCTGGAAGAGAAAAAGCGCAGCAAATACTTTGACGCATACCTCAACGGCAGACAGCTTGCGGGCAATCTTTCGGAAAGCGACTTTGCCGACTTTATAAACTATTCTTCTCTGATTGCGCGCAAGGGCGCGGAGGAGATGTTCGGCGGCAACATAACGCCTTCGCCGTACGCGGGCGCGTGCGACTATTGCAGAATGGGCGGCATGTGCGGCTTTGCCGTGGGCGTAGACGCCGATGGCAGAGAGGTGGACGGCGTAAAGTGTGAAGATATAGCCAAAGCCGTGAGAAAGCAGAGGGGGGACGAATAATATGGCAGATAAGGCTACGCCCCAGCAGCGGGCGGCGATAGAAAAACAGGGCAGGGTCATCGTTTCGGCCTCGGCGGGCAGCGGAAAGACGTTTGTAATGATTCAGCGACTTGCAGACCTGATAGAGCGCGGCGGTGATCTGGACAACGTGCTTGCCGTAACCTTTACCAAAAAAGCGGCCGCGCAGATGAAGGAAAAACTGCGTTCGGAGCTTATCAAACGTTCTTCCGCGGGGGATGAGTCCGTCCGAGCGCACATAAAGCGCCAGCTCGGCAAAATTTCCTCGGCTAACATAAGCACAATTCACTCTTTTTGCGGCTATCTGCTCAGGGTTTACTTCTATCTTCTGGATATAGACGGCTCCTTTGAGGTAATCTCGGAGGACGGCGGCGCGGAATCAGACCTGCGCGCACGTGCGGCAGATGAGCTTTTCGACGAGCTTTACGAATCGGAGGACGAAGGCTTTTTGCACCTTCTTGAAAGGTACGGAAAAAAACGCACGGACGCGTCGCTTAAAAAACTTATAATGCAGGCTTATGACGACGTGCGCAACAACCCCGACTACGTTGAACTTTTAAAGCGCAGCGAAGAGGGGTATGACGAGCGTTCGTTCGGGGATATATGCGGGGAAATTCAGCAGGACACCGCGCTGAAGTGCAGTGAAATGATGGACGAACTGGATAAGTTTGCCGCCGAAAATACCGAAATGAACGAGGGTTACAAAAAGATAATCGGCGAAATGCAGGAGCTTCTCTGTCAGGCGCGCGCCCAGCGCGACATCTTTGCGCCGCTGCCGTCATTTGCCACCTCGCGCAAGCCTTCTTCAAAAAAAGTGGCTGTGCCCGCACAGTTCGACGAAGATTTTTCGGAGCTGCGCGACTACATAAAGGAAAAATACAACAAGCTCCGCGAAGGACTCTTATCCAAAGAGGAAGAGCTGTTCATGTACCTTGAAAGCGGTAAGACGGCAAAGTATTTTTCACGGCTTTTATTGGAATTCGATGAGGAATATGCCGCAGTCAAGCGTGAAGAGGGCAAACTGGACTACGGCGATATGGAGCACCTCACCTTAAAGCTCCTTTCAATGGACGGAATGACGGAGGAGATTCGCGAGCGGTTCAGATATGTGTTCGTGGACGAGTATCAGGACGTGAACCCCGTCCAGGAGCGCATAATCTCACTTGTCGGCGGCGAAAATCTCTTCCTCGTCGGCGACGTAAAGCAGGCGATATACGGCTTCCGCGGCTCAAAATCGGTATACTTTACCCGCAAGGCAGAGGAGCTGGAGGGCGAGGGCGGTTCGCTTATACTTTCGCACAACTTCCGCAGTTCGCCCGCCGTCATAGACGCGGTCAACGGCTCTTTTTCAAAGTTGATGCGCCCCGATACCTGCGGCATAAACTACGCAAAGGATTCCGTAATGCTGACTGGCGGCGGCTATCCCGAGAAGAGTGGCGGCGCTTACGTTCACATTTTCGGCAAGGACGAAAAGGAGAAAAAGGAGGCGGAGGGAGTATATTCCGTCTGCGGCGAAGTGCTTAAAAAGACTCCGTCCACCCGCGAGGGACTGGCCGTTTTAGATGTTGTCCGCCGCGAACTTGCCAGCACCTTTTACGACCTTGAAACCAAGTCCGTGCGCGCCGTTGAACCCGGCGATATCTGCATACTTACGCGCAAGCGCGACAATTCGTCCGCTTCGGGCATATACCGCGCGCTTGTTGCGGCAGGCCTGCCCGTTTCGGGCGCACAGGGCGGCAACGTGTGCGACACTCCCGAAGTAAAGCAGGTAATCGACATACTCTCCTACATAGATAACGGGGAGCAGGATATTCCGCTTGCCTCCGCGCTGTTATCGCCTCTGGGCGGACTCACTGAGGACGAGCTCGCACGCGTAAAGATTGCCTTCCGCTCCGACCGCACGCTCACCTTCCGCGCCTGCTGTGAAAAGTATATGTCCGCCTTTGCGGACGGCGTTTCCGCAAAGCTCAGGGCCTTTTACGCCCGTGCGGAAAGATACCGCAGACTGGCCTCGCTGTTCGGTGCGGGCACGGTTATAGACGGCATACTGCGCGATACCGCAATGGAGGCGGCGTATTTCCAGAGCGGCGGCAAAAAACTTAAAAACGTGCGCAGACTGGCGGAGGCGGCTTACACTCCCTCGGGCGAACTGAGCGTAAACGCCTTCCTTTCAAGGCTCAAATCGGGCGGCTACAACATACCCCTTCCCGAGAGCGGCGGCGGCGACAGCATAAAAATAATGACCATGCACTCTTCAAAGGGGCTGGAATTTCCCGTAGTAATTCTTGCGGACGTAACGCGCCCCTACCGCGGCAGAAACGATGGCGGCCTGCCGCTGGACGAAAAGTACGGCTTTGCGCACAAGTACTTCGATATGGAAAAGCGCATATGCACGCCCACGGTTCTCGGCAAACTCTGCCGTCTGCGCCAGGCGCGCGAGGACGTAAAGAACGAAATGAACCTTTTATATGTGGCTTGCACGCGCGCAAAATACCGTCTGCACGTGATGTCACAGGAGGACGAAAAGTTCAATGCGTTCCGCGTTGCGGGTGCGGCTGATTACGCGCATATGCTGGACTTTTCCTGCTTTAAAAAGTATGAAGAAGTTCCGCCCGCATTTGAGGAGGAGACGCCCTCGCCCGCACTCATTTCCCGCCCAGACGAAAAGGCACTTGCCGCAATCGATAAGCGGTTCATGTTAAAGTATGCCTATTCGGAGAGCGTTGACCTGCCCGTAAAGAGTTCGGCCTCGGCAATTTTAAAAATGAATGCAACGGACGAATACTATGCCGAAAATACCCTCTTCCCGCAGGAGAGCGAGGAGGGGCGTCAGACAGGCGAGACGGGCGCGGCGCGCGGCACGGCCTACCACAGATTTTTACAGCTCTGCGACTTTGAAATAAGGGACGAGGACGGCATACGCGGCGAAATTGAAAAGTTTTCCGCCGATGGCCTGCTCTCTGAAGACCAGGCGGAGCTGATTAAAGCCGAAAATCTTTCGCGCATACTTAAAATGGACTGCTTCAGGCGCATATCTGGCGGGAAGACCTTCCGCGAGAGTGAATTTCTTTGTGCGTTGCCCGCGGAAAAATTTCTTGGCAGCACTTCGGACGACGAGGTGCTTGTCCAGGGCGCGATAGACCTTCTTTGGGTGGACGGCAGACGTGCTGTCATAGTTGATTACAAGTACTCGTCCAAACCCGACGCGTTGCTTGTAAAGACATACCGCCGTCAGCTGGACTTGTACCGCCTTGCGGCTGAAAAGATACTCGGCATAAAGCAGGCGGAGATTGAGGCTTACATAGTTAATATCTTTTCTTTGAGGGAGATAAAACTTTACTGAAAAGCTGAATAAAAGGGAGCCGCGGCGGCCGAAGTTTTAAATATGCGCGGGGGGGTTGTTTTTTTTTTTTTTTTTTTTGTGTTATTAAAATAAATTTAATATAAAAAAAAAATAAATTAAAACTAAAAAAACCCGCCCCCCCCCCCTTTTTTTTACCGCGGCCCCCGCGGCTCTTTGTTTTATGGTGTGTAGTGTGAGCAGAATTAAATGAATTTTAAATTGCACGGCATATATGCCGCAACCAATACGGGTTTATATCCTCGTGAACAGGCTGAAACGGGGCACAAACTGCTCCTTTGCCGTAATGCGTCTTGCGCGGTAATCGCATATTTCGTCTGCAAACATCTGCTCTGCAAGCGATATGGACTTGTCCAGAGAGAATTTTTTTGCAAACGCGGCGTATCTTCCGCCCATGCGTTCGCGCGTTTCGGGGTGTTCGTACCAGTAATCTATCTTTGCGGCAAGCTGTTCGCCGTCGTTCGCGGCAAACAATGACCTTTCGTCAAGCGCAAACTGCTTGGTGGCGGAAAGGTCGCTCTCCGCAATCACGGGCACAAGTCCGCAGGCAATCGCCTCTATGGCCGCAATCGCCTCTATCTCCACATTGGCGGCGTGGACATAAAGGTCGCTTTTTTGCAGCCTTTCAATAAGTTTGTCGCGCGGCAGAAAGTCAAAGGTCACGTCCACATTAAGCTCTTTTGCAAGCGTGGCAAGCTTTTTCTTTGTGGGACCGTTGCCGAGAAGGGTCAGGTGAATGTTGTCCTTGTGCGCGCTCTTTGCAATTGCGCGTATAATTACCTGCTGATTTTTTTCGGGCGCAAGCCTGCCCGTCATAACCACTTCAAATTTTTCGTTCTGCGTTTTTTTCTCGGGCGGAACAAAGGCGGGGTCGTATCCGTTGGAAATCACGTAAAGTTCGCCCTTGTATCCGTGCGCGGCAAGCTGGTTGGCAATGAATGCGGAGGGGCAGTGTATTCTGTCAAACTTTTCGTAAAAAGTTTTGCGCAGGTAGGCATATATCAGCGAATTAACGGGTTTGCACCATCCGAGGTGTATGTTATATGATACGTTTTCGGGCTGAACGTGGAAAGCGGCGGTGGTGGGTATGCCCATTTCGTCGGCAAGCTGCTTGCACTTTTTTTCCAGCTTGAAAGGGAATATGAAGTGCACTATATCCACGCCTTCAAAGGCCTTTCTTATTTTGCTTTCTTCAAATTTGCCGAACTTTATCTGGTTTTTTGCGGAAACTTCTGTAAGTATGGGCACATACCTCTCTTTTACGGAGCAGTCGTGCTCGCCGTCGGCGCCTATCGCCACAATTCTTACCTCGTGTCCGCGTTTTTTAAGTCCGTCCGCAAACCTGCGCGCGGTCATAACCGAACCGTTAGTCAGGCAGTCTATAAGGTCTATAACAATTGCTATCGTCATAATTTTTCTCCGTTTTAATTTATCCTTATTTTAGGCGGGCAATATAAATCGTTCATAACGGTAATATAAACTGAATATCAACTTTTATGCATAGTCGCTTTTTCCGCTTCCCCCGTATTGATTTTTTGTGCCTTATCTGTTAAAATAAGCGCAAAGAGACGGGGAGTTTCCCGTAAAGCACATCGGAGAAGGTATGTAATATGGCCAATATACTTGTGGTTGAAGACGACGAAAATATGCGCATTCTGCTTAACGCGCGTCTTAAAAATAAATACAACGTAACGCTTGCGCGCGACGGAAAGGAGGCGCTTGCCTGCTTTGAAAACGGCAATGTAAACCTCATCATAACCGACATAATGATGCCCGTAATGGACGGCTACACGTTGGTCGAGCTTTTAAGGAGCCGCGGCGAGGAAGTGCCCGTGATAATGCTTACCGCCAAGGACGAGATGTCGGATAAGTGCCGCGGATTTTCTGCGGGTACGGACGATTATATGACCAAGCCCGTAAACTTTGAGGAGCTCACCTGGCGCATAGACGCGCTTTTAAGGCGCAGCAAAATTGCAAACGAGGGTAAAATTGTCATAGGCGACGTGGTTGTTGACAAGGAAACATATACGGTAACGCGCGGGGACGAGGTGGTGGAGCTGCCCTCCAAAGAATTCCAGCTGTTATTTTTATTGCTTTCCTACCCGAATAAAATACTCACAAAGGAAAATATTCTCGATACCGTGTGGGGATATTCCTCGGAGAGCGACGAAAATACTGTGCGCACGCACATAAACCGTCTGCGCAACAAGTTTGAAAATTACGGCGAATTTGAAATTGTCACCATGCGCGGCATAGGCTACAAGGCGGTAATAAAAAAATGAAAATATCTGACCGCGTAAAAAATTTTTTCAGCCGCAAGGGCTCGGGGTACAGCGGCGAAAAGAAGATGCCGCGAACAATGCGCGAAAAGCGCAGGGATATAGGCAATGCGGTGAGGACATTCCTGCTGATATTTATCGGCCTTGTGATGCTCTCGGAAACCACCCTTGCAATAGTCAATCTGTTTTTCTGGCAGAACAAGAATGCCGGCTCATTTGTCATACCCATTGCCATAATGCCTACGGTGGCACTTCTCATAACGGCGGTGATAATTTATGTCAACAATGAAACGGATAAACTGGTAAATCGTTTTATTTCCGCATTCGATAAGGTGTCTGAAGGAAAGTTCGGCTATCAGCTGGAAGTGCCTGCAAAGGGGCAGTTTAAAACGTTGTTTGAAAATTTCAACAAGATGAGCAAGGAACTTGCCAGCATACAGACGCTGAAAGACGAGTTCATTCACGACTTTTCCCACGAATTCAAAACGCCTATCGCCTCCATAAACGGCTTTGCAAACCTTCTTCTGGAGGGCGGCGCAAGCGAAGAGGAACAGCGGCAGTACCTTAAAATAATAGCCGACGAATCGGCCAGGCTCTCCACGCTTGCTGAAAACACGCTTATGCTCAACAGACTGGAAAACCAGCAGTTTGTGGGCGAAATGAAGTCATACCGTCTTGATTTGCAGATAAAGGACTGCATTATTCTGCTGGAAAGCAGTTGGAGCAAAAAGAACATAGCCATAAATTCATCCCTTGCGCGGACTGAGTATACCGGCAACGCTTCACTCATACAGCAGGTGTGGCTCAACCTTCTCACAAATGCCATAAAGCTGTCTCTTATACACATCTGACGCTGCCGACGAAGCTAGAAGTGTAG
>ERZ1090879.965-NODE-966-length-16505-cov-10.848085_pt1 | contig 16505 bp, 10 predicted proteins | sample MGYA00478472_ERZ1090879 | MGnify/ENA primary metagenome ERZ1090879 (study PRJEB33644, sample SAMEA5815723) | chicken gut metagenome | biome: Chicken; feature: Gastrointestinal Tract; material: Caecum | place: Ireland | collected 2019-01-01 | study: A study of the...
AAGCGTCGTATGCCATAAAACTCCTTAAAATTTGCAACTTTGCAACCTATTTGCCCTGACGGCAGTACTACCATTATACATCGTGCAGGCGTTACAGGCAAGAAAAAAGTGCAATGTGCCGAGAATGTATATTGTTTGAAATTCATCCCTGCCCGTTTGCCGTTACCTGCCTGTTTTGTTACGGCAGATTGCATCGCAGTAACAACGCAAAGTTTGCCGTTACGAATTTTATCTTTGACAGGTAATTTGCAACAATTAGCAACGAAACAATGTGACTGCAAACGATTGCTTTATTTTTATCTGTATGATATAATTACTTGCTGAAAAAGTTGCCTAACACTTTAGGCAATACACTAATTGCAAAAAAATGTCGGAGGATAAAAATGAAATACACACAAAAAAGAGAAGTAAACACGCTTACCGTTACTTTCAAAATGGATGCGACGGAATGGAACGCTTTTGACGTGAAGGCGTATGAGCAAAACAAGGGCAAGTACAATGTGCCCGGTTTCCGCAAAGGACATGTTCCCAAGCACGTTTTGGAAAACAGATACGGCAAAGGTCTTTTCTTCGAGGACGCTCTTTATCTTGCCGCACAAGAATATTACACGGAATTTTTGGATAAGAATAGTAAGGTGCAACCCGTTGCACGTCCCGAGATTGACGAAAAGTCTGTAAAGATAGATGACAAAGGCGTTGCCTTTGCAGTGGTAGTTACCGTTCGTCCCGTGGTTACTTTGGGCGAATACAAGGGACTTACCATTGAAAAGACGCAACCGGAAGTTGTTGCCGACGCCGATGTGGATGCGGAACTTGAAAGACTGCGTGAACGCAACGCCCGTTACATCGAAGTTACCGACCGTCCCGTTCAGCAGGGGGATGAAATCAACCTCGATTACAGCGGCAAGGTGGACGGAGTGGCTTTCGAAGGCGGCACGGCGCAAAAGCAGACGCTTGTCATCGGTTCGCACACATTCATCGAAGGTTTCGAAGATCAACTTGTGGGCATGAACATCGGCGAAACAAAGGACATCAACGTTACTTTCCCCGAAGACTATCACGCCGAGGATCTGAAAGGCAAGGCTGCCGTTTTCACCTGCACGGTAAACAGCATTACAGTGAAGCAGTTGCCGGAACTTGACGACGAATTTGCCAAGGACGCAAGCGAATTTTCCACATTGGAAGAATTCAAAAAGGACATCAGAAGCACTTTGCAGGCTAAAAACGACAAGGTAGCGTCGGATAAGGACCAATCCAACCTTGTGGAAAAGGTGGTGGCAAACGCCACAATGGAAATTCCCGCAGCAATGATAGACGAGCAGGTGGACGAATACGTGGAAGACTTCAAGTATCAACTTGCCTATCAGGGACTTAACCTTGAAAATTACTTCAAGTACACCAATTCCACCATGGAAACGTTGCGTGCCAACTACACGGAACGTGCGGAAAAGGCTGTGCGCACACGTCTTGTTTTCGAAGAAATAGTAAAGGCGGAAAAAATCAAAGCCACTGCAAAGAAAGTTGACGCCAAAATCAAGGAATATGCTCAAAACGTCGGCAAGGACTTTGCGGAATTTAAAGCAGGTTTGCAACCGCAGGAACGCTACTACTTTGAAAATCAGGTAATAACGGAAGAATTGCTCGACCTGTTGAAGAAGGAAAACACAATAGCCTGATTTTCCGTCAGCATTCAAACCGTTCAGGAGGTAAAAAAGTGTTAATACCAATGGTTGTAGACCGCACCGACAACGGTGAAAGAAGTTTTGACATCTATTCCCGTCTGTTGGAAGACAGAGTAGTGTTTTTGTCGGGGGAAATTACCGATGACGTAGCCAACCTTGTGGTGGCGCAGTTGATTTATCTGGAATCCAAAGACCCGACAAAGGACATTTCGCTGTACATCAACACACCGGGCGGAAGCGTTACTGCCGGACTTGCCATTTACGACACAATGAAGTACATTCGTTGCGACGTTTCCACTATATGCATAGGAATGGCGGCTTCCATGGGAGCGTTTTTGCTTTCCAGCGGCACAAAGGGCAAGCGGTACGCTTTGCCAAACAGCGAAATTATGATTCATCAGGTATTGGGCGGTTCGCAGGGACAGGCAAGCGACGTGGAAATTCACACACGTCAGTTGCTCAAAATGAAGCGTAAACTCAATGCGATACTTGCCGAAAACGTCGGCAAAAAGGTGGAAGAGGTGGAAAAGGACACCGACAGGGACAACTACCTTTCCGCCGAGGAAGCGAAGACCTACGGAATTGTTGACGAGGTGTTCTATTCCAGAAAATAAAAGGAGAAAAAATGACGCAACAACATTGTTCTTTTTGCGGTAAAAGCGAAGATAAGGTGAGAAAGTTGCTTGCAGGACCAAGCGGCGTGTGCATTTGCGACGAGTGCGTGGAAACCTGTTCGGCAATTATTCACGGTGAAAGTCTTGCCGATATGTCGGAAGACGCTCACGTAAGATTGCTTAAACCGGAAGAAATCAAAAGCGAACTGGATAAGTACGTTGTGGGACAGGAAACCGCCAAAAAAACTTTGTCTGTGGCGGTGTACAACCATTACAAACGTGTTTTGTACGCCAAAACGGACGATGACGTGGAGTTGGAAAAGAGCAACATTCTGATGCTCGGACCTACCGGTTGCGGTAAAACACTGCTTGCAAAGACTTTGGCAAAAATTCTGGACGTACCTTTTGCCGTTGCCGACGCTACCACACTTACGGAAGCGGGCTACGTGGGCGAAGACGTGGAAAACATTTTGCTAAAACTTATTCAGGCTGCCGATTACGACATTAAAAAAGCGGAAAAAGGCATTATTTACATTGACGAAATAGACAAAATTGCCAAAAAAACGGAAAACGTGTCCATCACAAGAGATGTTTCCGGCGAAGGCGTGCAACAGGCTTTGCTGAAAATTATCGAAAGCACCGTTGCCAACGTACCTCCGCAAGGGGGCAGAAAGCATCCGCAGGCGGAAAACATTGCGATAGACACCACAAACATTCTGTTTATTTGCGGCGGGGCATTTGTCGGACTGGACAAAATAGCCGAAAAACGTCAGCAGGGCGCAGGTTTGGGATTCGGTAACAAAATAAAGAGTACCGAAGAAATAGACTATGCTCAACTTGTGAAAAATCTGCAACCGCAGGACTTCATCAAGTACGGTCTGATACCGGAATTTGTCGGTCGTTTGCCGATAACGGTGGGTTTGTCGCCGTTGGACGAAACGGCTTTGATAAAGATTCTCACCGAACCCAAAAATTCCCTCATAAAACAGTATCAAAAACTGTTCAAGATGGACAACATCGAACTTGTTTTCGATGACGACGCCATCAAAGCCGTTGCGGAAAAATCCATACGCCTCAAAACAGGCGCAAGAGGTTTGCGTTCGGTTATTGAAAACATGATGCTGGATTGCATGTACGAAGTACCTTCCATAGGCGACGTTGCAAAAATAAAAGTAAGCCGTGGATGCGTCGAGGGAGTTGCAAAACCGCAAATTATCAAGCGTGCAGGCTGATTTGACACGCTACAAACGCCCCGTCATTTTTTGATGGGGTGTTTTTGTTGCAATCGCAGGATTTTTCGTTTATAATATTGCTTAATAAATACAAACTAAAGTTGGAGCACGGCATTTTTGCCGTTAGAGAGGTGTATATTGAAAACTTTTAACAATCTTCCCCTGCTTGCTATGAGGGGAAACTTCTTCTTTCCCAACGTCAAAGCAAAAGTAGAGGTGGCACGCACAATTTCACGCAATGCCGTCAAATTTGCGTTGGAAAACGGTGGAATATTCTTTATGGTAAGCCAGGTGGACGCAACGCAAACCAGCCCTAAGGAATTGGGGGACGTGTACGACGTTGGCGTAATTGCCGAAGTGCTTGCAGTGGAAAAGGACGACGAACAGTCGGTAATAATTTCCGTGCGAACATTGGAAGCGGCGAAAATTTCCTCTTTCCGCCTTTCCACGGGTATTATTTTCGTTGACGTCAACACGTTGGATTTTCATTGTGAAGAGGGCAACAAGACAAAGGCTCTTTTCAAAAAAACATGCGACGTAGCAAGACAGTATTCGGAAATAAACAGCAGCATAAACAAGTTGGGCATAGGCGAACTTGCCAAAATGCAAAATATCGATTATCTGCTTTTCACCAACCTTATCGCAAACGAAGTGGTAACCAAACTTGGTTCTCGCCAGCAAATTTTGCAGGAAACGGATCTGGACGAAAGAATGGAACAACTTTGCGTGTACATGCTTACGGAATTGGACTTTGCCACTGTGGAAAAGCGTATTGCCAACAGAGTGCGCAAACAGGTGGAAGCGGGACAAAAGGAATATTACCTGCGTGAGCAGATAAAGGCTATTTCCGCCGAACTCGGCGACGACGCCAACGAAAAGCAGGAGTATCTCCAACGCATAAAAAACTGTCATATGCCCGAAGAGGTGCAAAAGAAGGCGGAAAAGGAACTTTCCCGTCTTAACAAAATGTCGTCAACCTCACCCGATGCGGCGGTGATACGCAACTACCTTGACTGGCTGTGCGATATGCCGTGGGACAAGGAAACAACGGACAACAAGGATTTGGTACGTGCCCGTGCTATTCTGGACGAGGACCATTACGGTCTGGAAAAAATCAAAGACAGAATAGTGGAATTTCTTGCCGTAATGCAACTTACAGGCAAATTGAACGGACCCATTTTGTGCTTTGTAGGTCCCCCGGGAGTGGGCAAAACATCTATCGTCAAGAGCATTGCCCGTGCTTTGGGCAGAAAGTATCTGCGTGTAAGTTTGGGCGGAGTGCGAGACGAAGCGGAGATACGAGGACACCGACGCACCTACGTGGGGGCAATTCCCGGCAAAATCATTTACATGATGCGACAGGCGGAATGTAAAAATCCCGTTTTGCTTTTGGACGAAATAGACAAAATGGGCATGGACAACAGGGGCGACCCTGCAAGCGCAATGCTGGAAGTATTGGATCCGGAACAGAATTTCAGTTTCACCGACCACTATCTGGAAGTACCCTTCGATTTGTCCAAGGTGCTGTTTGTCTGCACGGCAAACGCCACCGACGACATTCCTGCGCCTCTTTTGGACAGAATGGAAATTATCGAACTTTCCGGCTACACGGAAGTGGAAAAGGTGGAAATCGCCAACAAATTTTTGCTTGGCAAAAACATGGCTCTGCACGGAATCCCCGAAGGAAAAATACAAATTTCCAACGAAACGTTTGCAAAAATCGTGGAACGTTACACAAGCGAATCGGGCGTGCGCAGCCTTGAAAGGGAAATTGCGGCAATTTGCCGAAAAGTGGCGTTGAAACTTGTGCAGGACCCGCAGTACGTTGCGGAAATCACCCCCGAAAATCTTCATGAGTACCTCGGCGTAGAAAAATTCAAAGATGAAATGGGCATCATTCCCGACACTGTCGGCAGTGCAAGAGGTCTTGCCTGGACAAGAGTTGGCGGAGTTACCTTAAACGTGGACGCTGCGCTGTTTGACGGCAAAGGCGATGTGCAACTGACGGGTAATCTCGGCGATGTTATGAAGGAATCGGCACGTACGGCAATTTCTTTGGTAAAAAGTCTTGCGGAAAAGTACGGCATAGACAAATCACGGTTTGAAAAAACCGACATACACATTCACGTTCCCGAAGGGGCAATTCCCAAGGACGGACCTTCCGCAGGCGTAACAATGGCAACGGTGGTGATGTCGGCATTTTCCAACATTCCCGTGAGCGGAAAAGTTGCAATGACGGGAGAAATAACTTTGCGTGGCAAAGTGCTACCCATCGGCGGTTTGCGTGAAAAGGCTTTGGCTGCCTACCGTGTGGGCATACGCAAAGTAATAATTCCCAAGGACAACGAAAAAGATTTGGAGGAAATTCCTGCCGAAATCAAAAATCAAATAACCTTTGTGCTTGCGGAAAACATTTCCGACGTATTCGACAATGCTTTGGTGAAATGAAAATACGAAAATCCTGTTATGTAAAGGGAGCGGCAACCTACGGTCAGTGTCTGGTTGCCGATATTCCCCAAATAGCCGTTGCAGGCAAGTCCAATGTGGGGAAAAGCAGTTTTATCAACTTTCTTGCGGAGGACGGCAAACTTGCACGCACTTCAAAACTTCCCGGTCGCACCCGCCTTATCAACTATTTTCTGATTAACGGCGACACCGAGGAAGAATTTTTGCTTGCCGATTTGCCGGGGTACGGTTTTGCCAAGGTGAGCGATGAGGAAAAATCCAAGTGGGCAAGTCTGTTGGAAAATTACCTTGCAAAGGAAAAAATGCTCAGGCACGTTTTCTTCCTTGTGGACATAAGGCATGACCCCACAAAAGACGACGTAACAATGTACAACTACCTTTTCAAAAACAACCTTCCCTACACGATAGTTGCCACAAAAGCCGACAAACTTCCCAAAAGTCAGGTAAAAAACCGCTTGCGTGCCATTGCTTCTTTTTTGAAGTTGGGCGAGGGCAATATTCTGGCTGTTTCATCTCTCAACAAAACGGGCAAAGAGGCGGTTTTGGACAGAATAGAAAAGGTCATCGTGGCTTTCCGCACCGAAGGGAAGGATGACGGGGAAATGCAGCAATAAAACTGCCCTTTGCGGCAGTTTTTTTGCATTTTTGTTACTTGTAAAGTTGACTTGTATATTTTAAGTTGAAGAAAGTCAATGAAAACGTTTCGGCAAGGTAACAACTTGACGCAACAATACCTGCAAGATAAAGTTTTGCAATTTAATTGTTTTTTAAGTGGCAATGTGATAAACTGTTAACAGGTCGTATCTTCGGAGCGATACTCTGTTTTTTGTGTCTTTTTACCAAAAAAGATATTCGCACCCTTGCGGACGAAATTGAGGAATTTATGGTAAACAACAGCAAAGCATTCAAATTGGCTAAATATGCAGTCATGTTCGCAACAATTTTCGTTGCCATGATGTTGGACAGAGTGATAAGTCTTGGGTTGCCTACGGCGACGGCAGCCTGTGTGTTGCTTGTCACCTTTTCTTTTTGCTATCTCGACGACAGTTGGCTTACGGGTGTTCTTTCCTGCACACTGTTTGGACTTGCTTCCTTTTTCAAGGAATTCATCTTCCCGTCTTCCGTGGCAGGCTTTCCCGTCTACTATTGGCCGATAATCACCGTTTTGCCACGTATTGCTATGGGAGCGGTGGCGTTTGGCGTGTACAGGCTAATGCTTTTGGCAACGGCGAAAATGCGCAACAAATACACACGGCAGACAATCTGCATAACGGTGGCAACGTTTTTCGGATTGGTTACAAACACCGTGCTTTTCCTTTCCACGCTGAATCTCTTCAATCAGTTGGCAGGTAAGGAATACAACTCTTTGGTGGTTGTGATAAAGGGAGTGTTGCTCACCAACATTTTGCCGGAATATCTTATTTCCATGATATTGGCGCCGCACATAGTGCTTGGTGTACGTCGTGGTTTGAAGTTGGGGCTGGAAGGCAACAATTGGAAGCATGACGAAAGCGAAAAAAATCCTGCCTGAGGCAGAAAAACACACAGGGTGAACTTTATGATACTTGCAGTAGACATCGGTAACACTAACGTTAAAATAGGTCTGTTTGAAGAAGGGGGAAAACTTGCCCGTTCTTTCAAAATGTCCACAGATATCAAACGCACTTCGGACGAATACGTGGCGTTGCTTTTGCAGTTGCTGTGGCATTCCAAAATTGACGAAAAGCAGATAAGCGGTGCAATTTTGTCCTCCGTAATTCCGCAACTGGACTACACCTTCACACACGTTATAAGGCACGTTTTCGGCGTCCGTCCGCTGATAGTCGGCGTCGGAATCAAAACGGGCATAGCAATCAAGTACGATTTTCCGCGTGAGTTGGGCAGCGACCGTATAATTACAAGCGTCGCTGCTGAAAAAAAGTACGGTGCGCCCTTTATTTTGGTAGATTTCGGCACTGCCACGACATTTAACGTGGTAAACGAAAAGAAAGAATTTATCGGCGGTGCAATAACATTGGGTTTGAAAACCACAATAGAAAGTCTTGCACGCTGCACGGCGAAACTTCCCAACGTCGATTTGGAGACACCTACAAAAACCGTTGCTCAGTCCACACGCAAAGCAATACAAAGCGGTGTTATTTTCGGCGCAGTGGGACAGGTCAAGTACATGATAGACCGCATCAAAAAGGAAACGGGGCTTAAAGATGCTCAAGTCATTGCAACAGGCGGACTTTCGGAAATTGTAAGTCGGGTGGACCCGCTTTTCAATCACATCGACAGGGAACTTTCCCTTAAAGGGCTTTACGAAATTTACAAACTCAACAACGCAGGTTGAATTACACACATTTTCAACTTGTAGCGTCTGTAAAGGCTTGATGAAGTTTGCTCTTTTTCAATTATTCCATACGTTACATTAAAACAACGGTAAATTTCAGGAGAAAAAATGAATTTCAAGTTGCATTCCAATTACAGCCCTTGCGGCGACCAACCGCAGGCAATAAAACAGTTGACGGAAGGTTTGAACAACGGTCTTGCCACACAGGTGTTGCGTGGCGTAACGGGCAGCGGAAAAACCTTTACAATGGCAAACGTCATTGCCAACGTAAACCGTCCTGCGCTGGTAATTTGCCACAACAAAACGCTTGCGGCACAACTGTGCAACGAATTTCGTGAGTTTTTCCCCGAAAACCGAGTGGAATTTTTTGTTTCCTACTACGACTACTACATGCCGGAAAGTTACATTCCGTCCAGAGATTTGTACATCGAAAAGGAAATAGACATCAACGACGAGATTGATAAATTGCGCCATTCCGCCACTTGCAGTCTGTTTGAAAGACGTGACACAATAGTGGTGGCAAGCGTTTCCTGCATCTACGGTTTGGGCGCCCCCGGCGAATACTACAAAATGAGTCTTTCGCTTAGACCCGGCGACAATGTTTCCCGTGAGGCGGTAATAAAAAAACTCATTTCCATACAGTACCAGCGCAACGACATGGACTTCCACCGTGGCACATTCCGTGTGCGTGGCGACATTTTGGAAATATTCCCCGCCGCCAACTCCGAACACGCTATCCGTGTGGAATTCTGGGGGGACGAAATAGAAAAAATAAGCGAAATAGACGCACTGACGGGCAACACCGTCGCCACCCTTTTGCACACAATTGTTTTTCCTGCCAGCCACTACGTAGTGGAAGGAGTAACAATGGAAAATGCCCTCAAAAACATTCAGCGTGACATGGAAAAGGAAACGCAGGCGTTTTTGGACAGCGGAAAACTGGTGGAAGGGCAGCGACTCAAACAGCGTGTTTCCTACGACATGGAAATGATGCGTGAAATGGGTTATTGCAGCGGTATCGAAAACTATTCACGCTACTTTGACGGCAGGGAAGCGGGACAACCGCCCTACACTCTGTTGGATTATTTCCCCAAGGATTTTGTTACTTTCATTGACGAAAGCCACATGACCATTCCGCAGATAAGGGGAATGTACAACGGCGACAGGGCGAGGAAAACCAACCTTGTCGGATACGGGTTTCGCTTGCAAAGTGCCTACGACAACCGACCTCTAACCTTTGACGAATTCGACGCCCGTTTGGGACAGTTGATTTGTGTATCCGCAACCCCTGCGGAGTACGAACTGCGTCGTGCCGACGACGTGGTGGAGCAACTCATTCGCCCGACGGGGCTTTTGGACCCAATGGTGGAAGTGCGTCCCGTGGAAGGACAAATAGACAATCTGCTGGGCGAAATACATTCCGTTGTAGACAGCGGCGGAAGGGTTTTGGTAACAACTTTGACCAAACGTATGGCAGAAAGTTTGACAGACTTCCTTGCAAAGCAGGACATCAGGGTGCGTTACATGCACTCGGAAATTGACACGTTGGAGCGTGTTGAAATTGTAAGCGGATTGAAAAAAGGCGAGTTCGACGTGCTGGTGGGAATCAATCTTCTGCGTGAAGGATTGGACATGCCGCAGGTGAAACTTGTCGCCATTCTGGACGCCGACAAGGAAGGCTTTTTGCGTAGCGACACTGCGCTTATTCAGACAATAGGACGTGCTGCACGCAACAGCGAAGGAAGGGTGATAATGTACGCCGACGTCATCACCGACAGCATGAAACGTGCAATAGGCGAAACAAACCGTCGTCGCAAAATTCAGGACGACTACAACAAAGAACACAATATTGTTCCCAAAACAATAAGCCATTTTGTGGAAAACAAGTTGGAAATCACGCAAAAGGGGGAAACGGCTCTTTCCGCAAAGGATTTGGAACGTGCAATAGAAAACACAACGGCACGCATGAAAACTGCCGCCAATCAGTTGGATTTTGAAAAGGCAATACAGTTGCGTGAAGAGGTCGTGCGCCTCACCAAACAGTTGGAAAAACTAAAAAAGAAAAAGAAAGGACAGGCGTAGTCGAATCTTTCTTTTTGCGTAAGTTTCACCCCGCCTCTGACAGCCGATTAAATGCAATGTACATTGGTGTAGTTATGCAAAATCGTGGTGGGTGGTGTCGTTAGTGCAATATCCCTACAAGACACGGAAATTGCATTTCAATTAGTTTTTTCCCGTTGTTACCGTCAATAAAGACATTTGCTCAGCCTATTTGTACCTGTTTGCATTGTTTGGGCTGTAATTGTACAAAAAGATGTGCATACTTTGTGTATGCCGAAAAGTATTATGAAAGAAATAGTAATCAAAAATGCCAAAGAAAACAATCTGAAAAGTGTTAGTTTGTCCATTCCGAGAGACAAACTGGTGGTGTTCACCGGTCTTTCGGGAAGCGGAAAATCTTCCCTTGCCTTCGACACAATTTTTGCCGAAGGTCAACGCCGATACATGGAAAGTTTGTCCAGTTACGCCAGACAGTTTTTGGGACAAATGGACAAGCCCGACGTTGAGAGTATCGAAGGGCTTTCTCCCGCCATCAGTATCGACCAGAAAACAACTTCCTCTAACCCCCGTTCCACGGTGGGTACCGTAACGGAAATCTACGATTATCTGCGTTTGCTTTTTGCACGTGTGGGTATTCCCTATTGTCCGCATTGCGGAAAAGAAATTACAAAAACGTCGGTGGACCAGATTTGCGACAAGGTTTCCGCCTTGCCCGTCGACACACGTCTTTTGATTCTTGCGCCTGTCGTGCGTGGCAGAAAGGGCGAATTTCAAAAACTTTTCGAACAACTGAAAAAGCAAGGTTTCGTGCGTGTTATCGTAGACGGAGAACAACGCACTCTCGACGAGGACATTAAACTCGTCAAAAACAACAAACACAACATTTCCGTGGTGGTGGACAGACTTATTGTCAAAGCGGACATGAACACACGGCTTTCCGACAGCGTGGAAGCGGCATTGAAACTTGCCGACGGTTTGGTTGTGGTGTCCGCCAACGGACAGGAAACCACCTACTCGCAAAAATTTGCCTGTCCCGATTGCGGTTTTACCGTGGAAGAATTGGAGCCTCGTTCCTTTTCTTTCAACAGTCCTTTCGGCGCATGTCCGGAATGTCTCGGATTGGGTTTCAAACAGGAATTTGACGAAAGGCTCATTCTGCCCGACGACAGCAAATCGTTGCACGGCGGGGCAATTCGCCTGCTTGGGTTCAATTTGGGCGCTGCCAGTTGGATGCGCAACTTTTTCGACGCTTTGTCGGAAAAGTACGGTTTTTCCTGCGATGTGCCCGTGCGAGAACTGCCTAAATCGGCGTACAATACCATCATGTACGGCAACGGTGGAGAACAGTTGGTGTGCAGGCTGGAAGACGGGCGCACCTACAACGCAACGTGGGAAGGAATAATTCCCATGATGACACGCCGTCATGCAGAGGCAAAAAGTGATTGGACACGTCAGGAATACGAAAAATTTATGATTGACAAGCCCTGCACAAAGTGCCACGGCAAACGTCTGAAAGATGAAATTTTGTCGGTGCGTGTCGGCGGACTCAACATTTGGGAAGTCGGCGAACTTTCCGTTGTGGCGGCTTTGCGGTTTTTCACCGATTTGCAACTTGACGAAACAAGACAAAAAATTGCGTACATGGTGCTGAAAGAAATCAAGGCTCGCCTTAAATTTTTGGTAGACGTGGGATTGGGTTACCTCACGCTAAACAGAGAAGCAGGCTCCCTTTCCGGCGGAGAGGCACAGCGAATCAGGCTTGCCACGCAGATAGGAAGCGGACTCACGGGCGTGCTGTACATTCTGGACGAACCCAGCATAGGTTTGCATCAAAGGGACAACAACAAACTGATTGCCACACTCACACGCCTGCGTGACTTGGGCAACACTCTTATTGTTGTGGAGCACGACGAAGACACCATACGCACGGCTGACTTTGTGGTGGACGTAGGACCGGGAGCGGGTGTGCACGGCGGTGAAATAGTGTGCGCAGGCAGTGTGCAGGATGTGATGAACTGTCCAAATTCCATTACAGGGCAGTATCTTTCCGGAAAACTGTACATTCCCGTTCCTACCGAAAGACGTTTGGGAAACGGCAACGCACTGACCGTGCACGGCGCACGCAAAAACAATCTGAAAAACATCGACGTATCCTTCCCCCTCGGCACTTTGTGTTTGGTAACGGGTGTTTCAGGCAGCGGAAAAAGCAGTCTGATAAACGAAGTGCTTTTACCCTATCTTTCGGAAAAACTCAACAAGGCTCGTCCCACCGATGTGCTGTGCGACAGCGTTGAAGGGGTGGAATTTCTCGACAAGGTAATTGCCATCGACCAAAGTGCGATAGGCCGCACGCCGAGAAGCAATCCCGCAACCTACACGGGCGTGTTTTCGTTGATCAGAGATTTGTTTGCCTCCACGCTTGACGCAAAGGAACGTGGGTATTCTTCGGGGCGGTTCAGTTTCAATGTCAAAGGAGGCCGTTGCGAGCATTGCGACGGCGACGGAATACTGCGTATTTCCATGAACTTTCTTCCCGATGTGTACGTTCCCTGCGAAGTGTGCCACGGCTCACGTTACAACAGAGAAACGCTTGCCGTAAAGTACAAGGGCAAGTCCATTGCCGACGTTTTGAACATGACGGTGGAAGAGGCGGTACACTTCTTTGAAAATATTCAAAGTATCCGCAACAAAATACAGACACTGTACGACGTCGGGCTGGGCTACATCAAATTGGGACAACCCGCAACAACGCTTTCGGGAGGCGAGGCGCAACGTGTCAAACTCGCTACCGAACTGTCCAAACGCAGCACGGGAAAAACGGTGTACATTCTTGACGAACCCACAACGGGATTACACACACACGATGTCGCAAAACTGATAACTATTTTGCAACGGCTTGTTGCGGCAGGAAACACTGTGATTGTGATAGAACACAACCTTGACGTTATTAAAGTCGCCGACTACATCATCGACTTGGGACCGGAAGGCGGCGACGGAGGCGGCACGGTGGTGGCGCAAGGCACGCCCGAACAAATTGCCGACTGCCCGCAAAGTTACACGGGACAATTTCTGAAACCCATTCTGGAAAAAGCCAGACACTAAAACGAGAGGTGCAACATGACAAAACTTCTTTTGATTGACGGCAACAGTATTATCAACAGGGCGTATTTTGCCCTTCCCCCGCTGAACGACAAGGAGGGGCGCAACGTCAATGCCGTGTACGGTTTTGTCAACATCCTTTTCAAAGTGGTGCAGGATTTTGCCCCCGACAAACTTGTGGTGGCTTTCGACAAGAGGGGACACAACTTCCGCAAGGATATTTATCCCGAGTACAAGTCCAACCGTAAGGGAATGCCCGACGACCTTGCAAATCAGATGCCTGTTTTGCACCAACTTTTGCAGGTTATGCAGGTAACCGTTGCGGAAAAGGAAGGCGTCGAGGCTGACGACATAATAGGCACGATAACGCAAAATTTTGACGGAGAAAGTTTCATCGTTTCCGGCGACAGAGATATGTTTCAGTTGGTTTCGGACAAAATAACGGTGTTGTTTACCAAACGTGGCGTAACGGACGTGGAAAAAGTAACGCCTGAGGTGCTGAAAACCTCTTACAACCTCACGCCGTCGCAGGTAGTGGAATACAAGGCTTTGCGTGGCGATACTTCGGACAATATTCCCGGCGTGAAGGGAATAGGTGAAAAAACTGCAATGTCTTTGCTGGACAAGTACGGCAACATCGACAATTTGTACGAGAATGTGGACAAGGAAAAGGGCGCATTGCACGACAAATTGGTGGAAGGCAGGGAAATGGCTTACATAAGCAGAACTTTGGCTAAGATAGTGCGCAACGCCGACATCACATGCGATTTGCAAAACTGCGGTGTGTACCGTCTTGACGGCGACGTGAAGCAATTTCTGGAAGTTTTGCAGTTCCGTTCACTTATTTCAAGGTTGAACTTTGAAACGCCTTCAACGCAGTCGGTGCAGACGGAAACGGAGCAAATAACGGAAAAAGAGCGCCTGATTCAGGTTGTACAACTTCTTTCACGTTGCGACAAAGTGGCGTTTCACTACGACGGAGAAAGGGTGTATCTGTCGGGCAGTGCGGAAAAAGATTACGAAGTTAAAATCGGCGACAGTTTTCTGGACGAATTGACGTTGCAAAGTGTATTGGAAATTGTTGCGCCTCTTTTGGAAAGCGGCATTGACAAGGCGGTGTACGACGGCAAAGCGTTGAAACACACTTTGGACAAATTGGGCGCTAAAATTTGCAACATTGTGTACGACGTGTGCATAATGCAATATCTTGTGGAGTACCGTTCGCACAAAGATCTGAAAAGCCTTGTTGAGGCGTACGGTCACAAAACTTTCGGCGCAGGAATAATTGCGCTGACAAACCTGTTGAATTCTCAACTTACTGCCAACGGCGTGGATAAACTGTACTACAACGTGGAATTGCCTCTTTCCGATTTGCTGTACCGCATGGAAAAAGAGGGCGTAGCAGTGGATTTGCCTTTGCTGGAAAGCATGTCCAAGGAAATGCACGCCACGTTGGATGAACTGACGCAAGAAATACGCCAACTTGCAGGAGAGGAAAAACTCAACGTAAACAGTCCTATGCAACTTTCCGCCGTGTTGTTTGATAAGTTGCATCTGCCACACGGCAAAAAAACGCAGCGTGGGTATTCCACAAACAACGAAGTGTTGGAGTACCTTGCGGACAAGCACCCGATTGTAGAAAAAATATTGCAGCATCGCAAAGTTTCCAAGTTGCTTGGCACCTACGTTGACGGTCTGAAACCGTTGGTAAAGCACGGCATTGTGCACACAACTTACAATCAGACGCTTACTTCCACAGGCAGATTGTCCAGTTCCGACCCGAATTTGCAAAACATTCCCATTCGCAACGAAATGGGCAAGGAAATTCGCAAGTTGTTCTGTTCCAAACACGGCGTTTTTGTGGGCGCCGACTACTCGCAGATAGAATTGCGCTTGCTTGCCGCCTTTTCTTTGGACGAAAACCTTTTGCAAAGTTTCAAAAAGGGGGAGGATATTCACGCAAAGGTAGCCTCGGAACTTATGGGTATTCCCATTGAAATGGTCAACAAGGATATGCGTCGAATGGCAAAAGCCGTCAATTTCGGAATAATTTACGGCATAAGCGATTTCGGACTTTCTCAAAACACCAGCATAAGCGTCAAAAAAGCACACGATTACATTCAACTGTATTTCACCCGTTTTCCCAAAATCAAAGCCTACCTCGACGGTAGCGTCGAGCAGGCTCGGGAAAAGGGCTATGTCACCACGATATCGGGCAGACGCAGACAAATCCCCGAAATTAAATCTTCCAACTTCAATTTGCGTTCTTTTGGCGAACGTGCAGCCATGAACATGCCCTTGCAGGGAAGTGCCGCCGACATAATGAAAGTTGCAATGCTGAAGGTGGACGACGCTTTGAAAAACGCCAATTTGAAAAGCAAACTGGTGTTGCAGGTGCATGACGAAATAATTGTCGATTGCTTCGAGGGAGAAGCGGCGCAGGTAAAGGAAATTGTCAAGCGAGAAATGGAAAACGCCGTAACGCTTGCTTGCCCTCTCGTGGCGGAAACGGAGGAGGGAAAAACTCTCTATGAAGCGTAAGGTAATCGCCATTACAGGCGGTATAGGAAGCGGAAAATCGACGGTGGCGCAAATTTTGCAACAGCAAGGCTACAAAGTGGTTTTTTGCGACGTGCTGGCACGGCAGGCGGGAGAGAGTCGGCAAGTAGTGGACTCCGTAAAAAAACTGTTGGGTGAAAGTTACGTCAAAAACGGAAAACTTGACAGAAAGGCAATACGTCAAAGAGTATTTGCCGACGACGACCTTTACAAGAGTTATTCGTCGTTGTTTTACGGAAAGGTGAAAAGTCTTTTGCAAAATGAAGTAGACAACAGTGACAGCGACGTGTTTGTGGAAATCCCCGTGTTTGACGCATTCGACTTTCCGTGGGATTCCGTGTGGCTTGTGAAAAGCAACAGGGAAACGCAAATTGCCCGTGTTGTCGCCCGTGACGGAAGCAGCCGACAAAATGTCGGGGAAATTATTGCCAAACAAAGTTTTGTAAACGTCAGACCG
>ERZ1090879.966-NODE-967-length-16504-cov-5.948325_pt1 | contig 16504 bp, 13 predicted proteins | sample MGYA00478472_ERZ1090879 | MGnify/ENA primary metagenome ERZ1090879 (study PRJEB33644, sample SAMEA5815723) | chicken gut metagenome | biome: Chicken; feature: Gastrointestinal Tract; material: Caecum | place: Ireland | collected 2019-01-01 | study: A study of the...
CGTTCATGAAGTCCATGTCGATGGTGTCGTAGGGCAGCTTTTCGTTGTACTGCGTGGCAAAGTGGCACATGGGCTTTTGCAGCTTGGTGAAGCCGCGGATCCACATCTTTGCCGGGGAGAAGGTGTGGCACCAGGTGATGATGCCGATGCAGTTCTCGTCTTCGTTGACCTTTTTGACCGCAGCCTCGATCTCGTCGCTGCTCTTGCAGGTGGTGAGATACTTCACGGTGACGGGGACGTGCGCGTTGACGTAATCCGCCATCTCCTGCGAATGCTGCGCGACGTGCGCGAGAACGTCGTCGCCGTACAGCGTCTGGGAACCGGTGATCCAATAAACGATCTTTTCTTTCATTTTTTCTACCTCGAAAAATTTTTTATAGTGAACTCCGCCGGAGCGGAGAGTGCCGCCTTCAACGGAAAGGGATGACGAACGCGGCGCGGCCGGGCGCGAGCGCCCGCCCATTTTCAACGGTAAAGTATAAATTTCTTTTCCCGCGGAAACGCGGGCGATGCCGTCAGCCGCGGCTTTGCCCGTAATAGGCGTTTTTGCCGTGCTTGCGCAGATAGTGCTTGTCCATCATGAACTTGTCCGCGCGCTGTACCTGCGGGTTGACCTGTTCGGTGATGAACGCCATTTTGGCGACTTCTTCGATGACGGTCGCATTGTAGACGGAAGCGTCGGCGTCTTTCCCGAAGGCGAACACGCCGTGGCTCTTGATGAGCACGCCCGGCACTTCGAGGGGTTTGATGTTGTCCTTTCTGAACCGCTCGATGATGACCAGCCCCGTGTTTTTCTCGTACTCCCCTTCGATCTCCTCCTGCGTGAGGGAACGCGCGCAGGGGATGTCGCCGTAGAAATAATCGGCGTGGGTGGTGCCGTAGAACGGGATGTCCCTGCCCGCCTGCGCCCAGCTCGTGGCGAAGGTGGAGTGCGTGTGCGTGACCCCGCCCACATCGGGGAACGCCTTGTAAAACTCGATATGGGTGGGAGTATCGCTGGAAGGACGCAATTTGCCGTCCACGACCTTTCCGTTCAGGTCGACGACGACCATGTCGTCCGCCGTCATGTCGTCATAAGACACGCCGCTGGGCTTGATGACGACCAGCCCGCTTTCGCGGTCGATCTGGCTGACGTTCCCCCATGTAAAGAGCACGAGTTTGTGCTTTACGAGGTCGAGATTTGCCTGCAATACCTTTTTTTTGAGTTCTTCCAACATCGGCTTATCCTCCTTTTATTCTTTCATGCAGCGGACGGCTTCGCGCACGACGGGAAGGCCCGCCACATACCGCTTTGCAAAAGCCTCGAAGCCCGCCACGTCTGCGGGGTCGGGCGCGAGCGTGACCCCTTCCATGCCCCTGAACACCTCTTCGTCGAGGTATCCGGCGAGAGGCTGCCCCTCTTTTTTGCGCACCGAATAGTTTGCAAGGATGGCGATGCCCCAGGCGCCGCCCTCCCCCGCCGTCTTCATGACGGTGACGGGCGCGCCGATCGCCGCGGCGAGATAGCTCTGCCCGACGTGTTCGGTCTTGAACAGCCCGCCGTGCCCGGTGATGGCGTCCAGCCGCACGCCCTCCTCTTTGAGCATGATGTCGCACCCCACTTTGAGCGCGCCGAGAGAGGCGAACAGATGGGCGCGCATGAAATTGGCGAGGTTGAAGTTGCTCTCCGAAGTGCGCACGAACAGCGGCCTGCCCTCTTCCACTTTGGTAATATGTTCGTTGGAAACATAGTTATACGCGAGCAGCCCGCCGCAGTCTTTGTCCCCTTCTTCGGAGAGGCGGTAGAGCGCGTCGTACAGCTGCGGACGGGTAAGGTCTTTGCCGACGAGGCGGGCGAATTCGCCGAAGAGGTCGACCCATGCGTTCAGGTCGGAGGTGCAGTTGTTGCAGTGCACCATGCCGACGGGGTCGCCCACGGGGGTGGTGACGAGATCTATCGCGTCGTACGGGCGGGAGAGCGCCTTTTCGAGCACGATCATCGCGAACACCGACGTGCCCGCGGATACGTTGCCCGTGCGCGGGCGGATGCTGTTCGTGGCGACCATGCCCGTGCCCGCATCGCCCTCGGGCGGGCAGAACGGCACGCCCGGCTGCAGGTTGCCGGAAGGGTCGAGCAGCTTCGCGCCCTCTTCGGTGAGATACCCGGCGTTGTCCCCCGCGACGAGGATCTCGGGCAAAATTTCTCTGAGCCTGAAAGGAAGGTGCCTGTCCTCCACCAGCTTGTCGAATTTGTCGAGCATGGCGGCGTCGTAGCGGCGGTCTGCGCCGATGGGGAACATCCCCGACGCCTCGCCGATGCCGATGACCTTCCTGCCCGTGAGTTTCCAGTGCACATACCCTTCGAGGGTGGTCTGGAAAGCGATGTCTTTGACGTGTTCTTCGCCGTTGAGGATGGCCTGATACAGATGCGCGACAGACCAGCGCGCGGGGATATGGAACCCGAACAGCTGCGACAGCCGCTCCGCCGCGGGCGCGGCGTTGTTGTTGCGCCAGGTGCGGAACGGGACGAGAAGTTCGCCGTCCTTGCCGAACACCATATAGCCGTGCATCATCGCGGAAAAGCCGATGGCGCCTATCTTTTTGAGGATGACGCCGTACTTGTTCTTCACGTCTACCGCCATCTCCTGATAGCAGTGGCGCACGCCCGTCCAGATGTCTTCGAGCGAATACGTCCAGATCCCGTTTTCATAGCGGTTCTCCCATTCGTGGCTGCCGCTCGCGACGGGAACGTTATGCTCGTCCACCAGCACCGCCTTGATGCGCGTGGAGCCGAATTCTATGCCGAGGGCGGTTTTCCCCGCCTCGATGTTTTTCTTTGTGCTGTTGTCCATAAACGACCCCCGTTCCGGTTATTGTGCCCCGGAAGAAGTCCTCTTCCGGTTACAGTAACATTATAAGAGAAAATCGCGGAAAAATCAACAGATCGACGAAAATTCTTTTTACTTTTTTTACAAAAAATGAGCGAAACGTTCACTTTTTTGCCGCCGTGCGGACGCAGCGCAAAAAGAAAGGCGCGGCAGCCGCGAAGGCCGCCGCCCCGCGCCCGCTATCGGACGGGCCTGTGCGCTTTTCTTCCGTGGATACGGATAAATATCTTGGAGATCTCCACCGCAACGAGGGGGAACAGCGAGAGCGCGAGGCTTATGAGCCATTCCTGCCAGTTCAGATCGGTGAGGTTGAAGAAGCCCTGCAGGGGCGGCACCAGCGCCACGAGCAGCACGATCGCCGCGGATGCGGTGAGGGCGACGGCGAGGAATTTGTTGTGCCCCTGCCCGCCCTTGAACACGGAATCCGTATTGGAGCGCTGGTTGAGCGCGTGCGACAGCTGCGAGAAGGAGAGCACGAGGAAGGTCATCGTCATCGCCTGCACATGGTCGTGCGCGAAGCAGTATGTGCCGATCAGGTACGCCGCCCACGACGCCGCCGAGATGAACAGCCCGTGCAGCGCGATGCGGTAGATCATTCCCCTTTCGAAGAGCGTTCCGCTCTTCACCGGCTTGTGCCGCATGATGTTCGCGCTCGCGGGGTCGACGCCCAGCGCCACGGCGGGCAGCGAATCGGTGGCGAGGTTGATGAGCAGGATATGCACCGCCTCTATCGGCATCTGCTCGAACCCCGCGCAGACGGCGATGAACAGGATCAGGATCTCGGCGATGTTGCCGGCGACGAGGAACTGGATCACCTTCTGTATGTTGCGGTAGACCCTGCGCCCCTCGCGGATGGCGTATTCGATGGTGGTGAAGTTGTCGTCGAGCAGGATGACGTCCGCCGCGTCTTTGGCGACGTCCGTGCCCGTGATGCCCATCGCGACGCCGATATCCGCCTCTTTGAGGGCGGGGGAATCGTTGACGCCGTCGCCCGTCATGGCGGCGACTTCGCCGCAGCGCTTGAGCGACTGTATGATGCGCAGCTTATCCGAGGGGGAAACGCGCGCGAACACCACGCACTTTTCCACCGCCTTGTCCAGCTCTTCGTCCGTCATGTCGTCCAGCTCGGGGCCGGAAATGACGGTATTGCCCTCGCGGAAAATGTGCAGCTGCTTCGCGATCGCCATCGCCGTGACCTTGTGGTCGCCGGTGATCATGACGACGCGGATGCCCGCCGTGTGGCAGGTCTCCACCGCCTTGATGACCTCTTTGCGGGGCGGGTCGATCATGCCGACCGCGCCGACGAAGGTCATGCCCTCCTCGATGTCCGCCGCCTCTTCTTCGGGTACGGCGGCGTGTTCGCGGACGGCGAAGCCGAGAACGCGCAGCGCGTCTCCGCTCATCTTGTAGCAAAGTTCGAGGATGCGGGCGCGGTCTGCGTCCGTCATGTCGCGCACGCCGTCTTTGGTGCGGTACTTCGTGCACAGGGGGAGCATTTCGTCCACCGCCCCCTTCGTGAAGGCGATGAGCCCGCGCTCCGTCCTGTTGAGCACGGTCATGCGCTTTCTGTCCGAATCGAAGGGCTGCTCGAACAGGCGCGGGTTGGCGTCTTCGAACGCCTCCGATTCTATGCCGAACTGCTCGGCAAAGAGCACCAGCGCGCCCTCGGTGGGGTCGCCGAGGATGTTGCCGGGGTTGTCGGGATCCTTTTTGGCGTTGACGCACAGCGCGCAGCCGTCGACGAGGTCGGCGTAGACCTCTTCTTTATATTTGCCCGCAAGCTCCGCGACGGGCGTGACGCTGCCCTCGATGAAGTCGTCCCCCACCGCGGCGCAGGTCACGGTCATCTTGTTGAGGGTGAGCGTGCCCGTCTTGTCGCAGCAGACCACGGTGGCGCTGCCCAGCGTTTCGACGGCGGGCAGGCTCTTGACCAGCGCGTTTTTCTTCGCCATGCGCTGCACGCCCAGCGCCATGATGATGGTGGACGTCGCCGGAAGCCCCTCGGGGATGATGGAGATGGCCAGCGAGATCGCCGTCATGATCATGGACACCCACTTCGTGTAGTCGCGGATGAGGCTGATGCCGAGGACGAGCACGCAGACGATCAGCCCGACGAGGCTGAGCGTCTTGCCCACCGAATTGAGCTTGCGCTTCATCGGCGTGTCCGTTTCGTCCTGCTCGTCGAGGAGGTTCGCGATCTTGCCGACCTCCGTGTTCATGCCGGTGCCGACGACATAGCCGATGGCGTTGCCGTACATGACGACGGAGGAGCTGTATGCCATGTTGATGCGGTCGCCGAGGGGCGCGTCTTCGGGCAGGACGGTGGGGCCGTCCTTTTCGGAGGGCACGCTCTCGCCCGTGAGCGCTGCTTCCTGCACCTTCATGTTGGAATCCTGAATGATGCGGATGTCGGCGGGGACGATGCAGCCGTCTTCGAGATATACCACGTCTCCGGGAACGAGCTGCGCCGCGGGAACGACGCTCTCCTCCCCCTCGCGCATGACGCGCGCGGTCGGCGCCGTCATGTTTTTGAGCGCTTCGAGGGCGTTCGCCGCCTTCTTTTCCTGCACGACGCCGACGGTGGCGTTGAGCGCGATGACGACGAGGATGACGATCGCTTCGGCAAGCCCGTCCGGCTCGCCGCCGCCCGGGTTGACGAAATACAGGACGAGCGAAAACGCCGCCGCGATGAACAGGATGATCACCATGACGTCGGTGAGCTGCTCCCAGATCATGCGCCAGATGCTCTTTGCCTTTTTCTGCCGGAGATTGTTCGGGCCGAACAATTTCAGCCGTTCGGCCGCCTCGGCGTCGGAAAGCCCGTCTTCTGTCGTCCCGAGCGCGCGCGCCGTCTCTTCGACGGACATCGCGTGCCACGGCTTGTGCTGCTGCTGTTCAGTGTCTGTTTCCATACTCTTTAAGGGTTGTTTCCCCTCCTGTAAAAAAATTATAACGCAAAAAGGCATAGCCTATACGGTTATGCCTGTCGCTTCGCTATTTGGTTGGGCGCGGTCGTCCGTCGGTACTACTGTGGCCGTCGTCCATTTTCCGTTTCCCTCTCATTAAATTCTGATTTATTAGAAAATTCTAATCTGTTAGATTTATTATACGATATATCTCCGCATATTGCAAGCGTTTTGTATATGCTTCCGCTATTTTATGCAAGAAAGCGGGAAAGTCAGACCTTTTCTATCTCTTCCGCGATCGCGGGCAGGGCGGAAAAGTCGGTAAAATCGGCGGAGGAGCCGTACGTCTGCGCGATGACGCGCTCCTGCGCGCTCTTTTTCTCTTCGGGCACCTTTTTCTGCGCCGCGTACATCATCTTCATGAGCAGCCCGTGCGCGAACGTCAGCCTGCCGTAGTCTATGCCGCCGCGCAGATAAAAGAGCCTCACCCTTTCCCGCAGAGGCGCGGGAAGGGAAGCGCGCACCGCTTTGCCGAGAGCGAGCCGCACGCCCTCGTCCCGCGGGTCGGTCAGCCCCACCGTGGCGACGGCGAAGGCGCCGCCCGAACGCTCCGCCGCCCGCGCCGCGGCGCGGAGGCCGCGCACCGCGCCCGCATACACCGCCCCGAACAATATGACCGTTTCCCCCGCGGCGGGAACGAGCCTGCCGCGGCTCTCCGCCGCTTCGCCCCCGGCGATCTTTGCGAATTCTTCGGCATAGCGCTTCGCCGTGCCGTACTTGCTGCCGTATAAAATAAGCATACTGCCCTCCCGCGGCTTCCGCCGCCTGTGAGAGCAGTATAGCACATACTTGTATAAAATTTGTCTTTTTTGCGCGCCGTACGCAAAAATCGTCCGCGCCGCGCCCTGCGCTACGCCTGTTCGAACTGCGAATTGTACAGCTCCGCGTAAAAGCCGTTCTCCGCGAGCAGCTGCTCGTGGTTCCCCTTTTCGATGATGTCGCCGTCCTTCATCACGAGGATGAGATCGGCGTTGCGGATGGTGGAAAGGCGGTGCGCGATGATGAAGGACGTCCTGCCCACCGTCAGCTTATCCATCGCGTTCTGGATCAGTTCCTCCGTGCGGGTGTCGACGGAAGAGGTCGCCTCGTCGAGGATGAGCATGGGCGCGTTTTCGATCATCGCGCGGGCGATGGTGACGAGCTGCTTCTGCCCGGCGGAGAGGTTCGCCTTGTCGTCGAGCACGGTGTCGTATCCGCGCGGGAGCGTCTTGACGAAGTGGTGCAGCCCCACCGCCTTGCAGGCGCGCACGACCTCTTCGTCGGTCACGTTCTGCTTGCTGTACACGACGTTTTCGCGGATGGTGCCGTCGAACAGCCAGGTATCCTGCAGCACCATGCAGAACAGGTCGTGCACGTTTTCGCGGGTGAGCTCGGCGGTCGGGATGCCGTCGATCTTGATGCTGCCGCCGTCAAGCTCGTAAAAGCGCATGAGCAGGTTGACCATCGTGGTCTTACCGGCGCCCGTAGGCCCGACGATGGCGATCTTCTGCCCCGCCTTCGCCTCGGCGGAAAAGTCGTGGATGATGACCCTGCCGGGGTCGTAGCCGAAGCGGACGTGTTCGAAGGCGACGTCGCCTTTCACTTCGGCGGGCGGCAGATACGCCGTTTTGCCGCTCTCGTCGGAGAGTTCGTTTTCGTCGAGAAATTCAAACACGCGCTCGCTCGCCGCGGCGGCGGACTGCATGCTCGTGAACGCCTGCGCCAGCTGCGACAGCGGCGAAGTGAACAGCCGCACATACAGCGTGAAGGCGGTGATGACACCGAAATCGGCGATACGTCCGTTCACAAGCAGGACCGCGCCGACGACGCACACAGCGACGTAACCGAGGTTTCCGATGAAGGACATGAGCGGCTGCATCATGCCGGAAAAGAACTGCGACTTCCACGCGCTCGCGTACAGCTTGCGGTTGATCGCGTCGAACTGCGCCTTCATCTTCCCTTCGGCGTTGTACGCCTTGATGACGTTGTGCCCCGCATAGACCTCTTCGATGTGCCCGTCGATGTCGCCGAGGTAACGCTGCTGGCGGGCGAAGAATTTCTGCGATTTGCCCATGATGAGGAACATAAACACGAAGCCGATGAGGCTGGCGCCGATGGCGGTGAACGCCATGATCCAGTTGGTGACGAACATCATGACGATGCTGCCGAAAAGCATGACGACGGCGGTGACGAAGGTGGTGACGGACTGGTTGAGCGTCTGCCCGATGGTGTCCACGTCGTTGGTGACGCGCGAGAGCACGTCGCCCACCGAGTGCGAATCGAAGTATTTCAGCGGCAGAACGTTGATCTTTTCGGAGATCGCCTCGCGCAGGTCGCGGGAGTTCTTCTGCGTGACGGTCGCCATCAGCAGCCCCTGCACATAGGAACAGATCAGCCCCGCGCCGTAGATGACGACGAGGAAGATGCACAGCCGCAGGATCTGCGCCATATCCATCGCGAACACTTCGTCTATGCCGGACTGCGGCAGATAGAGAAAGGAATTCTGGATGGCGGCCGTGAGGTCGCCGAGCACGTTCGGCCCGAGGAGGTTCAGCACCGTCCCGCCCACGGCAAAGACGAGGGCGACGATGACGAGCGCGAGGTACGGCTTTATGAAAGCGATGAGCCGGAACATCGCCTTTTTGAAATCTTTGGGCTTTTCGGCGACGCGCGGCCCGGGGCCGTGCGGCCCGCGGCGGGGCGGGCGCCTCTCTCCGTTTTCACTCATGCGCGGTCACCTCCCATCGAATTTTTCAGTTCTTCTTCGGAGAGCTGCGAATAGGCGATCTCGCGGTAAACTTCGCAGTTTTCCATCAGCTCTTCGTGCGTGCCCTGCCCGACGACCTCCCCTTCTTCGAGGACGATGATGAGGTCGGCGTCGCGGATGGTGCCGATGCGCTGGGCGACGATGAGGGAAGTCGCCCCGCCCGCCTCCTCTTTGAGCGCGGTGCGCAGCTCCCTGTCCGTCTTGTAGTCGAGCGCGGAGAACGAGTCGTCGAAGATGAATATCTCCGGGTCGCGGCAGACGGCGCGCGCGATGGCGAGGCGCTGCTTCTGCCCGCCCGAGAAGTTCGTGCCGCCCTGCGCGACGTGCGCAAAGTAGCCGTCTTCCTTCTCCTCGACGAATTCTTTGCCCTGCGCGACGCGCACGGCCTCCTTCACGTCGTCGGGAGTATATTCCGCGCCGTCCTTTTCTCCGAAGGCGACGTTGCTCTCCACCGTGCCCGAAAACATCACGGCGCGCTGGGGAACGTACCCGATCTTGTCATGCAGGGCGCGCAGCGTGTAATCCTTTACGTTCACGCCGTCGACGAGCACTTCGCCGTCCGTCGCGTCGTAAAAGCGGGGAACGAGGTTGACCGCCGTAGACTTCCCGCTGCCCGTGGAGCCTATGAACGCGACCGTCTGCCCCTTTTCCGCACGGAAGGAGAGGTTTTTCAGCACATACTCCTCCGCGTCGGGATATTTGAAGGAAACGTTGCGGAATTCCACCGTGCCGACGGGCGAGCCTTCGGGAGCGGCGGAGAGGGTGCCGTCCGCGACGGAGGCAGGCGTATCCAGCACCTCGTTGATGCGGCGGACGGATACCATCGCGCGCGGAAGGATGATGAAGATCATCGCGAGCATCATGAACGCCATGACGACCTGCATCCCGTACCCCGAAAATGCCATCATCTGCCCGAACAGCTCGGAGCGCTCCGCGCCGGTGGGCAGCGCGTCGATGAGGTACGCGCCGATCCAGTAGATGGCGAGCGACATCCCGCTCATGACCATCGTCATCACGGGCGCCATGATCGCCATCGCGCGGGAGGTGAACAGCTGCGTCTTCGTCAGTTCCCCGTTCGCCTTCGCGAATTTATTTTCCTGATACTTTTCGGCGTTGTATGCGCGCACGACGCGCACGCCCGTCAAGTTCTCGCGCGTGACGCTGTTGAGGTTGTCGGTCAGCTTCTGCACCTTGCGGAACTTGGGGAACACCGCGACGAGGATAAAGAGCATCAGCGCAAGCATCAGCACGACGGCGGCGGCGGTCACCACAGACCATTCCCACTGCCGGGTGAGGATCTTGCACACCGCCCAGACCGCGAGGATGGGCGCCTTGATGACCATCTGCAGCCCCATCGACATGACCATCTGCACCTGCATGATGTCGTTGGTGGTGCGGGTGATGAGCGAGGCGGTGGAAAAGCGGTTGATCTCTTCCATCGAAAAGCTCTCCACTTTATCGAATACCTGCGCGCGCAGGCGGAAAGAGACCGCCGCCGCGATGCGCGCGACGAAGAAGCCGACCGCCACCGCGCTCAACGCGCTGCCGAGAGCGCAGGCGAGCATGAACGCGCCGTTCTTCCACAGCTCCCCCATATTGGCGGAACTGCCGGTGACGGCGAGCTTCGTGATGGTCGCCATATAGTCGGGCATGGTCAGATCCAGCCACACTTGAAGCACGATCAGCCCGACCGCGAGCAGCGCGAATATCCATTCGCGCACTTTCAGCAATTTCAGTACCCTGAACATTCCTGACTCCTTTCCGAAATATATGCTAAAAATTATATCACGCGCGGCGGAAATATGTCAAATGCTTTACAACGGCGGACAGGCACGGAACTGTGAAAGATTGACGAAATAATCGGAAAGCAGACAGCAGGCAAGGCGAAAGAAAAGGGAGCGGGCAGACCTGCCCGCTCCCTTTTGTCTTTTTACTGTTCGTTGAACTGGTATTTGCCCACGGCGCAGAGGGGGCAGGTAAAGTCTTCGGGGATATCTTCCCATTTGGTGCCGGGGGCGATGCCGTTATCGGGGTCGCCCGCCGCCTCGTCGTACTCGTAGCCGCAGACGCTGCATACATATTTTGCCATGATCGTTTTATCCTCCTTTCGGTTTTATATCTTTCCGCGCGAGCGGAGATTTATTTTGTTCCCGTAGAGCCGAAGCCGCCGGCGCCGCGCGCCGTGTCGGAAAGCTCTTCCGCCTCCTCGAACTGCGCACAGGCATACGGAAGGACGAGCAGCTGCGCAACGCGCTCGTACGGCTCGATGCTGGTTTCGTATTTGGAATGGTTGTGCAGGGCGACGCGCAGTTCGCCGCGGTAGTCGCTGTCGATGACGCCCACCTTGTTTGCGGGGGCGAGGCCTTTCTTCGTCGCCAGCCCGCTGCGCGCGCAGATCAGCCCGACGTACCCCTCCGGGATCTCGGCGGCGAGCCCCGTATGGATGACCGCCGTTTCGTTCGGCCCGATGCGTATGATATGGTCGGTCAGCGCGTACAGGTCTGCCCCCGCCGCGTGCTCGCTCGCATAGACGGGCATTTTCGCTTCGGGAAAAAGTTTTTTGATCTTCAACGAAATTTTTTGCATAGTATTCCCCTTTTGCGGTCTTATTTATGCGAAAGCGGCAGCGCCGTCAATAGGCGCCGTCTTTCCACAGGCGCACCGCGCCTTCGGCGAGGGTGCGCTTTACGTCGATGATGCGCTGATTGGAGGAACCGCGGAAACGCAGTTTCAGATCCTTTTTCTCCTCCACGAACTCCCCGTCCACCAGCACGTCGATCAGGGAAAGCATCTCGTCCGTCGCCTCGCAGTGCGCCCGTCCGCCCGCGGCGAGGTCTGTATCGAGCGTATACCCCGAATAGCACCACACGTCTTTTTGCGGGAAACGTTCGCGGGATCTGCGCAGGAGGGGCAGCAGCGCGCGCTGGTTGCACGGCTCGAAGGGTTCGCCGCCGAGCAGCGAAAGCCCCGCGATATAGCTCTTACCGAGGGCGGCGAGGATCTCCTCCTCCGTCTCCGCCGTATAAGGCTTCCCGTAAGAAAAATCCCACGCCTCCGCGTTGAAACAGCCCTTGCAGCGGTGGGTGCAGCCGCTGACGAACAGCGAAACGCGCACGCCCGTGCCGTTGGCGACGTCATGTTTTTTGATGTTTGCGTAATTCATGGCGACGGAAAACTCCGCTCCTTCTCTCAATATTGTAACACACTTTCGCCGCGATTTCAAGGGCGCGGCAAAAATTTTTCCGCTGCGGCGGCAATTTTTTCGCCCCGGAAGATACAAAGAGAGGGAGATGCCGGCAAAAAGGCATAGTTTCTGCCGGGCATCCCCCTCCCGCGTCTTTTACAGATGCAGTACCCTCGCCTTGATCTCTTTGGTCTTGCCGAGGTTCCAGAAGTTTTCTCCCAGATACCCGCAGGTGCGGCGGGTCACGTTCATCTTGCGGTGGTCTTTGTTGTGGCAGTTGGGGCACTCCCACTCGTTGTCGTCGTTGATGACGATCTCTCCGTCCCAGCCGCAGACGTGGCAGTAGTCGCTCTTGGTGTTGAATTCGGCGTACTGGATATTGTCGTAGATGAAGCGGACGATCTCTTCCATCGCCTCGAGGTTGTTCTGCATGTTCGGGATCTCGACATAGGAGATGCAGCCGCCCGAAGAGATCTTCTGGAACTGCGCCTCGAAGGAGAACTTGGAGAAGGCGTCTATCTCCTCGCGCACATCCACATGATAGGAGTTGGTGTAATAGCCCTTGTCGGTGACGTCCTCTATGGTGCCGAAGCGCTCCTTGTCGATGCGGGCGAAACGGTAGCACAGCGATTCGGCGGGCGTGCCGTACAGCGCGAAGCCGAGGCCGGTCTCCTTCTTCCAGCGGTCGGTCGCGTCGCGCATATGCTGCATGACGCGCAGGGCGAACTCCTCCCCTTTCGGGTCGGTCTGCGGAACGCCCGTCATCAGCTTCGTGACCTCGTACAGCCCGATATAGCCGAGCGAAAGGGTGGAATATCCGTTAAAGAGCAGCTTGTCGATGACCTCGCCCTTATCGAGGCGGGCGATGGCGCCGTACTGCCAGTGAATGGGCGAAACGTCAGATTTGGTGCCGAGCAGGGCGCGGTGGCGGCACATGAGCGCCTCGCGGCAGAGATCCAGCCGCTCGTCGAACAGCTTCCAGAACTTCTCCTCGTCGCCTCCGGCGATGATGCCGATCTGCGGGAGGTTGATGGAAACGACGCCCTGATTGAAGCGGCCTTCGAACTTATAGTTGCCGTTCTCGTCTTTCCACGGGGAGAGGAAGGAGCGGCAGCCCATCGGGCTGAACACGTTGCCCTCGTAGATCTCGCGCATCTTTTTGGCGGAGATATAGTCGGGATACAGGCGCTTGGAAGAGCACTTGACGGCGAGTTTGGTCACATAGTCGTACTTGCCGCCCTTGAGGCAGTTGATCTCGTCGAGCACATACACCAGCTTGGGGAAGGCGGGGGTGATATACACGCCTTTCTCGTTTTTGATGCCCTCGTAGCGCTGGCGCAGGATCTCGGTGACGATCATCGCGTTCTCTTCGAGATACTCGTCGTCTTTGTCGAGATACAAAAAGAGGGTGACGAAGGGAGACTGCCCGTTCGTCGTCATCAGCGTGTTGATCTGGTACTGAATGGTCTGTACGCCGCTGCGCAGTTCTTCCTGAATGCGGTCGTCGACCAGCTTTTTCAGCTCATCGTCGGTCAGTTCTGGGCAGGTCTCGCGGAAGTGCTTTTCAAACTTGACGCGGCTCTTGCGCAGGTATTTGCCCAGATGGCGCATATCCACCGACTGCCCGCCGTACTGCGAACAGGCGACCGCCGCGATGATCTGCGTGACGACGGTGCAGGCGACCTGAAAGCTCTTGGGGCTTTCGATCAGCTTGCCGTTCATGACGGTGCCGTTGTCGAGCATATCCTCTATATTGATGAGGCAGCAGTTGAAGATGGGCTGGACGAAATAGTCGGCATCGTGGAAGTGCAGGATGCCCTCGTCGTGCGCTTTGGATATCTTTTCGGGCAGCAGGATGCGGCGGGTGAGGTCTTTGGACACTTCTCCCGCGATGAGGTCGCGCTGGGTCGCCGCGGCGAGCGCGTTCTTGTTGGAGTTCTCCTCCATCACGTCCTTGTTGGAATTGCTGATGAGGCTTAAAATCGCCTCGTCCGTGGTGTTCGCCTTGCGCACGAGCGCGCGGTTGTAGCGATAGATGATGTACGTCTTTGCCAGCTCGTAATGCCCCTGCTCCATCAGCTTCTGCTCGATGATGTCCTGGATGTCCTCCACGAGCATGCGCTTTTTCTTTTTCCCCTCGATGAAGGCGAGGATCTCCTCGATCTCCTTGCCCGAAGCGCGCTCCTTTGCCTCCACTTCCGCATTCGCCTTGCCGATGGCGATCGCGATCTTTGCGCGGTCGTATTCGGCGACGGCGCCGTCTCTCTTGATTACCTGCATTTTCTTTCCCTCGTCCGGAATTATTGTACGCAGATATTATATCACTTGCGGCAAAAAATACTGACGCATTTGCAACAATTACGGAAAAGTACAAGATATTGTGTATTTTGCCCAAAAATTCTAACTAAATGTAGAAATTTTTGCGGAGACAGGAGCAGAGGGCGCGGTCACTGTTCTCCCACCGTGCCGAACGGTTTTACCGCCTTCGCCTCCGCTTCGACGGCGATGCGGATGCTCCCGCCGCGCGTGACGCGCAGGCGCACTTCCCCTTCCAGCTCGAAATACGCGGAGAGAACGCGGGTGAGGTCGGCGGCGATCATGCCCTCGCAGGCGGGCGAAAGCGGGGCGTTTGCCCGCCGCAGCAAGGTGCGGGCGCGGGCGGCGTTGTCGGTATATGTTTTCATCGGGTCGGCTCCGTTCAAAGAGATTTGTTCCGAAACGGCGGCAGCGTGCGCGGGAATATGCGCATGAATGCGCGGAAAAAAGGCAAACTGTATGTATGCTCACGCCCGCAGAAAGCAAGGCGCAGCGGCTGTATGCGCTCGCGCTCGTCTTTTACTTTGTTTCCTTTATCGGCTGGTGCGGCGAAACGCTGCTCTTCCTCGTGCGGTTCGGCCGCCTGCGCGACCGCGGCTTTCTCACGCTGCCCTTCTGCACCATCTACGGGAGCTGCCTGACGGGGATGTACCTTTTCGCCGGCACGCCGCAGAACGGAAGGCTCGCGCCGCTCTTCGCAAAGGCGGAGGGCCTGCGCGGGGCGGCGCGCCCCGCCGCAAAATGCGGACTGTATGCGCTGTACTTCCTCTGCGCGGCGCTGCTCCCCACCCTCGCGGAACTCGCCTTCGGCGGGCTTTTTTCCGCTTTCGGCGTACGGCTCTGGGACTACGGATACAAAAAAGTGCACCTGTACGGGCTGATCAGCCCCGACCAGTCTTTGCTGTGGGGCGCGCTCATCACCCTCGCCATGCGCTTTGCGTGGGAGCCGCTCCATGCGGCGATGCGCCTGCCGCCGCGCGTGCGGAAAACGGCGGCGATCGCCCTTACGGCGCTGACCTCGGCAGACTTTCTCTTCTGCGCGGCGTTTCTCCTCATCACGGGCAGGCGGCCGACGCTTTTCTGAACGTTTACAGGTTCTTTTTCAGCGAACGGCGGATGGATCCGAAAAAGCCGCCGTAACGGCGGGTGGCGTTGTACAGCTTGTGCGTCCCGCAGGCGACGTTTGCCGCGAGCATGCGGAAGGCGCGGCGCGCGCCCGTGCTCTCGCCGAGGAACACGCCGTCTTCCTGCGGCAGGATGCCCGCGAGCGGGATCTTCAGGATATCGGCGATCTCGCGCGGGGATAAGATCTCGCCGTCGACGACGAGGTCGCCGCGCACCATGTTGACGACGAGTTCCACCTTTTTGAGCCGGTAACTGCGCAGAACGTCCGTCACCTTATCCGCGTCGCGCAGCGAAGAGATGTGCGGCGTGGTGACGACGAGCGCCTCTTCCGCGCACGCCGCGGCGCGGTGGAACCCGCTGCCGATGCCCGCGGGGGAATCTATGAGCACATAGTCGAAGCGCGGCGCAAGCCCGTCCAGCACCAGGCGCATCGCCTGCGGGGAAATGAGGCGGGAAGGACTGCCCGAAGCGAGGATAAAAAAATTTGCCGATTCGGGATGGCGCACGAGCGCCTGCATCGCGCGGCAGCGGCCCTCGATGACGTCGGAGAGGTCGAACTGCACGCTGTTTTCCACGCCGCATATCACGTCTGCATTGTTCAGCCCGACGTCGGCATCGGCGAGCACGACCCTGTCCCCCCGCGCGGCGAGGCACAGCCCCAGCCGCACGGCGATCGTCGTCTTGCCGACGCCGCCCTTGCCGGATGTTATCACGATCTTGCGCGCCACGAAAAGCCCCTCCCCTGTATTCTTTCACGGTATAGTATAACGCAGGCGGGCGCGCGTTTTGCGGCTTTTGCGCGCGAAAAAGGGGGAGCTTTGCCGAAAGCGCCCCCTGCCGAACGTTCCTTTTATTTTGAAGCGATCAGTTCCTGCCTGGCGATCTGCGCTTCGAGGCTTTCAAATACCCGGACCTTACAGGCGGCGCGGCTCATCGCCACATAGAGGAGGTGGAGATCGGTATTCCCCTCCGCATAATCGTCGTTGTCCGCAACGATGATGATATCGTTCTCCAGCCCCTTGAACTTCCTGATAGAGCTGAACGTGATGCCGCTTGCAGGCTCGCCCTCTTGGTACTGTTTCACTTCAAAATTGGTTATCTTTGACGCAATGCTCTTTCCCAAATGGTGTCTGCTTAAAATCGTTATCCTTTCGGGAGAGATCTTTTCGTTGATGATCAGTTTGTTCAGCGTCTTTTCGATCTGTTTGAGTTCGTCCTTCTCGTCTTCATAGAGAAAATAGATCTGCTCGTCCGCCGCTCCGTCTTTATGAATGGAAGACGTCGTAATGCCGGCTATCCT
>ERZ1090879.968-NODE-969-length-16468-cov-8.762810_pt1 | contig 16468 bp, 16 predicted proteins | sample MGYA00478472_ERZ1090879 | MGnify/ENA primary metagenome ERZ1090879 (study PRJEB33644, sample SAMEA5815723) | chicken gut metagenome | biome: Chicken; feature: Gastrointestinal Tract; material: Caecum | place: Ireland | collected 2019-01-01 | study: A study of the...
GAACGTGCTACCGGGCACGCTCTGCGGCCTTTGCCTCGTATCTGCCGCCATCTTTTTGCTTTAAATTGCTGCGCACCATTAAAGCGCGTATTTTGCGGTAAATTGTCGCTGCCGACGAAGGGACAATTCCCATTTTTGTATTGCAATGAGGATTGAGGAACAAGGCATACAAAATCCGTCTTTAATGGCGAGTTCGTTTTATTCCCTTTCAGTATACTGGAAGGGCAATATATGCGGTGCGGCCGTTGATTGCGGCATATATGCCGCCCTTTTAAAAAAATTTTCGGTGGATTTATGACTTACAGACAAATTTCAAAACTTACGCGTGCGGACATCCCCGCAGGCAGAGAGGCGGAGTATGCCGCCCTCATTCAGAAGTATATCATTCGTAAAAACAAGCTCATACGCGCATTTATGATAGCTTTCAGCGCGGTGTTTGCGGCGCTTTTAATATTTGTGTTCATAGGCCGCGGCGCAGAGCTGCATACAGATTACCCCGCCGTGTTCTGGTCGGTCATAGGCGTTCTGGGTGCGGCGGCGCTTGCCCTTGCCGTGTGCGTGGGCGTAAACATGTACGGCTTTCATAAATTTTTAAAGCGGTTCGGCGTCTGATGTTTATCGCAGCATTTTAAGGGCAGTTTTTCAATGCGGCCTTTTAGCGCAATCTTTAAGGCAGTCTTTTAATGCAATAGGCGTCTGAAATTTCTTTAAATTTTTTCTGAATTGTTGGACATTGTTCGTTTAAAGGGTATAATAAGGATATCGGATAAAATTTTAAGGACTTTGTATGGCGCGGCGATAGCGGGCTTTGCAAAGCTTGTGTATAACTTTTTTGCCCGCAAGATGCGCAAAAAGTACAGCGGAAAAATTTTAAAACTTACAGAGGAACTTCTGGGCGAGGAGCGCCCGCAGTGAGGAGCGTAAAGGGTACCTATGGCAGACGGGCTGCAGTTTGAAGATGACAAGCTCGCCATAACGGCAAAGGCCGGGATGGCAGACGAAATTCTGAATATCTACAAGGTTTTCGGCTGGGAAGTAAAGGGCAGATATGACGACGGGCAATATGGCGATATCGTGCATATCAATTTTTCGCGCCCTCACCGCATTGCGGGCAAGGACAGGCTTCAGCTCCTTCAGGTGCGGTTTGAAGTAGCTTTAAACTTCCTCGGCCGCGCCCACAGAATGATATTCCTGCGCGCCGTGATTTTCGGGGTGCTTATAGCGCTCGTCGGGCTGGCTCTTGCTGTCTACGGTGCGTTCGTTATGGCATATTCCACTACCAATCTGTTTTTTGCAGGCGGAATAGTGCTGATATGCGCGGGCGTGCTTTTCTTTGTGATAGCAGGACTTACGGCCAACAAGCTGTATGTGCAGGACGGGCAGAAGTACGGCGTTCTCGCCACAGTTTTAAAGGAAAATATTACATCCATTGTCAACGAGGCCTCGCTCATAACGGGCATAACCGCAGGCCGGGACGGCGGAAAGGGGGCGGAAGATGCGCATTGAAAACAGAAAACTAAAGCGTCAGTACGCCGCTCATATGCCCAAGTCGCCCGACGGCGACATAATAAGAATAAAGACCGAGCGCAAGGGCATAGGCAAAATGAAGGGTATGCTCATACTGCTTGTTGCCCTCCTTCAGCTGGGTTTGCTCGTCTTTCTGCACCTGCAGCTGGTAAACGCCTTCCGCTGGTATCTGATTTTTTCCGTCGTTATGGACATTGTCACCTGCCTGTATCTTCTCGGCTCTTCAAAGAACGGCCGCGCCAAAGCGGTGTGGATAATGCTCATACTCGTACTCTTCCCCGTAGGTTTTTTAATCTTTTTTCTTTCGGACGAAAGAATATTTTTCCGCTCTTCGCGCAAGCGTTACAAAAAAATACTTATTGCCTCTTCAGACCTCCCGCTTAAAAAATGGGAGGGGGATATGCCCAAATTAACGGCGCTTGCCTGCGCTTATATCAAAAACACCACGGGATATATGCCCGTAAAAAACACCGCTGCAAAATACTACCCCTCCGGCGCGTCCGCATTTGACGATATGCTTGCCGACTGTGCCTCGGCGCAGAGGTTCATTTTCATAGAATACTTTATAATAGCCGAAGGCGCGCTCTTTTCGCGGCTGTTCGGCGTGCTTAAGGAGCGTGCCGCCGCGGGCGTTGACGTGCGCATAATTTACGACGATATGGGCTCGAGCGGCCGACTTCCCCGCTCGCTCAAAAAGCAGGTGCGCGCCGCGGGCATACAGATGTACACATTCAACAAGCTTGTGCCGCTTTATAAAATAGGCATGAACTACCGCGACCACCGCAAAATAACAGTTGTTGACGGCAGAATAGCCTATACGGGCGGTATAAACATAGCCGACGAGTATGTCAATGAAAAGCGCCTCTACGGCTACTGGAAGGATAACGCCGTGCGCATGGAGGGCGACGCAGCCCAGGGCTTTACGCTCATGTTTTTAAGGCAGTGGGAGTTCGTCACCAGAAAACGCTTCGACTATCTTCCATTCCTTCAGTCTGCGGAGGAGGGCGTTTCTTCTGCGGAGCAAAATACGGCAGAGGGCGTGGAAAATCTGCCCGACAGTGCCGAAGACCTGCCAGACTATTTGGAAAGCGCGGCTGAAAAGACTTTTATAAATGCAGAGGCTACCTGCAAAACGCAATCCGACGGCCTGGAAAACCCGCCAAAACCCTGTACAGAGGAGCTGCCCGAGGGCGCAGAAAGGGCGGCAGAACCCTGCATAGAGACCCTGCCCGACATTGCTGAAAATCTTTCAGACCGTTTGAAAAACCCGCCCGCAGTTTGCGCGGAAAGCTCGCCCGACAGTGCCGAAGACCTGCCCGCGGCAGAGACCTCTTTAAAAAGCACAGAGCAGGAGAGCGGAATATTTCTTCCATATGCCTCGGGGCTTGAATACCGCGACCCTGTCGTGCGTGACGTGTATGCGGGCGTACTCTCTCAGGCAAGGGAGCGGCTGTGGATAATGACGCCCTACTTCGTTCCCGACGAAACCATAACCAACATGCTCACATCAAAGGCGCGCAGCGGAGTAGATGTGCGCATAGTACTCCCCGGTGTGCCCGATAAGGCATATGTCTACCTCATTTCGCTCGACAATGCCGATAAACTCACGCGGAGCGGCGTAAAGGTGTACACAATGTCCGACGCGTTTGTGCATACAAAATCTGTGCTCATAGAAAATTGCGCGGTAATAGGCTCTGCCAACTTCGACCTCCGTTCCTTCTTTCAGCAGTACGAAAACGCCGTCTATACAGACGATAAAACGGTTATGCGCGGTCTGGAGGCCGACTTTGAGGCGACCTTCCCCGAGTGTGTTCAGCGCAATTATGTAAAAGGCAAAACCCGTCCGCTGCGCACATTGCTCACGGCGATATTGCAGATTTTTGCACCTATGATGTAGCCTTGTCCGCCAATGCGGAGCGGTAAACGCAAACAGCTATTTTTAATCTGAAAGCCGCGTAAAATTTCTTTTATCTTTTTTTTAAATTACGCTTATAAAAACCTCAATATACGGCGCATATAATATAGTAAATTGTATCTCTGAAAGAGAAGTACTGTAAGTGAGGTTTTTATAATGAAGGTCTACGAACTTGAAGAGCGCGACGGGGTGATGTATGCGGAGCAGCCGCGTGTTCATTTCCGTCGTAAAGACACAGCATTCCGCGCGGAACGCAAGGCCGGCGGAGCGGGCGTAAAAAAAGTTTTTGCCGCCGCAGCTGCCGCAGTGGGCGTTGCGTTTGAGGCGGTAATAGGGCTTCCCGTATATGCCGTGATAGCCGCAGTAGCTCTGCCTGCCGCTTTAATCGCGCTGTTTTCGCGCAGGGCAAAAAATCGCTGAGCGCCACTCAGCGCTATATACATATCCTGCCGCCGTTGATTTTAGCGCAAAACGTTGAAGTTGTTTTTGATTTTAGCCGCAAAACTCTGATACAGTATGTGGCTTTCGCCGCATAGCTCTAATGTGCGCGCCATTTTCCGTAGGGCGGTGAGCCAAAAAAATGTTATTGACAGCCCGCCATATTTATGCTATAATACTACACATAATAAACGCAAGGGGATTTAAAAATGCCTGAAGGTGTGGGCGACTGTAAAGACGCCAACCCACGAATGAATAACAACAGCATAAAAAATTTTGCAGGCATGGCCATAGGTTGATAACCTTATGGTTATGCCTTTTTGCGTTTAAAAATTTTTAATTCAGGAGGATTTTTTAAGCACTTTATGGAAGAGCAGCAACGACGGCCCTGGCACGCCATGACCTATCAGGATGTCGAAAAGACGCTTGAAACGAGCGAGGAGGGGCTTTCAGACGAAGAGGCGGCTGCCCGTCTTGAAAAGTATGGCAAAAACGTACTTCGCGAGGTCAGACAAAAGAGCATCTGGAAGATGATTTTGGAGCAGATCTCCGATATAATGGTCATAATTTTATTTGTCGCCATGGTATTCTCGCTCGTCATGCAGTTCATAGACGGCGAGGGTCTTGCCGAGGCGATAGTAATATTCTGTGTAATAGTCCTCAACGCCACCGTCGGCGTGGTGCAGGAAAAGAAGGCGGCGGACGCGCTTGCCGCGCTGAAAAAGATGACCGCTCCCAACGCCCGCGTTCTGAGGAACGGCGAAGAGAGCATCGTCCCCGCAAGCGACATCGTCCCCGGCGACATAGTCTATCTTGAAGACGGCGCCATCGTTCCCGCAGATATAAGAATTATAAACGACAACAACATGAGCGTGCAGGAGGCCTCGCTCACGGGCGAAAGCGTTCCTTCGGCAAAGGACGGCCCTACCGTATTGCCCGAGGACGCTCCGCTTGGCGACAGGGTGAATATGGCATACTCCTCGTCGGTGGTAATGTACGGCAACGCCGTGGGCGTGGTTGTCGGCACGGGTATGAATACCGAAGTCGGCAAAATAGCCGATATGCTCAAAAAGCAGGACGACTTCCAGACGCCCATAAAGCGCAAGCTCAACTCCGTCGGCAAAATACTCACGCTGGTCGGACTTATAGTGTGCGTGGTTATAATGGTAATAGGCCGCGCGCGAGGCAGGGAGTGGATAAACCTCATATTCCTCGGTATATCGCTGGCGATATCGATAATTCCCGAAGGTCTGCCCGCAACGGCAACGATAATAATGGCGTTCGGCGTTCAGCGAATGGCAAAAAAGAACGCGCTGGTAAAGAGCCTGCCCGCGGTGGAAACGCTGGGCAGCGCCACGGTTATCTGCTGCGACAAGACGGGTACGCTCACGCTCAACAGAATGACGGTCACCCACGTTGCAGTCGGCAAGGACTTTGAAACGGGCACGCCCACGCTCACCGAAAACCTCACCTCAAAGTACGGGCGTGATATATACGCGCCTCTGCTCGACGGCTGCGCGCTGTGCGGCAATGCAAAGTTCGACCCCGACCGCCCCGGCGAGACCATGGGCGACCCCACCGAGGGCGCGCTCATACTCTTTGCCGATAAGTTCGGCATAAACGCCGAAGAGTACGAAGACGAGCACCCCCGTCTGTTTGAGCAGCCCTTCGATTCGGACAGAAAGAGAATGACCACCCTCAACAGGATGGAGAGGGGACTGATTGCCTACACCAAGGGCGCGGTAGACGAAATGCTGCCCCTCTGCACTCACCTGTACACGGAGAGCGGCGTGCGCGAAATGACGGATGCCGACAGACAGCGCATACTCGGGCTGTGCAACAAGATGTCTGACGAGGCGCTCCGCGTGCTCGGCTTTGCCGAACGCAGGCTGGATAAAGTGCCCGAGGACGAAACGGCCGACGTGGAGTTCGGGATGACTTTCGTCGGTGCAGTCGGCATGATAGACCCGCCGAGAAAGGAAGTAATAAGCGCGGTAGAGACCTGCCACGAGGCGGGTATACGCGTAATAATGATAACGGGCGACCACAAGGTTACGGCGCTAGCCATAGCAAAACAGCTGCACATATTCAGGCAGGGCAATACGGTAATCACAGGCACGGAGCTGGACGAAATGACGGACGAACAGCTCGACGAGGCGGTGAAAAAATGCGTGGTGTTTGCGCGCGTTTCGCCTTCGGATAAGCTGCGCATAATAAAATCGCTCAAGCGCACGGGCGAAGTTGCGGCAATGACGGGCGACGGCGTAAACGACAGCCCCGCCCTCAAAGAGGCCGATATAGGCGTTGCGATGGGCATAACGGGCACGGACGTCGCCAAAGAGGCGGCAGATATGATTCTGCTCGACGATAACTTCACCACGATAGAGCATGCTGTGCGCGAGGGCAGGCGCGTCTACCGCAACATACAAAAGGTAATACAGTTCCTCGTTGCGGGCAACATATCAGAGATACTCACGCTCTTCCTTGCCTTCTGTTTCGGTTGGCCCGACCCTATTTTAGCAATACACGTACTGCTTATTAACCTGGCAACGGACTCGCTGCCCGCAATAGCGCTGGGCGTAGACCCCGCCGACAGAAACATAATGAAAGTGCCACCGGTAAAGAGCGGTACGCTGTTTGAAAAGGGCGTTATAATAAGGATAGTCCTGCACGGATTGTTTATAACGGCCGCATCGCTCGCGGCGTACGGTATAGCCGAGCTGTGCTTCGGCTCTACCGAGGAGGAGACGCAGGGTACTGCAATGACGATGACCTTTATGGTGCTCGCCCTCTCGCAGCTCGTGCACGCAATCAACCAGCGCTCCAATTACGACAGCGTCTTCCGCCCCGGTCAGGGACACAACAAATTCCTCTATGGCGCAATGGTGGCTTCAGTTGCAATAGTGGCGTTTGTATCGCTTGTGCCCGGCGTGATGGACTTCTTCAGGCTTGTATATCTTGAATGGTACCAGTATCTGATAGTGCTTGCGCTTGCGCTCTTCCCGCTCGTTGCAGTGGAAATATCCAAAATATTTATACGCCTGTGGCGTAAGAGTAAGGCAAACCGCTCAAAGGCCGCCTGATATCGTTTGCGCTTTAGCGGTAATTTGAATATAATACTGTTTGCGGTATATGCTGTATGCGCCGCGCGCAATTTTTGCGCGCGGCGCATTGCTTGTTCAAAATCTGCGTGGAGGGCAGTTTCAGCGGCGCGGGTTGCCATAAAGCTTGCGCGGCGCGGCGGTTGCACGCCTGATTTTAAGGCGCGGAATTGCTTGCCGCTTTCAGCCTGCTTTAAGCCCAAAGGCTAAAAATTGCCGCAAAAAAGTTACTTTAACCCAATTTATTTTATAATATTTTCCAGTCTGACGCTAAAACGCTTTACAAATTTAAAGTGATAAAGTAAAATAGTTGGTAACAACTTCCAAAAGAAGCGAGGCAGAAAGACTATGGAAAAATCTGAAAAGGGGAAATTTGACAGGGAGCACGCCCATCGCGACCTGTGCGAGGTGTTTGCCGCCATATCCGACGCGGGCGACTTTGCGCGTCTGCTCGCCGACCTTTGCACCTATACGGAGGTGGAGCAGCTTGCCCAGCGACTGCTGTGTGCAAAACTGCTTTTAAAGGGATATACATACAACAAGATTATAGAAATAACTGATATTTCTTCGGCTACGCTCTCGCGCGTGTCGCGCTGCATAAGACACGGCAGCGGCGGCTACCGCGAGGTGCTGGAAAAGTACGGAATGGCCGAGGAGGAAGAGGAGGCAAAAGGGGCCGATGAAGCTTAACCTTAGCGAGGAAGAACGCCTCTATATGTATCTCAAAGGGCTGTTTGAAAGTTTTGGCTACACTCGCTTTATGATGCGGCGGTTCGAGGAGTATTCGCTGTATGCCGAAAACCTCAACTTTTTGCAGAGCAAGGATATAATCACCTTCGGCGACAGAAGCGGCCGTCTGCTGGCGCTCAAGCCGGACGTCACGCTCTCAATCGTGCGCAACTGCAAGGGCATGAAGGACAGGTTGCGCAAGCTCTACTATCGTGAAAGCGTCTACCGCCCTTACAGTCCTGGCGGCCAGTTCAGGGAGATAGGCCAGATAGGATTGGAACTTGTCGGCGATGTGGACGCTTACTGTCAGCTCGAGGCGCTTGCGCTTGCGGCGGAAAGCCTTAAGGCCGTGGGCGGCAAGGGCGTAATGGAAATTTCGCACATGGGCGCGCTCGGCGGAATAGCTCAAAGCTGCGGCATGGACGCGCTGCCCGAGGCGGTTATGGACTGCGTGCGTTCGCGCAATCTGCACGATATGAAGTCGGCCTGCCTCTCTTCCGGCATATCCGAAGAGGTGGCCGAGGGTTTGCGCTCGGTGATAGGCGCGGGCGGCAGCAATACTCAGAAGATAGACGCGCTGCGCAAAAGTTTTGGCGGCTCGCCGCAGTGCATGGCCGCCGCAGACGAGCTTGAGCGCGTGCTCTCCGAGCTTGAAAAGTGCGGCAAGGGCGGTTTTGAAGTCGATTTCTCGCTCGTAAACGATCCCGACTACTACAACGGCGTAATCTTCCAGGGCTATACCGAAAGGTCGCCGCGCGCCGTTCTTTCGGGCGGCAGGTACGATAACCTTGTAAATAAGTTCGGCGCAGGCAAAAGCGGCATAGGTTTTGCGCTCTACCCCGACGAGCTCGCCTATTACAGCGGCAGCCAGTCCGATTACGATGCGGATGTCCTGCTTTTGTATGAAGAGGGGCAGGACGGCGCGGCTGTGTATGCCGAGGTTGAAAAGCTTGTAAAGCAGGGACTTTCGGTGCGCGCCGCAACAGAGCCGCCTGCGGGCATGAAGTTCTGCAGAACGGTAAAAATCTGATTGCATACAGAGCGCGGGCAGGCCGCACTCTGATGGAGAATATTTATATGCTTAACGTGGCATTGCCCAAGGGCAGACTGGGCGAAAAAGTTTATAAAATGTTGGAGAAGGCGGGATATTCCTGCGAAGATATGCTCAAAGATACGCGCAAGCTCGTATTCACGGACGAAAAGAGCGGCGTGAGCTACTTCTGGGTAAAGCCCTCGGACGTAACCGTGTATGTAGAGCACGGCGTTGCCGATATAGGCGTAGCTGGTAAGGACATTCTTGCCGAAAGCCAGGCCGACGTGTACGAGCTGCTCGACTTAAAGACGGGCAAGTGCAGAATGTGCGTGGCCTCGGTAAACGGCTTCAGGGAGGATACTTCGCGCCCCCTGCGCGTTGCAACCAAGTTCCCGAGGGTGGCGGAAAAGTTTTACGCCTCCAAGAACAGAGATATAGAGGTGATAAAGCTCTACGGCTCGATAGAGCTTGCACCCATACTCGGACTTTCCGATGTAATTGTGGATATAGTGGAGACGGGCACTACTTTAAGGGAGAACAATATGTGCGTGCTTGAGGAAATTTTCCACATAAGCGCGCGCCTCATTGCCAACAAAGCCCGCTATAAGTTCAAGCGCAACGAGGTGGACGCCGCCGTTGCGCGCCTTAAAAAGGAGATACCCGATGATTAAAATTTACGAAGATTACAACACGACGGAAATTTTAAGCCGCAAGATAGACGACTACGCCGAGTACGAGGCAACCGTCCGCGCGATAGTGTCGGACGTGGCAAAGCGCGGCGACAACGCGCTGTTCGACTATAACCTCAGATTCGACGGCTGCGCGGTAAAGGAGCTCGAGGTCAGCAAGGCGGAGATGGACGCGGCTGAAAGCGCGCTCTCTGAAGAATATAAAAAGATTGTGCGCGCCTCGGCGGAAAACATTGCGTTTTTCCACAAAAAGCAGGTAAAGACGGGCTTTGAAATCAAAAAGGAGGGCGGCGTGGTACTCGGGCAGAAATATACGCCCGTGGCAGTTGCCGGCGTGTACGTGCCCGGCGGCACGGCAAGCTACCCTTCCACCGTCCTGATGGATATAATCCCTGCCAAAATTGCAGGCGTAGGTCAGGTTATAATGGTTACGCCCGTCAAGGCGGACGGCAAGGTCAAAAATGAAATTCTGTACGCCGCCAAAGTCGCAGGCGCAGACAGAATTTTCAAGGTCGGCGGTGCTCAGGCGATAGCTGCGCTTGCATACGGCACGGCAACCATTCCTAAGGCGGACGTAATAGTCGGCCCGGGCAATATCTTCGTCGCGCTCGCCAAAAAGCAGGTCTACGGCCTTGTCAACGTCGATATGATAGCAGGCCCTTCAGAGATACTCGTCATAGCCGACGGCAAGTCCAACCCCGTATATGTTGCGGCCGACCTTCTTTCACAGGCGGAACACGATAAGCTCGCCTCGGCCGTGCTCGTGACGGACAGCAAGACGCTCGCTCTCGCCGTTCAGACAGAGCTGGAAAAGCAGCTTGCCGTTATGCCTCGTGAGGCCATTGCTCGCGCCTCGATAGAGAACAACGGCAAAATAATTATCTGCGAAAGCGTAAAAAAGGCGGTGGAAATATCCAACGAGATTGCGCCCGAACACCTCGAAGTGTGCGTGGACAACCCGTTCGACTATCTTCCGCTCATAAAGAACGCGGGCTCGATATTCCTCGGCAGATACACGCCCGAGGCGCTCGGCGACTACTACGCAGGCCCCAACCATACCCTGCCCACGGGCGGCTCGGCCAAATTCTCTTCGCCCCTCTCGGTGGACGACTTTGTCAAAAAGTCCTCTTACATCTACTACACGGAGGCGGAGCTGGACAAGGCGGCGGATATTGTCACCGGCTTTGCCGAAAGCGAAGGGCTGTATGGCCACGCGCACTCGGTAGAGGTCAGGGTAAAAAAGTAAGCTCTCGCGCGGTCAATTCCTTTGCGTGGCCAATCATATATGGGCGGCAGGTATGGCGCAGCCATTCAAAACATTAAACCCATAAGTTGCTATATATGGCGTGAATGCAAAATATGTCGCAGAAAAAAATAAAAGAATGCGGCATATTATGGGGGTAATTGAAATGTCCCGTTTTTTGTGCGATAATTTAAGGGCGCTCGAGCCCTATGTCCCCGGCGAACAGCCGCAGGATAAAAAATACATAAAGCTCAACACCAACGAAAGTCCCTTTCCGCCCTCTCCCGCGGCGGTGGCTGCGGCGGCGGAACAGGCAGAAAAGCTCAATCTCTATTCCGACCCGTCCTGCGCTCCTTTAAAAAGTGCGGCGGCAAAAATTTACGGACTTCTGCCGCAGAATGTAAGCTGCGGCAACGGTTCGGATGAAATACTCGCCAATATTTTCCGCGCGTTCTGTGTTCAGAAGGGAGTGGCGTTTGCCGACGTCACCTACGGGTTCTACCCTGTGCTGTGCTCGCTCATGGGCATATCTTCCACGGTCGTTCCGCTCAGGGAGGACTTTACCATAGCCGTATCCGACTATGCCTCTCTCGCCTGCCCCGTGTGCATAGCCAATCCCAACGCCCAGACGGGCATATTCCTCCCCGTAGAAAAGGTGGAGGAGCTGGTTTTGCAGAACAAAGACCGCCTCGTCATAATTGACGAGGCCTACATAGATTTCGGCGGGCAGTCGGCCGCGCCCCTCGTAAAAAAGTACGATAACCTCATAGTCGTGCAGACTTTGTCCAAGTCGCGTTCGCTTGCGGGCGGCAGAGTAGGTTTCTGCTTTGCCTGCAAAGAGCTTGCGGCCGAGGTGGAGGCGGTGCGCTGTTCGTTAAATCCGTACAATATAAACAGAATGAGTATGTTTGCCGCGGTTGCGGCGCTGGAGGACGAGGCCTATTTCAAAAGCTGTACGGCTGAGGTACGCGCCGTGCGCGAATACACCTTTGAAGGATTAAAAGAGCTAGGCTTTGAGGTGCTGCCCTCTCTTTCAAACTTCCTGCTCGCGCGCCGCAGCGGTACGGACGGCGGTGAGCTTTATAAACAGCTCAAGGAGCGTGGCATACTCGTCCGCCACTTCGGTGACAAAAGAATATCTGATTTTATCCGCGTCACCATAGGTTTGCACAGACAGATGCAAAGTTTTTTGGGTGCCGTAAGGCAAATACTCGTGGAGGCAAAACAATGAGAGTTGCTCGCGTTGAAAGAAAAACTTCTGAAACGGATATAAAACTTACCCTTGCAATCGGCGGCAAAGGGGGGTATAATATAAGTACGGGCTGCGGGTTTTTCGACCACATGCTCGAACAGTTTGCCCGTCACGGCGGGTTTGAAATTTCGCTCTCCTGCGCGGGCGACCTGCGCGTGGACGGCCACCACACCGTCGAGGACTGCGGCATAGCCCTGGGTGAGGCGTTCAGAGAGGCACTCGGCGATAAGCGCGGCATACGCCGCTACGGCTGGGCGGCCCTGCCCATGGACGAGGCGCTCATACTCTGCGCCGCAGATTTAAGCGGCAGAACGGTGCTCAACTTTGATGTAAGTTTCCCCAATGAATACCGCCTCGGCGATATGGACGCCGAGCTTGTAAAGGAATTTTTCCTTGCATTCACGCGCGCCTGTCCTATGGCTCTGCACTTCAAAAAGCTGTACGGCGAAAATAATCACCACGTGGCAGAGGGCGTGTTCAAGGCCTTTGCAAAGGTAATGGCGCAGGCCGTCTCGCTCGACGCTGAGCGCGCGGACGAGCTGCCCACAACAAAGGGGCTGTTATGATAGCGGTTATAGATTACGGCGTTGGCAACCTTTTTTCACTCGCCGCCTCGTTGAAATACATAGGCGCAAAAAGTCTTGTCACCGCAGATGAAAAGGTTATAAAGGATAGCTCGGCAATAATTCTGCCCGGCGTGGGCGCGTTTGCCGACGCGTACGATAAGCTTGAAAAGAGCGGCCTTATACCTGTTATTAAGGAGGAGGTTGAGGGCGGCAAGCCGCTGCTCGGCATCTGCCTGGGTATGCAGCTGCTGTTTGAAAGGAGCTTTGAATACGGCGAACACCGAGGCCTTGGTCTGATTGAGGGCGAAGTATGCCCCATCGAACCCGATTTAAAACAAAAATTAAAAGTGCCGCACATGGGTTGGAACAGCCTTTCGTTTGTGCGCCCTTCGCCCATATATAAGTACCTTACGGGCGGGGAGTATGTCTACTTTGTACATTCCTACTACGCAAAGGGTTGCAGCGGCTCTGTAACGGCAACGGCGGAGTACGGCGGCATAGATATAACGGCGTCTGTCGGGCGCGGCAACGTGTTCGGCACTCAGTTCCACCCCGAAAAGAGCGGCGCTGTCGGCCTTAAAATACTGCGCGCCTTCAGCGAGCTTTAATTTGTCGTCGGGCGTATCTTTAAAGGGTTTAACTCCTGAAGTTTTTATTGTCGCGCGCGGCTTGAAATGTGCGCAGGCGCGTGTATATAGCCGCAGACAGCGGCTGTAAATCAAAAAGAGTGGCACATATGCCGCAATTATTGCGGCCTTCTTTAAAAATAAGGTAAATAAAATCTGCGAGGTCATTTGCAATGAAAATTTATCCCGCAATAGATATACGCGGCGGCAACGCCGTAAGGCTGGCGCAAGGCGACTACCAGAGGGAGACGATATATTCGCTCAACCCCGTAGATGTGGCGCGCAAATTCAAGACTGCGGGCGCAACCTGCCTGCACGTCGTCGACCTCGACGGCGCGCTCGAGGGCGAGCTCATAAATAAGGATATCATCAAAAAGATAGTCGACGCAACGGGACTGTATGTCGAGGCGGGCGGCGGCGTCCGTTCGCTTCAGCGCATAGAGCAGTATTTAAGCGCGGGCGTAAGCAGGGTAATACTCGGCTCGGCGGCTGTGGAAAACTTTTCGCTGGTAGTCGACGCCGTAAAATTTTTCGGCGGCAAGGTGGCCGTGGGGGTAGACGCGCTTGACGGCAAAGTTGCCGTGCACGGCTGGAAGGAGGTCACCGACAAGGACGGCATCGACTTCTGCAAAAAACTGCACGAAGTGGGCGTGCATACGGTAATTTACACCGATATCTCGCGCGACGGAATGCTCGGCGGCACCAATCTCGCCGTCTATGAAGAGCTCACCAAAATCAAGGGAATGAGGATAATTGCCTCGGGCGGAATAACTCACATTGAAGAAATCAAAAAGCTCGCCGCCATGAACGTGCGCGGCGTAGTACTCGGCAAGGCACTCTACGACGGAGTGCTCAACCTTGAACAGACTATAAAAGAGTGTCAGGATGTTAGCTAAAAGAATAATCCCCTGCCTCGACGTGCGCGACGGCATGGTGGTAAAGGGAAAAAATTTCGAGGGCATAAAAGAGGTTGAGTCGCCCGTGGCGCTCGCGCAGAAGTATAATCTCTCGGGTGCGGACGAGCTGGTATTTTACGATATCACCGCCTCTGCGGAGGGGCGCTCGCTGTTCACCGATACGCTCAAAGAGGTGGCCTCCTGCATATTCATACCCCTAACCGTTGGCGGCGGCATAAATTCGCTCGCCGATTTCGACAGGGTTTTAAAGTGCGGAGCGGATAAAGTAAGCGTAAATTCGGGCGCGATAGCCGACCCCACGCTCATAGGCCGCGCCGCCAAACTGTACGGCGACCAGTGCGTAGTGCTCTCCATGGACGTAAAGCGCGTAGACGGCAAATTCACCGTCTTTTCGCACGGCGGCAGAATCAACACCGGCATAGACGCAGAGGAGTGGGCGTACCGCGGCCAGGAAGAGGGCGCGGGCGAGCTTGTGCTCAACAGCATAGATACCGACGGCGTCAAGGGCGGTTTCGACTGCGAAATGTTGCAAAAGGTGTGCGCAAGGTTGAAAATACCCGTGATAGCCAGCGGCGGTGCGGGCAAAAAGGAAGACTTTTTGCAGCTTTTCAAAACCGTTCCCCAAGCGGATGCGGGGCTTGCGGCCTCTGTTTTCCACTTCGGCGAAATAAATATAGAGCAGCTCAAGCTCTATCTTGCCGAAAACGGCATACATATGCGCGTCTGAAAGAAAAAATAAAATTAACCCCGATATATGGCCTGACGAATAATTTTTAAGGAGCATTTATGAAGCTTTTGGATCTCGATAAACTGGTGTTCGATAAAGACGGGCTCATCCCCGCCGTGGTGCAGGATTTTTACACCAAAAAGGTACTCACCGTGGCGTATATGAACAGGGAGAGCCTTGAAATAAGCATGAAGCGCAAACTCACCTGCTTCTGGTCGCGTTCGCGCAAGGAGCTGTGGCTTAAGGGCGAAACTTCGGGCAACTTCCAGCACATAGTCTCCATCACTGCCGACTGCGATTACGACAGCCTTGTGGTGGAGGTGGTAAAGGACGGTCCCGCCTGCCATCTCGGCACGGACAGCTGCTTTTCCAACCCCGTGTTCGAGGACGAGGATTCCGATGCCGACGGTTTCAGCATAGACGGCCTCTACGAGCTGCTCGTAGGCAGAAAGGTCAATCCCAAGGAGGGCTCTTACACCTCCTACCTCTTCGATAAAGGTATAGATAAAATCCTCAAAAAGGTGGGCGAGGAGTGCACCGAGGTAGTCATAGCCGGCAAGGGCGGCGACAAGGAGGAAACAATTTTTGAAATTTCCGACCTCGTCTACCACGTGCTTGTGCTCATGGTGGAGTACGGAATAACGCCCTCCGACATAAAGGCACAGCTGGCTTCGCGCCACGTTGTCGATAAAAAGGTAAAGCAGGAGAGGATGAAGTAAAATAAGCATAAATTTCAAAGGGGGAATATTTATGTTGATAAAGTCCGACGTGCATATGCACACCACTTTCTGCGACGGCAAGAGCTCAATGGAGGATATGGTAAAGGCCGCTGTTGCCTCAGGTATGGATACCGTTGGGATTTCCTTCCACTCATATACCGACTTCGACAGGTCTTACTGTATAAAGGATTACCCCGCATATATGCGCGAATTACTGCGTCTGCGCAGGGAATATTCGGGTAAAATATACATACTCGGCGGCGTTGAACTCGACCTCTACGGCGAACTGCCGCCGGAATATGACTATACGATAGGTTCAGTCCACTATCTGAAGGTTGGTGACAGCTATATCCCAGTGGACGACAGCGCGGAAAAGTTTATCGAAGGCGTGAACGAATTTTTCGGCGGCGACGTGTATGCCGCGTGCGAGCGCTACTATGAAGAGGTAGAGGAGCTTGCGGACGGCATTTCGCCCAACATATACGGCCATTTTGACCTCATTACCCGTTTCAACGGCGAAAATAAACTCTTCGACGAGGGCAATCTCCGCTATAAAGCGGCCGCCCTCTCTGCGGTGGAAAATCTGCCCGCAGGCGCCGTGGTGGAGGTAAATCTCGGCAGGCTCAACCGCTATGGCGGCGGCATATACCCCTCCGACTGGCTCATACGCGAGATGGTTCTGCGCGGTTGCAGGTTTATGCTCTCTTCAGACGCGCACACTGCTTCAGGCGTAGGCGCAGGCTTCGACGAGGCGTGCGCAAAGCTCAGGCGGCTGGGCGTCAGGTCGCTCGTAAGGTTTATGGGCGACAGGCTCGTCCGCGTTGAAATATAAAGCCGCTGCGCAGTTTTTGCAGCAATTTTATGGCTTTTGCGCCTTAACGGTATGTGCATAACTTTAGTTCAGAATTTTTAAGCAAAGGGGCGTCTGCCCCTTTTTTATTGTATAAAGAAAACCCCCAGATAGTCTGGGGGTTCAAAAATAGGCT
>ERZ1090879.971-NODE-972-length-16421-cov-10.179702_pt1 | contig 16421 bp, 12 predicted proteins | sample MGYA00478472_ERZ1090879 | MGnify/ENA primary metagenome ERZ1090879 (study PRJEB33644, sample SAMEA5815723) | chicken gut metagenome | biome: Chicken; feature: Gastrointestinal Tract; material: Caecum | place: Ireland | collected 2019-01-01 | study: A study of the...
TTCGGAATTCTTTAAATTCCTCAATATAGCAAAATAGCCCGAACATTCTTTTTACGGTAAAGAAGTTCAAGCTATTATGACTTGGTGCAGATAACAGGAGTTGAACCTGCACGGTTGCCCACAGGATTCTAAGTCCTGCGCGTCTGCCAATTCCGCCATATCTGCATAAACAGATAAAATTCGCCGCGCGGCTGTCTTGTGACTTAATTATTATATTGCGCGCGCGCCGAAATGTCAACCATTTTTTAACGCGCGTTTTTTTATCAGCCATGAAAGGAGCTGAACGACCGCGCAGGCGCCAACGGACAAAACTATGCCTATGCAATCGATTAAAATATCGCGCACGGTAGCCGAGCGCCCGGGGACGAAGTATTGATGCAATTCGTCCGAACATGCATACAGCAGGCTGAACGCCGCTGCGCACAGCGCCGAAAATAGCACGCGCGGCGGACAAAGCCCATACTTTATGCCCCACAGCGACGCCGAAAGAAGATACGAACTGAACCCGAGGCAGAAATATAAAAAGACGTGCGCGAGGTTGCGCGTCTGCAAACCTGCGATTATTACGACGGTGTCGGGCGACTGACCGGGGGGAATCTCTATTCCCAGCAGCTTTAAAAGAAAAGCCCCCACCCCGTTGCTCGCGCCCGACGAGGTTGACCCCGTCTGCCCGGACATTACAAATATAACTATCATGACCGCCGCCGTAAGAGCGGCGGAAATTATTATTTTTACTTTGCGGTTTATGGCGAAACACTCCTTTGAGTTATATAAAAATTATTATATGCACAAATGCGCATTTCTGTGCATGACAGGCATTAAACGGCACATATTACGCGGGCAATCACTCCCCCGCGCCGCTTTGCGGATTTCCGCCGAGCGTTGAAACTATGAGCTGGCAGCACCTGAGCATTATTTGAAGACACTCGAATAAAAGCTCGTTCGCCTCCCTGTCCAGCCCCTTCTTTTTCATTCCGTCGTTGATTATGACGGCGGCGTAATTGAAGGACGAGAAAAGATTTTTGAGGTAACTTTCTATACTCTTGAAGTCGTCCTGCGCAGTTACGTAAAAGTTATATACGTCCTGCAACTTTTTGCTTGCGCCATGAAAGACAGAAAGATTTTTGTTTTTATATACATCCTCGATATCTGCATTGAACTTATTTACGAGGTCTGTAAGCCTGAGCTGTTCAAAGGTCATTGCCTATCCCCCTTGGTTTTATACATTATAGCACATACGCGCGATTTTGTAAAATGCGCAGACCCGGCATTATGCCGCAAGAAAATAAAATGTTGATGAAAACATCACTATTTTAATGTTATTGCGGCGCCGCGCGTTGCGCAACGCCGGCCGCAATAATACGCCGTAAGAAGGCACAAAAAAGCGCCCCGCGGGCAAAGCCCGCGGGGCGCATTGCGCTTTTGCGCTTTAATTTTCTGTTGCCTTTATGACGACAACGCGTTTATTTTATTATTCGGAGTCCTCATCCGCACTCGCAGCCGCATTTGCGTATGCCGTGTTGATTACGGGGGACATATTTTTGTAGTCCTTGACGCCCGTGCCTGCGGGGATGAGCTTGCCGATTATGACGTTTTCCTTCAAGCCCATAAGGGGATCGACCTTGTTCTTGATGGCGGCGTCGGTGAGCACCCTCGCCGTCTCCTGGAAAGATGCAGCCGAAAGGAAGGATTCGGTAGACAGCGCCGCCTTGGTTATGCCGAGGAGCACGCGCTTCTGCAATGCGGGCGTGCCGCCGTTTTCGATAGCCTTCTGGTTTTCGGCTTCGACTGCAAACATATCGACGGTTTCGCCGGGGAGAAGGTCGGTTGAGCCTGCGGACTCTATCCTTACCTTTCTGAGCATCTGGCGGACGATGATTTCGACGTGCTTGTCGTTGATGTCAACGCCCTGCGAACGGTAAACCGACTGAACCTGTTCAAGAAGGTAGTCCTGAACGCCCTTGACGCCCTGTATTCTGAGGATATCCTGGGGGTAAACCGAACCTGCGTTGAGAACGGTGCCGGGTTCGACCGCCTCGCCGTCCTTGACTTTGAGTTCGGCGTTGAAGGGAAGCTGATAATTCTTTTTGACCTCGCCGGTCACGGGATCCTTGACGATGACGTGCTTCAAATTGTCGCTGTCGTCTATCGTCACCCTGCCCGAAACTTCGCACAGCGTTGCGCAGCCCTTGGGTTTGCGCGCCTCGAAGAGCTCCTCTACGCGGGGAAGACCCTGGGTGATGTCGCCCGTGGCTGCGATACCGCCCGTGTGGAAGGTACGCATGGTGAGCTGCGTGCCGGGTTCGCCTATCGACTGTGCCGCGATGACGCCGACGGCTTCGCCGGGCATTACGGGGGTGTTGGTTGCCATGTTCTTGCCGTAGCACTTTGCGCACACGCCGTAACGCGAATTGCAGGTGAATACCGATCGGATAGAAACGCTCTCGATTCCCGCATTGACAATTTCCTTAGCCAGCTCGTCGGTGACGAAACCGTTCATGGGAACGATTACTTCGCCCGAGGTGGGATTTACTACGTCTTCGGCGACGAACCTGCCCTGGATTCTGTCCTCCAAACCTTCGATAACTTCGCCGTTGGGCCCTATTATTGCCTTGACCGTCATGCCGCGGGGCTTTTTGCTGCCCGCCATGCAGTCCTCTTCGCGCACGATAACGTCCTGAGCGACGTCTACGAGGCGGCGGGTGAGGTAGCCCGAGTCGGCAGTCTTTAACGCCGTGTCGGCGAGACCTTTACGGCCGCCGTGCGAGGAGATGAAGTATTCGAGAACGGACAGACCCTGACGGAAGCACGACTTAACGGGAACTTCGATCTTTTTACCCTGGGGGTTGACCATGAGTCCGCGCATACCCGACAGCTGTTTCATCTGGTCGATGGAGCCGCGGGCGCCCGAGTTAGCCATCATCCATATGTGGTTGAACTTATCGAGCGATTTTTTGAGCTCTTCGGTAACGGCGTCGGTTGCGTCGTCCCACGCCTTGATTACGGCGTTGTAGCGCTCCTCTTCGCGAAGGAGACCGCGCTGGAACTTGCGCTCTATCTGCGAAACCTTCTTTTCGGTTTCGGCGACGATAGCCTTCTTTGCCGCGGGAATATGCATGTCGAATACGGACGTCGTGATTGCGCCGACGGTGGAATATTTATAGCCGAGCGACTTGATTTTGTCGAGAACTTCGGCAGCCTTGGGAGCGCCGCCCGTCTTGAACGAACGGTCGACTATGGTGCCGAGGTGCTTTTTGCCGACTGCAACGGCGCCCTTTAAGAACTCGTACGAAATTTCGTATTTCAGATAATCTTCGGGCTTTTCGCGCTTGACGAAGCCGAGATCCTGGGGCATTTCGTTGTTGAATATTATGCGGCCTACGGTAGTTTTGACGGTACCCTGAACGGTCTGACCGCAGTAGGGCGAATTTTTGTCGTCTATGGTGACGGTGCGGCGGACGTAAACTTCGTCCTGCATGTGGACGTACTTTGTCTGGTACGCCATCATGACTTCGTCTTCGGAGATATAAGCGCCGGGGATGTACTTTTCAGCTCCCTCGTCGCCTTCATTGCATTCGTAATATCTGTCGCCGCTCCAACGGTAATACTTGCCCTCTTCCCTGCGGATAATCGTCAGATAGTAGGCGCCCAAAACCATATCCTGGGCGGGCTGCATGACGGGCTTGCCGTCCGAAAGCTTCAATATATTGTTGGAGGAGAGCATCAGAAATCTCGCCTCTGCCTGAGCTTCGATTGAAAGAGGAACGTGAACGGCCATCTGGTCGCCGTCGAAGTCGGCGTTGAACGCCGTGCAGACGAGAGGGTGAATTTTGATTGCCCTGCCTTCGATGAGGACGGGTTCAAAAGCCTGAATGGACAGGCGGTGCAGCGTGGGCGCGCGGTTTAAAAGGACGGGGTGATCTTTTATTACTTCTTCCAGAACGTCCCACACGAAAGGCTTAGCCTTTTCGACCGTGCGCTTTGCGCTCTTTATATTGTGGCACTGACCGCTTTCGACCAGCTTTTTCATGACGAAGGGCTTAAAAAGCTCTATCGCCATTTCCTTGGGCAGACCGCACTGGTAGAGTTTGAGTTCGGGGCCGACGACGATAACCGAACGACCCGAATAGTCTACGCGCTTGCCGAGAAGGTTTTGGCGGAAGCGACCCTGCTTGCCGCGCAGCATACCCGAAAGCGATTTAAGCTCGCGGTTGGAGGGGCCGGAGAGGGCCCTGCCCCTTCTGCCGTTGTCGATGAGGGCGTCCACCGCCTCCTGCAACATGCGCTTTTCGTTTTTGACAATCATGTCGGGAGCGCCCAGCTCCATCATGCGCTTCAAGCGGTTGTTGCGGTTGATGACGCGCCTGTACAGGTCGTTGAGGTCGGACGAGGCAAACCTGCCGCCGTCGAGCTGAACCATGGGGCGCAGTTCGGGGGGAAGAACGGGAAGAACGGTGAGTATCATCCATTCGGGGCGGTTGCCGCTCTTGCGGAAAGCTTCGAGAATTTCAATCCTCTTAATAGCCTTGACCTTTTTCTGCGACGCAGCATTTTTTTCTATAACGGCGCGGGTGGCTTCGCACTCCTTGTCGAGGTCGACAGCCATTAAAAGTTCGCGGATAGCCTCGGCGCCCATGCCAACTTTGAGCCCCGTTTTTGAGCTGTCGCCGTAAGCTTCCTCTATCTCGCGCAGTTCCTTATCGGTTATGGTCTGCTTGTATTCGAGGGTGGGAACCGTGCCGGGGTCAATTACTACATATTTTGCAAAGTAGATTACTTCTTCGAGCGCTTTGGGCGACATATCGAGGATGAGACCTATCCTCGAAGGCACGCCGCGGAAATACCAGATGTGCGATACGGGCGCGGCAAGTTCGATGTGCCCCATGCGCTCGCGCCTTACCTTGGAGCGGGTGACTTCGACGCCGCACTTTTCGCAGATGACGCCCTTATAGCGTATGCGCTTGTATTTGCCGCAATGGCACTCCCAGTCCTTCATCGGTCCGAAGATGCGCTCGCAGAACAGACCGTCGCGCTCGGGTTTCTGGGTTCTGTAATTTATGGTTTCGGGCTTTGTAACTTCGCCCTTGGAAAGACTCCTTATCTTTTCGGGGGAAGCCACGCCGATTTTAATGGAACAAAAATCGTTTAATTCAAACATTCAAACAACCTCCCTTACTCTTTGTCGTCATCTTCGTCCGACTTTTCTTCATCGTCGTCTGCATCTTCGTCGGCGTCGAACAGCGTATATTTGTCGCCGAAATCGTCATCGTCGCCAAAGTCGTCCATGTCGTCATCGGTGAAGAGCTCCTTGGAAGCGAAATCGTCGTCCTCGTCGGTGTCGAAAAGCTGGAAGCCTTCGAGGTCGCTCTCGTCCTCGTCCACGTCAGAGCCGCCGAGGTCGAATTCGACGTCGGGAATGGCGTTTTCGCGCTCTTCGGCTTCGCGCGCGTGAGCGGTGGGAATAGCGTCGTCCTCATCGTCGAGCTCGCGGATGATAAGTTCTTCGCCGCTTTCGGTGAGCACTTTGACGTCGAGTGCGAGCGACTGCAATTCTTTGAGCAACACCTTGAACGCTTCGGGAATGCCCGGTTCGGAGATGTTGTTGCCCTTTACTATCGATTCGTAGGTCTTGACGCGCCCCACGATATCGTCCGACTTGACGGTTAAGATTTCCTGCAAGATGTGGGCGGCGCCGTAAGCTTCGAGCGCCCACACTTCCATTTCGCCGAAACGCTGACCGCCGAACTGCGCCTTGCCGCCGAGAGGCTGCTGCGTAACTAAGCTGTAAGGGCCGATGGAACGGGCGTGGATCTTGTCGTCGACGAGGTGAATGAGCTTGATCATGTACTGCACGCCGACAGTGACGCGGTTTTCAAACGGTTCGCCCGTTCTGCCGTCGTACACCTGAATTTTGCCGTCCACTTTGCCTTCGGGGTTGAGAATGTTGTTCTCTTCAAAGAGCTGTTTTATATCCTGCTCGGTCGCGCCGTCGAATACGGGGGTGGCGATCTTCCAGCCGAGCTGTTTGCAGACCAGACCTAAGTGCACTTCGAGCACCTGACCGATGTTCATTCGGGAAGGCACGCCGAGGGGGTTTAAAACTATCTGCAAGGGGGTGCCGTCGGCGAGGAAGGGCATATCTGCCTGGGGAAGAACGCGGGAGATGACGCCCTTGTTGCCGTGGCGTCCCGCCATTTTGTCGCCGACCTGAATTTTGCGCTTCTGCGCAATATATACGCGCACCAACTTGTTTACGCCGGGCGAAAGTTCGTCCTTGTTTTCGCGCGTGAATACTTTGACGTCGACGACTATGCCGCCTTCGCCGTGGGGAACTTTTAACGAGGTGTCCCTTACTTCCCTCGCCTTTTCACCGAAGATCGCGCGGAGCAATCTCTCTTCGGGGGTGAGCTCGGTTTCGCCCTTGGGCGTTACCTTGCCGACGAGAATGTCGCCCGTGGTGACCTCTGCACCGATGCGGATAATGCCGTTTTCGTCGAGGTCTTTGAGGGCGTCCTCGGAGACGTTGGGAATGTCGCGCGTTATCTCCTCTTCGCCGAGTTTGGTGTCGCGCGCTTCGGTTTCGTGCTCTTCGATATGGATGGACGTGAACACGTCGTCCTGCACGAGTTTTTCGGAGATGAGAATGGCGTCCTCGTAGTTGTAGCCCTCCCACTCCATGTAGCCTATGAGTATGTTTTTGCCGAGCGCGAGCTCGCCGTTGTTGGTGGCGGGGCCGTCGGCAATTATTTCACCCTCCTCCACGCGGTCGCCCGTGTTGACTATGGGGCGCTGGTTGAGGCAGGTGTTCTGGTTGGAGCGTTCAAACTTCTTCAACCTGTATTCGGCTATGAAGCCATCGTCTTCCTTGATTTTGATTAGATCGGAGGCACAGCCGACGACTACGCCCGCCTTTTTGGCGCGAACCATGACGCCCGAGTCGCGGGCGATGGCAGCCTCGATGCCGGTGGCGACGATCGCGCTTTCGGTCTTCATGAGAGGAACGGCCTGGCGCTGCATGTTGGAACCCATGAGCGCGCGGTTGGTGTCGTCGTTTTCGAGGAAGGGAATGAGCGCGGTCGCTACCGAAACGAGCTGTTTGGGCGAAACGTCCATATAGTCCATCTTTTCGGGGGCGAGCTCGGTAATCAGATCCTGATGGCGGCAGCCGACGTGAGCGTTTACAAAGTGGTTGTGCTCGTCGAGAGGTTCGTTGGCCTGAGCGACGATAAATTTATCCTCTTCGTCGGCGGTCAGGTAATCGACGACGTCGGTTACCGTGGGAACGCCGTTTTCGTCCTTTACCACTCTGCGGTAGGGCGACATTATAAAGCCGTACTCGTTGACCTTGGAAAAAGTTGCCAGCGAGGATATAAGACCGATGTTCTGACCTTCGGGAGTTTCGATGGGGCAAAGTCTGCCGTAGTGCGAGTGGTGAACGTCGCGCACTTCAAATGTAGCCCTGTCGCGGTTGAGACCGCCGGGGCCGAGCGCGGACAGCTTGCGCTTATGCGTAAGTTCTGCGGCGGGGTTGGTCTGGTCCATGAACTGCGACAGCTGCGAGGAGCCGAAGAATTCGCGGATGACCGCCGAAACGGGGCGGACGTTGACGAGACCCGAGGGAGTGACTTCCATCGCGTCCTGCGTCGCCATGCGCTCTTTTATGAGCTTTTCGAGGCGGGATATGCCTATGCGAAGCTGGTTTGTCAACAGTTCGCCCACCGAGCGCACGCGGCGGTTGCCGAGGTGGTCGATGTTGTCTATCGTGCCGATGCCGTATTGCAGGTCGATATTTGTAGAGATTGCGGCGACGATGTCGTCTACCGTGATGTGCTTGTGGTTGAGTTTTTCGACTACGGGCTTGATTGCCTTTCTTTCGTCGTTGTCGAGCGAAGTCTTGTCGCTTTCGATCAGCATATTGAAGACCTTGCACGCTTCGACAAACTTTATGCGCTGTTCGCGGCGGCGCTCCCTGTTCTTCTTCTCCTCGGGCTTTTCGTCGTCGGAGGCGGGGATTTCCTCGCAGTAATATACGGCGTTGATGCGGTCGAGATACTTTTCGGCAACCTGTTCGCAGGTCTGCGTTTTGCACTCGGCGGCGAGTTCCTGCATGAAGAGGAAGTTGGGCAGATATATGGTGGGCAGCAGACCGAACATCTTGGGGTTCTTGTCCGAAACCGCCTTGAAGTTTACGGTGTTGTTTGCGATTATCTTGTGCTTTATCTGTCCCTGAACGGGGTCGTGAACGTAAACGAAAACTTCGTTTACGCCCGCATCCTGCATTTCGACAGCCTTCTTTTCGTCGACGATATCGCCGGCGTGAGCCATAATTTCGCCCGTCTGGGGGTTGAAGATGTCCTCCGCGAGCTTGCAGCCGGGCAGACGGTAGGCGAGGTTGAGCTTTTTGTTGAACTTATACCTGCCGACCTTTACCACGTCGTACCTGCGGGGGTCGAAGAAGAGGTTGTTGAGGTGCTGTTTGACCGAAGCCTCGGTGGGGACTTCGCCGGGGCGGAGCCTGCGGTACAGCTCGATTAAACCGTCGCTTTCAGACTTGGTGGTGTCCTTGGCGATGGTGTTTTCGATCATCTGATCGTCGGCGAAAAGATTGAGTATGGCCCTGTCCGAACCGAAGCCGAGGGCGCGCAGAAGGACGGTGGCGCAGATTTTACGCTTCCTGTCTACGTGAACCCACAAAACGCCCTGGGCGTCCTGCTCGAATTCGAGCCACGCGCCGCGGTTGGGGATGACGGTGGTGCCGAACATCTCCTTGCCCGTCTTATCCACTTCCTTTGCGTTATATACGCCGGGAGAACGGACGAGCTGCGATACTATTACGCGCTCGGCGCCGTTGATGATGAACGAGCCCGAATCGGTCATGAGCGGGAACTCGCCCATGAATACGTCCTGATCGATGACTTCGTCCTTGACCTTGTTTACGAGCCTTACTTTGACGTGCATGGGAAGCGCGTATGTCGCGTCGCGGTTGCGGCATTCCTTTTCGTCATACTTGGGCTTATCGTCGAACCAGTGTTCGAGGAAATAAAGCTCGTAGTGGTCGGAATAGTCGGTTATCGGCGAAAAATCTTCAAAGACCTCGCTTATGCCCTCGTTGATGAAGGTGGCATAGCTCGACTTCTGGATTTCAACGAGGTCGGGAATGTCGATGACTTCGTTGATCTTGCCGAATTTGCGCCTTTCCGTTTTGCCATACTTGTGAATGGGTAAATTCATTAAAGTGTGCTGCTCCTTTAAATTTTTCTATTTCACAATGGCGATTATGCGTATATATCTTTTCACCGCAAACAATCGATAATGTCCCTTGATTAAATGCCTGCCCCTCTTGCCGTAAAATTTTACGCTGATAAATATATTCAGCCGGATTGAGCTTTGTCATTTCGACCGCAGCGCACAAGGTGCGCGAAGCGGAGAAATCTGTCAACATTACCGGATTTCTCCATGACCGCCGACGGGGACAGAATGCACAAAAAATAAAAATTTTAAAAAAACTCTTGACAAATTTTAAAACTAAAATTTGACGGCTGCATTTATTTTTTGCCGCCAAGGGCTTTACAAATGCCGCACAATAGTATATAATTTATTCAAAAGACGGGTAAAAACACAGCTTCCGCACAGCCCGATAAGCGCATAAAATTTGTCAAAAAAGCAGAAAAATGGGCAAAGTGCGCATTGTAATACATTATAGTATTATAAAGGCTTTGCAAAGTAAAGTCAAGCAGATTTCAAAAATATTTTAAAAAGCTTTTTCGCTCCGCCGCGGCGCCGAAAATCAGGGCGGCGGGGCGGTTAATTTTTATTTTATTGCGGGAATAAAAGACATGGATTCAATGAGAATAGACAAATTTTTAAAAGTTTCGCGCATATTGAAGCGCCGCACGGTGGCGCAGGAGGCGTGCGCGGGAGGAAAAGTTGCCGTCAACGGCAGGGACGCCAAGCCCTCGCACCAGATAAAACCCGGGGACGTGGTTGAAATTTCTTACGCGGCGGGCACGCTGAAATTCAGAGTTTTAGCCATAAAACAGACGACCAAAAAGGACGAAGCGGGTTCATTGTATGAAATAATTTAACGCAAGTTGTGCATAAGGGGATATGCACCAACTTGCCGTTATCTGCGGGGCCAGCCCCGCTTGCCGCAACCTTATATAGCCCTCATAATATATAGTTGCGGCAATTCACCCCGCTGAGGCGCAGGTATGCGCAAATTGTGTTGCGCTGCGTGAAGGCGCGACTTCACTTGCGCCGTTAATTTATTTTTTTACCATACTTTTTCACTATTCACTATTCATTTTTCTTACCTTCCCTACCCCCTATCCCCTAATCACTAACCTTTTAAAGGAAAAACATAATGTTAAAAATTCTGCTTTCAAAACTAAAAGAAGCCGTGACTTCGGTCGCCCCCGTGACGCTCATAGTCATAATAATTTCGCTTACCCCAGCGGTAAGCCTTACGGCGACCGAAACAGCGGCTTTTATAATTTCGGCGATAGTGCTCATCGCAGGCATAGCCCTTTTTAACCTGGGCGCCGACCTTGCGATGACGCCCATGGGCGAACAGATGGGTTCGGGTCTTACCAAATCCAAAAAACTGTGGATACTAATCGGCGTGTGCTTTATAATGGGACTTTTAATAACCATAGCCGAACCCATCCTCGCCAGTGAACATTCCGAAAAGTTGCCGCTTGTGCTTTTGAATGGAACAAAGCTCCGACAACCTTACAGTTCTCGCCAATCAGGTAAAAGACATAATGCCGGGCGGCGGGGACACGGGCAGCACGCTACTCATCGTCACCGTGGGCGCAGGCGTGGGAATATTCCTCGTTCTCGCGGTTTTGAAGATAATTTTCCACAAGGACTTATCCATGCTGATAATGTTCTTTTACCTCATGCTGTTCGCCGTGTGCGCCGTACTTGCCGAACAGGGAAAGTTTGAGCTCATACCCCTTTCGTTCGACTCGGGCGGCGTGACGACGGGCCCCATAACCGTGCCCTTTATAATGGCGCTCGGCGTGGGCATAGCCACGACCGTGGGCGGCAGAAACGCCAGCGAAAACTCGTTCGGATTGGTTGCGATGTGTTCGGTCGGCCCCATAATCGCCGTAATGATACTTTCGCTCATGTCCGGAGGCAGCCTTTCGCAGTACGACACGAGCATTTACGAGATCGACATAGCGGGGCTGGGTCAGATGCTTGCCGGCAAACTCGGCGACGTAGCCCTCGCCCTCGGACTCATCGTCGTATTCTTCCTCATTCTGCAATTCACCGTGCTTAAACTGCCCAAACAAAAGCTTATTCAGATCGCCATAGGCATAGGCTATACATATTTGGGTCTGGTAATTTTCCTGACCGCCGTCGAGGCGGGCTTCATGCCCATAGGATTCAAGATAGGCGAACAGCTTGCCGCGTTCAGCCAGCCCCTTTTGATTGTTTTCGGCTTTATAATCGGTCTTGTCGTCGTGCTCGCCGAACCCGCCGTTCACGTTCTGAACAAACAGGTAGAAGAAATTACGGGCGGCGGCGTAAAAAAGCTGGAAATGATGCTCGCCCTTTCGATTGCCGTGGGCATATCCATAGGTCTTTCGATAATCCGCATGATATATCGGTTCTCAATTTTATATTATCTGATACCCGGATATCTGATATCTTTGGGACTTTCGTTCTTTGTTCCCAGAATGTACACGGCGATAGCCTTCGACTCGGGCGGGGTCGCCTCGGGCCCGCTGACTTCAAGCTTTATACTTCCACTCGTCATAGGCGCGTGCGAAGCGGCGAGCGGCAACTCCAACATATATAACCTCGCCTTCGGCGTGGTCGCCATGGTAGCCATGCCCCCCCTCATTACCATTCAGCTTTTAGGCTTCAAAGCCGTGACCGCAGCGAGGGTGCGCGAAAAAATTACGCTCAGGCGCATACTCTCCGCCGACGACGAGCAGATTATATACTTCAAATAAGGAGGCGCGGACATGACAGAAAAACTTCAAACCGGATTTAAACTGCGCCGCAGATTAAAGACGCAAAAGAGCCAGCCCGACAAGAACGCAACTCAGACTACGGTGACCGCAAATCCGCTGAAAATACTTGTAACCGTCGTCAACAGGAACAAGACCGAGTTCTACCTCGACCTCATTCAGTCGTTCGACGTAAATTTACAGACCGTGGTGCTTGCAAAGGGAACGGCGGACGCAAACATGCTGAGATATCTGGGACTGACCGACGCGGGTAAAAGCGTAATACTCAGCGTCGTACAGCAAAAAAAGCTGCCCGAGGCGCTGGAAGCGCTCGACAAAAAATTCCGCACGGTAAAGGACGGCAAGGGCATAGCCTTCACCATACCCCTCACGAGCGTGATAGGCGCGCTGCTGTTCGGATTTTTATCAAACAACAAATCGGTAGTAAAGGAGGACAAATGACATGCCCGCATACGAAGCTGTATTCTGCATAGTAAACGACGGATTTTCAGACGTGGTGATGGACGCCGCGAGGGAAGCAGGCGCGCGCGGCGGCACGGTTATTCACGCCCGCGGCACCGCCAACAAGGAAGCCGAAAAATTCTTTAAAATAACCATTCAGCCCGAAAAGGAAATTGTAATGATACTCGTGCCCGCCGACATAAAGGACGACGTTCTGCGCGCCATATACCGCAACGCGGGACTCAAAACCGAGGGACAGGGCATAGCCTTTTCCGTGGCGGTGGACGACGTGGTGGGCATGAGCGGGGAAATCCCGCCCGTAGATATCCACGGACAAACGGACGATACACAGCAGGACGGCGCGGACAAATGAAAGTTTCCGCGATAATATGCGCGGCGGGCAAGGGCGAGCGGGCAGGCTTTTCAAAAAACAAACTGCTCGCCCCCCTTTACGGCGCCCCCGCGCTTTTTCATACCCTGCAAGCCTTTGACATACCGACCGTGGACGAGGTTGTAGTCGCCTCCTCCCCCGCAGACTTTGAAGAAATTTCGGCGCTGTGCGCGCCCTTTTGCTATAAAACAGTTTTGGGCGGCGCGACGAGGACGGACAGCGTTTATAGCGCACTCAAAGAATGCACGGGCGACATAGTTTTAATTCACGACGGCGCCCGCCCCTTCGTTTCGCGGGACATCATCGAGGGCTGTATAGCCTGCGTAAAGGACAACCGTTCGGGCATATGCGCCGTGCCCGTGACCGACACGATAGCCGTTGCGGGCGGCGGCAGGATACGCGAAGTGCCCGACCGCCCCTCCCTCTTCTCCATTCAGACCCCGCAGGGGTTTTTCAGGGAGGACATTGCGGCGGCTTACGAACTCGCCGTAAACGATGGCAGAACATACACCGACGACAGCGCGGTGTTCAGGCAATATGTAGGCGAGCCCGCCCTGTGCGCGGGCAGCCGCGACAACGTTAAACTGACTTTTAAAAACGATTTCGCGCGGGAATATCCCGCAATGAACGCCGCCGTGGGGCAGGCGATAGGCATCGGCGCCGACGTGCACGTTTTCGGCAAAAAACAGGATTTTGTCACCCTGTGCGGCGTTAAAGTGCCGCATATATGCGGGTTAATCGCACACAGCGACGGCGACGTACCCGTTCACGCCGCGATGGACGCGCTCCTTTCGGCGGCGGGGCTGAAAGACATAGGAAACTACTTCCCCGACACCGACCCAGCATACAGCGGGGCGGACAGCATGGAACTTTTGAAAAAAGTCGCAAAGCTTATACGCGGCGAAGGCTTTGCCCCCCTCAATTTAAGCGTGACCATACGCGCCGAGCAGCCCAGGCTTGCTCCCCACATAGAGCGCATGAAGGACAACCTTGCGAAGGCGCTGTGCATACCCCCCGAGCGCGTGGGCGTTTCGGCGGGGACGTGCGAAAAATTAGGATTTGTAGGTCAGGGACTGGGCATCGAAGCCGCGGCGGCAGTATTGCTTGAACGCAAAGCATAGCGCCACGGCTAGTGAAATGCGCGGTAAAACCGCGCGTGAAATAGCGACAAATATGCCGCTGTGAAATGCCGCCTTACCCTGCTATTTTCATCAATTTACTGCCCCCACGCGGCGGCGTGAAATGCGCGGCTTTGCCGCGCGTTGAGGTATAATAAAATATTTTAAATAACTTTCCGCCGCAACGCAACATTTATGTTGCATTTCACGAATACCGCGAGGTATTCATTTCACGCAAACGCAGTTTACATTTCACCATTTATCATATCGGAGCAATTATGCCAAAGAATTCTACTATCTTCGTCTGTGCGGAGTGCGGGGCGACCAGCCCGAGATGGCTGGGGCGCTGCCCTTCGTGCGGCAAATTCAACACCATGGCGGAAGAGGTCGTAAAGGACAGCAAACCCGCCGCGGCGGGGGGGGGGGGGGGGGCGGTTTACTCCGCCCCGCGCGCACGCAAACTTTCGGACGTGACCTTTGAAAGGTACGAGCGCACGCCGAGCGGAATTTCCGAATTTGACAACGTTTTGGGCGGCGGCATCGTGGCGGGCTCGCTCGTCCTCCTCGGCGGCGACCCCGGCATAGGCAAATCCACCCTTTTAACGCAGATTGCCACCCACCTGTCCCTTAAACACCGCGTTTTATATTTTTCGGCAGAGGAGAGCTGTTCGCAGGTTAAAATGCGCGCCGAGAGACTGCACCTTGACTGCGAGGACTTTTTAATCGTAAACGACACGTGCATAGACAACCTTGAAAGCGAGCTTGAAGGCGTGCGGTTCTGCATAATCGACTCAATTCAGGCAGTCTACACCGACGACCTTTCGTCCTCGGCGGGCTCCGTCGGGCAGGTCAGGGAGTGCGCGACCAAGCTCATGCGCATCGCCAAGAGCCGGGGCATAACATTTTTTATAGTCGGTCACGTGACCAAAGAGGGCGCGCTGGCGGGCCCCAAAGTGCTTGAACACATCATGGACACCGTTTTGTACTTCGAGGGCGAAAACCAGGAAAATTACCGCATACTGCGCGCCGTAAAGAACAGGTTCGGCAACGTTTCGGAGGTGGGCGTGTTCGAGATGACGGGCGAGGGCATAATCGCCGTCACCGACTATTCGGGCATATTCCTTTCCGAGAGCCGCGGTCAGGAGGCGGGCTGCGCAGTCACTCCCGCACAGACGGGCAACAGGTGCATGAACGTTGAAATTCAGACGCTCATCTCCAAGACGTCGTTCGGGCAGCCGCGCAGAATGCCGCTGGGCATAGACTATAACAAACTCGTGCTGCTTTTGGCCGTTCTCGAAAAGCGGTGCTCCCTCCCCTACTATTCCTACGACGTCTATATAAACGTCATGGGCGGCATAAAGCTCAACGAGCCAGCGTGCGACCTTGCGGTGTGCGCGGCGCTGGCTTCGGCGCACAAGGACATGCCGATAGACAAATTCACCGCCGTATTCGGCGAAGTGGGGCTGACGGGCGAAGTGCGCGCCGTGCAGTACGCCGAAAAGCGCGTGCAGGAGTGCGTTAAAATGGGCTTCAAGCGTGTAATTCTGCCCGCAAAAAACATGAAGTCGGTCGCAAAGTACGCCGACAAAATAAACATAGTGCCCGTTTTGTACGTCAACTCAATGATCAAAGCGCTCTTCAAACAGCCGGAGTGAGTTGTCTGCAATATAACAGGGGGAAATAAATGAGGGGCGATAAATGCATTTTTTTGAATGACGACAAAAAGAGCATAAAATGGTACAGCCGCAACTATTTTTTTGCGGTTACATTTACGATTGTTATAATAAATTTCATAGTATTCTTTACATACGGCTCGCCGCCCGGCGGCGAAATATATAAACAGCCCGAATGGAACAGTTTTTCAATAACCAATCTGCTGATTGCCATGTCGCACTGCTACATGCACCTGAGTTCGCAGCACTGTGCGCTGAATATGCTGTGCTTTTTTGCGGCGGGAATATACCTTGAACGCAAGACGGGCAGCCTGCGGCTGCTCGCCCTGGTTATTGTAATGACTGCATTCACGGCGTTTGCCACTGCGGCTAACTATATCTCTTTGCGCGCCATAGGTTTTTCGGGCGTCAACTACGGCATATACGGCTTTATAATAACCGATTACTTGTTCATGCTTTTTGAGCGGGAAAAGCGCAGCATGTTCAACATAATATCGGGAGCGATAGTGCTGGCATTGATATATTTTGCCATGTGTTTCAACGGCGGCACTTCAACGGTGAGCTTTGTACCCTACCCCTACGACCTCACCCACAACATCAGTCACGCGAGCGGTTTTGTTGTCGGTCTGCTTGTGGGGCTGTACGAGGGGATTATTCTGCTCATCGAAAAGCTTTCGCGCAAAAAAGATGAAAAAGGCGACCCGAAAACAGGCATGGAACAATAGCTGTAAAGGGCACAGCCAAAAGCGCGGGGCGGGGGGAAAAATAACCCCCCCCGGGCGTTTTTAAAAAATTTTACCTTGGACCAAACAAA
>ERZ1090879.973-NODE-974-length-16394-cov-13.095783_pt1 | contig 16394 bp, 15 predicted proteins | sample MGYA00478472_ERZ1090879 | MGnify/ENA primary metagenome ERZ1090879 (study PRJEB33644, sample SAMEA5815723) | chicken gut metagenome | biome: Chicken; feature: Gastrointestinal Tract; material: Caecum | place: Ireland | collected 2019-01-01 | study: A study of the...
GACAGACCGCATAGACGGTATTTGAAAAAATCCGCAAAACACAGGCGGATTCTGATAAAAAGAATATAGAAAAGTCAAATCAGAGAGGTTGCGCCGAATATCATAAACCTTGAACAACGGCAAAAAGGGCTTGCGGAACCGCAAGCCCTTTTACTTTATTGTAAATCCGAAAATAAAAAAGTAAATCCGAACCAATCACCCGTGATGAGTAAAAAGTTCGGATTATACCCTTTTGGTGCGCCTTAAGGAGCTCGAATCCCTAACCTTTGGTTCCGTAGACCAACGCTCTATCCAATTGAGCTAAAGGCGCACGTCTGCTTTTCAGCGTACCTATACATTATAGCAAAATTTTTTTGTTTGTCAATAAATTTTGCCGCTTGCGGGAAAAAGTTTTGTAAAAAAACTGTCGGTCACCCCTCTTTTTTGCGCTTTTCCGCGGTATAATACTTGTGCGGCGGGAAAAAATTGCGGGCGGAGACGCCGCCCGGAACGCGCGGCAAACCTTGCCGCCAACCGCGAAGGAAACGGCATCCCCGGCCCGAAAAGGCGGTGGATATGGATTTCTTTCAGTTTATCGGCTACATCCGTCAGTTCAATGCGGATGTGGCGATCATCGGCGCGGCCGTGTGGGGGCTTTCCCTGCTTGCGCGCAAGACCTTGCTGAAAACCGTGAAAAAGCGCAAGCTGATCACCTTTCTGCCCTTTCTGCTGGGCGTGCTGTTGTACACCGTGTATGCGGCGATCTGCGACGGCGCGGCGACCGACTGGGCAGCCGCGCTGAACGCGGGCATTACCTGCGGTTCGCTGGCGACGGTGATAGAGGTGGTTTACGGGCAGTTTTTGCACGACGACAGCAAGGACGTGCGCGTTGCCTGCGTGCAGGCCATGCTTTCCGGCTGGGCGCAGTTGAGCGACGAGCAGGCACAGGAACTTGTGCAGGCCGTGGAACAGGCGGACGAGGAGGAGGCGAAGGCGGCGATCGCCGCATACACAGGCGATCCGGCTGCGGAAACGCTTTACCCGATGCTGAAAAAGACGCTTGCTCTTTCCGATGAATAGTTCCCGTCTACGGGCGGAACGCGGCCTCGCGTTCCGCCCTCTTTTTATGGAAAAACACGGCATATTTTTACCGTAAATACACAAAATACAGGCGTGGAAAAAAATGAAAAAGTCCGCGCCCTGCAAAGCGGCGCGGAAGAAAACGTAACACTTTTAAAAAACTTTCTGCCCGCGGCAGACGTGCTTGTCTACCGTTTTGAAACGGCGGACGGCAAGCCGTGCGCGGCCGTCTATACGGACGGGATCACGGACAAACAGCTTTTGGGGGAACTTGCGGCGCAGCCGCTTTCCCTCTCCCCCGCTCCCGCCACCCGCGAGGAGGCGAAAAAGCTGCTCCTGTTCCCCGAGATCAAAAGCGCGGACGACGTTGCGACGGCGGCAAAGGAAATTTTATCCGGCAATCCCGCCCTTCTCATCGAAGGAATTTGCGGCGCGATCATCCTCGGCACCAAAAAAGTGACCCTGCGCGCCATCAGCGAACCGCAGACTTCCATCACCGTCAAGGGGCCGCGCGAGGGGTTCATCGAGGACGTAAAGACCAACATGAGCCTTGTGCGCCGCCGCCTGATCACGCCCGACCTGCGCTTTGAAACGCTGACGCTGGGCAAACGCAGCCAGACGGCGGTGTGCATTGCCTACCTTGCGGGCATTGCGGACGAAAAACTTGTCGGGCGCATCTGCGAAAAACTTAAAAAAACGGAGACGGACGGCGTACCCGATTCCTCGTACGTGGCGCAGCTGCTCTCCTCCGCGCCCGCCTCCCCCTTCAAGCAGGTGGGAACGACGGAAAAACCCGACGTGCTCTGCGCCAAAATGCTGGAAGGGCGCATCGGGATTTTATGCGACGGCTCGCCCATTGCGCTCACCCTCCCCTACATGATGAGCGAGGACTTCCAGAGCGCGCAGGACTACTACGTTTCCCCCGCGAGGGCGACGGTAAACCGCCTTTTGCGCACCTTTGCCGTCTTGCTTTCCGTCTTTCTGCCCGCGCTGTACGTTGCGGCACAGCTGTTCCGATTGCAGCTCTTGCCCTTCGGACTTTTAATGACCGTTTCGGGCGGGGTGCAGGGGATCCCCCTCTCGCCCAGCCTGGAAATGTTTTTCCTCCTGCTGGTATTGGAGATCCTGATAGAGGCGAGCGTGCGGATGCCCAAATATGTGGCGCTTGCCCTTTCCGTCATCGGGGCGCTGGTTTTGGGAGATACGGCGGTGAAGGCGGGGCTGGTGTCCTCGCCCGCCATCATCATCATTGCCCTTTCGGGCATTTCCGCCTACACCGTGCCCGACCTGACGGGAACGCTTTCCCTCGTGCGCATGGGGTACGTTGTGGCGGCGGGGAGCATTGGGACATACGGGATTATCCTGCTGACGGGATTTTTGCTGTATTACCTGCTCTGTGCCGACGAATGGGGCGCACCCCTGCTGGCGCCCTTTTCGCCGCTGATCCCGCACGATCTGCGCGACAGCCTGTACAAGGCGGACATTTGGGCGCTGAGCGAGCGGCCGAACGTATTTCGCCCGAAAAACCGCATACGTCTGCGGAAAAAGGAGACAAAATGAAACTTTGCGTGAGACAGATCTGTTTTCTCTTTGCGGCGGTCCTGCCCGTGACGAGACTGTTGGTGTACCCCGCCACCCTCTCTTTCTGGGCGAAAAACGACCTGCTGTTTGCGGCGGGGATGAGCTTTGTTTTGGAAGGCGCGGCGGTTGCGGCCGCGGTATTCCTTGCGAGCCGCACGCAGAAAACTTTTTTTGAGCTTTTGGAAAGCAACTTCGGCAAGACTGCGGCGCGCGCCGTGTATCTGCTGTTTGCCCTCTTTTTTGCCTTTTCCGCATTTTTGCCCATCCTCGAACAGCGCGGCTTTGTTTTGCAGGTTTTTTACGAGAACTTACCCTCCTTTTTGAGTTTTCTGCCCGTTTTTCTCGTCAGCCTGTACGCGTGCGCCAAGGGACTGCGCAGCATCGGGCGGGCGGCAGACATTGCCCTGCCCGTCTCTGCGGTCTGTTTTGTCATTCTCTTTCTGATGGCGGTGACCGAGGGGGACTATACCGCCCTTCTGCCCCTGTTCGGGACGGGGACGGGCATTCTGCGCGGCGGAGCCTTCGGGCTGCCGTGGTACACGGGCGGCGCGTATATGCTCTTCTTTTTGGGGAATTTCCGCTACGAACGGGGCGCGGCGGGGAAGATCTTGCTTTCCTACGCCATCGGCGCGGCGGCCGTGCTCGCCTTCCTCGCCGCCTTTTACGCCATCTTTTCGGACATCGCCCTGCTGCAGCAGAACGCGCTGGCGCACGTTTCCAAATACGCCACCGCCTTTACCTCGCTGGGAAGAGTCGATCTGTTTTTCGTGTTTGCGCTGACGCTGGTGCTCCTGTTTGCGCTGTGCATTCCCCTGCAGCTGAGCGTGCACTGCGTCTGCACCGCCCTTTCCTGCAAAACCGCGGTCCCCGCCCTCGCCGTCAATGCCCTGCTGCTGGTGCTGACGCTGGTATTCAACCAATCCTATCTGGAGATCCAGACGCTGATGACGCAGAAACTTTGGGTCGTTTACGCTTGTTTTGCACTGATTTTGCCGTACGTTGCCCTGTTTTTGCGACGAAAGGATCGGGCGCTGCCCTGTCGCCAAAGGAGGGAGGCATGAACGCGGCAAAACTTTCCGTAAGGCTGGCCGCGTTCGGCGCGGCGTTTCTGCTTCTGCTCTTTTTTTCCAACGATTTCGGGCTGATCGACATTCAGAAAACTTCCATTGTCACCGCCGTCGCCCTCGACGCGGGGGAAGAGGGCGTGGACGTGACGGTGCAGATCGCCGTGCCGAAGTCGGGCGCGACGACCGCGGGCAACGTGACGGTGAAAAACGCGCCCACCATGGTGGACGCGATCGCCGAACTCAACCTGAAAACGGGCTGGTACCCCACCCTGGTGCATTGCAGGCTCATCCTTTTGGGGGAAGAGGCGGCAAAGACCGACGTGTTCCGCAACATCGACTACTTTTTGCGCAGCCAGTTTGTGGAGGACACCTGCCTGGTGGCGGTGTGCCGCGGGAGCGCGGAAAAAGCGCTGACGGCGCAATCGCCCGTGGGCGACATGACGTACGCCGCCATCGAAAAGGTGCTCTCCTCCGAGGCGCAGCAGACGGGACTGGTGAGCGTGAACATCCTGCGCGATTTTGCCAAGGGCTATTACGGGGCGGCCGAAAGCGGATTTTTGCCCCTGCTCACCGTCAGGGAGGACGCGGAGGGCGGCGCGACCACCTCTCCCGGCGCTTCCGAGAGCGGAAGTTCGGGCTCCCCTTCCGACGGGAAGGCGGTGTTTGACGCCTCGGAAACGGCGCTGTTTGTGCGCGGGAAACAGGTGGAAACGCTGAACGCGGAAGAGACGCTTGCCTTTAACCTTGCGGACACGGACACCGATTTTGCCTACGGAAACGTGACCGTTGCCGAAAAGGGAGAACCCGTCATTTACAGCCTGAGAATGAAGATCACCAAAAAACTGATTTCGGTGCGCGCCGAGGGAGACCTGCCCGTCCTGCACTTTACCGTGCGCGCGCGGGCGCAGGTAGCGGACGTGAACCGCGCGGGGAGCCCGCTGGAAGTGGCGCAGAGCTCCATTGTCCCCGAAAACGTGCTGCGCGCGGCGGAAGAGACCTTCCGCACAAAGCTTTCGGACGCCTTTTACAAGGCGCAGAAAAGCGGGTGCGACCTGTTCGGCGTGTGCGACCGTCTGCAAAGGTTTCACCCCGCGCTGTGGAAAAAACTGGGAACAGACGCCCTCGCCGCCGCAAAGCCCGTATGCGACATAAAGTTTGATACGCTGCATTAAACAAAACGGGAGCCGCCCGAAAATACTTTCGGGCGGCTCCTGTTTGGAAATACAAAATTGTACGGCAATACAAAAACCCCGCACGAGGTGCGGGGTTTTGCGTTCTGCATTCTGCTTAGCGGACTTCCTTGATTTTTGCCGCCTTGCCCGTTCTGCCGCGCAGATAATAAAGTTTCGCCCTGCGGACTTTACCCTTGCGGATGACGGTGATGTCTGCAATTTTCGGAGAATGTACGGGGAACGTACGCTCTACTCCTACGCCGTAGGAGAGCCTGCGGACCGTAAACGTTTCGCGGATGCCGCCGTTTTTCTTTGCGATAACGACGCCTTCAAACGCCTGGATCCTTTCACGCGTGCCCTCGACGACTTTCACGCTTACTTTTACGGTGTCGCCTACGTTGAAAGCGGGAACGGTGTCCTTCAGATTCTCTTTCTCGATCGCCTCGATAAGACCTTTCATCGACTTTACCTCCATCTTTACTAAGCGTTCGTGGCCGCATTGCGCCAGAGGACCGCCCGAAGTCTTTTGCTATTCTACCACATTTTGCGCTTTTGCGCAAGCTTTTTTGTGCCGATTTATAAAAAAAGGAAGGCAAAACCTTCCTTTTTTTGCTTTACTGCACGTCGTTTGCGTACAGAGGATACTTTTCGCACAGTTTTTTGACTTCCGCGCGCACAAAATCGAACGCCGCTTCCTTTTCCGCGATGATCTTGGTGATCAGCCTTGCCACGAGGCGGGCATCCTCTTCCTTGAACCCGCGCGTGGTGATGCCGGGCGTTCCCACGCGGATGCCGCTGGTGATGAACGGGCTGGTCTCCTCAAACGGAATGGTGTTTTTGTTGACGGTGATGTTGACCTCGTCCAGCATTTTTTCCAGCTCTTTGCCCGTCATGTTCTTGTCGCGCAGGTCCACCAGCATGAGGTGGTTGTCCGTGCCGCCCGAAACCAGGCGCACGCCGCACTTTGCAAACTCGTCCGCCATGGCCGCGGCGTTGGCGACGACCTGCTTCTGGTATGTCTTGAACTCGTCCGAGAGCGCCTCTTTGAAGGCGACCGCCTTGCCCGCGATGACGTGCATGAGCGGGCCGCCCTGCATCCCCGGGAACACCGCCTTGTCGATGGCTTTTGCGTACCGTTCCTTGCACATGATGACGCCGCCGCGCGGGCCGCGCAGAGTCTTGTGCGTGGTGGTAGTGACGACGTCCGCATACGGAACGGGGGAAGGGTGCAACCCTGCGGCGACCAGTCCCGCGATGTGCGCGATGTCCACCATCAGGTACGCCCCGACTTTGTCCGCGATCTCGCGCAGGCGGGGGAAATCGATGATGCGCGGATAGGCGCTGGCGCCCGCCACGATCATCTTGGGTTTACGTTCGGTTGCGAGCGCTTCCAGGGCGTCGTAATCGATGCGCTCGTCCTCTTTGGAAACGCCGTAAGGCACGATCTTGAAATATTTTCCCGAAATGTTGACGGGGGAACCGTGCGTGAGATGTCCGCCGTGGGAAAGGTTCATGCCGAGAATGGTGTCGCCGGGATTGAGCAGCGCAAAATACACCGCCGTGTTCGCCTGCGCGCCGCTGTGCGGCTGGACGTTCACGTGATCGCACCCGAACAGCTTTTTGCAGCGTTCGATGGCGAGATTTTCGACGATGTCCACATACTGGCAGCCGCCGTAATAGCGCTTGCCGGGCAAACCTTCCGCATACTTGTTGGTGAGATGCGATCCGACCGCCGCCATCACCGCGGGAGAAACAAAGTTTTCACTGGCGATCAGCTCGATGTTGCCGCGCTGTCTGTCCAGTTCCCGTTTCATCGCTTCGTACACTTCGATGTCGGCATTTTTGATGGTGGTCATATCGATCATATCAGTTTCTCCGTCGTGTTTTCTTTCTATTATAGCGCAATTTGCAAGGATTGACAACAAAAAAAACGGAGAGACAAAATTTTTTGCCCCTCCGACTCCGCTTTTTATGGAAAATCTACTTGTTTGCGCGCCCTTCCTCCGCGCGCGCCTCGCCGAACAGGCGGATCGCCGCCTGCGAATCCTCCACCATGTCCACGGTGACAACTTCCCCCGCGAGCGCGATGTCCACGCTGTGACCCTCGTAAATGCCCTTGCGCACGATCAAAAGTTCCACGCCCTTGCGCGTAGCGACGCGCATTTCCCGCACCTCGCGCAGAGGGATCTCCCGCCTGCCGCGAAAGGTATGGACGGTGAGCGTGCCGTTTTCGCAGACGATCAGCTCTTTCGGGAGCCGCAGGCCGCGGATCCCGCGCACCAGGTACCAGACAACGGGGAAGGCCATGATCACCGCAATGACGACGGCAAGCAGGGCGCCTGCCCTTCCGTATCGGAGCACGAGAAGGAGAACCAGCGCTACCGCCGCGATCACCCCAAGCGCCGCCGACAGCAGATACATATTGAATTTCATTTTTGCCGCGATCACTCTCTTGTTCATAACTCTTTTCCTCCTCGTCCAGTATACCACAAAAAATCCCGCCGTACAACAAAACGAGCGATGTCTGGCAAGGTTTTTTCTCCCGTCTCGGCCGCATTTAAAAGCGGGGCGGATAAAATTCCGCCCCGCTTTTGCTTTATAATTTGATTCCGGCGACCGCCGCTTTTACAGATTGTTTTCGATAAATTCCTGCATGGCCGCCTTGGGAATAAACCCGGCGTTTTTGCCTGCAAGAGCGCCGTTTTTAAACACCATCACACAAGGAATGCTCATGATAGAGAAGCGGCGGGCGAGTTCGGGGTTGTCGTCCACGTTGATCTTGACAAAGCGGGCCTTGTCTCCAAACTCCTCCGAAAGCGTTTCCATCACGGGAGCCAGCATACGGCAGGGGCCGCACCAATCCGCAAAAAAGTCGACGACGAGCGTCGCATTCTTTTCCATTGCGGCGTCGAAAGCCGCGGTATCATATTCCGTAACCATTTGTTTTTTCCTCCTGAACGTCCGGATTTTGATTTGATTCCTCTTTCGGGCAGATCTGCGCGATCTCCATTCCGAAACCGCGCGAACGGGCCGCCCATTTGTCCAACAGAAACACAGCCGCAAATCCCAGGACAAGCCCCGCCACACAACAGAGAGCCGCCCAGAGCTGATCGTCCAAAGCAAGAAAGCCCACCGCCGCGCCCGCCGCCGCAAACAGTACGGGGAGAATGTACACGATGAAGGAGGCGAGAAGGCGGTTGTCCTTTTCCGCCTGCACGATGACGGTGTCGCCCGCCTTCGCGCCGACGGTGTTTTTTGCCTTGACCTTGACGACGCTTTGCCCCTCTTTGAAGGCACAGATCTTGCAGCCTTCGCACTCGGGGCGCTTTTGTATGCGCAAAACGGCAATTTTGCCCGTCGTTTTTACGACGATCGCTTGTTCTCTCATTTGCAGTTTTGCACCAAAAACCTGACCACGTCCTCCGCTTTTACCTGCGAACTCGTGGAATTTGCCATATCTTTTACCGTGTAGGCGCCACTTTCCAGCTCGTTGGAGCCGATGACGACGACGTACCTCGCCCCCACCTTGCCCGCGTACTTGAACTGCGCCTTTACCGAACGCGCGGCATGGTCGATGTCCGCGGAAACGCCCGCCTTGCGAAGCTCGTCCGCCAGGGCAAACGCCGCCTTTCTGCCCGCTTCGTCCAGACCCGCGACGTAGACGCACAGCGGCGCCTCCTGCGGGATATTTTTGCCCGTGTTTTCCATGACGAGGAGCATACGCTCGATCCCGCTGCCGAACCCGACCGCAGGAACACTCGGCCCGCCCAGATTTTCGATGAGCGTATCGTACCTGCCGCCGCCCAGCACCGTACCCTGCGCGCCGATGCTCGTGGACACAAATTCAAACACCGTTTTGGAATAATAGTCCAGCCCGCGCACCAGCTTGGAGTTGAGTTTGTACTGCACGCCGCAGGCGTCGAGAATGCTCTTCAACTGCTCGAAATGCTCGCGGCACTCGTCGCACAGGAAATCCGTCGTCTTGGGCGCGTTTTCGTTGATTTTGGAGCACACCTCTTCCTTGCAGTCGAGAATGCGCAGAGGGTTCTTGTCAAAGCGCGCATTGCAGGTGGGGCACATTTCAGAAAGGTGCGGGCGCAGATATTCCTTGAGCGCCTCGTTGAACTTGGGACGGCAATGCTTGCAGCCGATGGAATTGAGGTTCAGCTCCACCCCTTCCACGCCCAGAGCGCGGATATAATCGCGCGCGAGCAGAATGACTTCCGCATCCGTCTCCGCTCCCTTGCCGCCGAAGATCTCCACGCCGAACTGGTGATGTTCGCGCAGCCTGCCCGCCTGCGGGCGCTCGTAACGGAATACGGGCGTGATATAGTACATTTTGAGGGGCAGAACGCCGCTTGCCAACCCGTTTTCGATAAACGAACGCACCACGCCCGCCGTACCTTCCGGCTTTAAGGTGATGGAACGGTCGCCCTTGTCCAAAAAGGTGTACATCTCCTTGTTGACAATGTCCGTCGTGTCCCCCACGCCGCGCAGAAACAGCTCCGTATGCTCAAACGTGGGCGTGCGGATCTCGTGCAGATTGTACAGCGCCGCCACTTTGCGCGCCGTGTTCTCCACGAAATGCCACTTGTATACCTCGGAAGGAAGTACGTCCTTTGTGCCTTTGGGAATGTTGATCATATGACCTCCTGGATAGATTCACGAAATTTCTTTCAAGCTGATGAAAGAAATTTCCGTGAGTTTGAGGACAACCCCACGGGCACGCGGCTTTGCCGCTGGCCGCGGAGGTTTTCCTCGGGGCGCGCCTTTTCAGGGCACACCTTTTTGTACGCGCGCCCCTTCACCTTTCCTGCATGAGCCTTACGGCAAATAGAGTGCGCGGGCGCAAAAGCGCGGTTTTGCTTGCGCAGAAATTTTACTTCTCACGCAAATCTCGGCATAAAAGATGCCTGCGATTTGCCGTGATTTTTTTCAAACGTAAAAAGTAAACGCTTCTTCTTTAAAACTGATTTAAAAAGGAGAAAAGTTTTAAAAAGCCGTACGCCCCGCGTATAAAAACGCGGGGACGGTTGGCTTTTTTTGTTACAAAACGTATTTTTTCAGGTCGCGGTTTTTGATGATCTTTTCCAGATGCTCGTCGACATATTTTTTGTCGATGGTGACCTTGACCATGGGGTAATCCCCGCCTGCATTGAAAGATATGTCTTCCAGCAGGTATTCCATGACCGTGTGCAGACGGCGCGCACCGATGTCCTCACTGGTGGCGTTCATGTCTGCGGAAATGGTTGCGATCTCTTCGATGGCGTCCTGCGTGAATTCCAGATCGATGTTGTCCACGCCCAGAAGCTTTGCGTACTGCGAAGTGATGGCGTTCTGCGGCTGGGTGAGAATTTTGACGAAGTCCTCTTTGGAGAGGCTTTCCAGCTCGACGTTGATGGGGAAACGGCCCTGCAGTTCGGGGATCAGGTCCTCCACTTTGGAAATGTGGAAGGCGCCCGCCGCGATAAACAGGATAAAGTCCGTTTTGACCGCGCCGTACTTTGTCATCACCGTGCAGCCCTCGACGATGGGGAGGATGTCCCTCTGGACCCCTTCGCGCGAGACGTCCGCGCCGCCCTGGTTGGCTTTGCCCGCGATCTTATCGATCTCATCGATAAAGATGATGCCCTGCTCTTCCGCACGGGTGAGAGCTTCCGTATTGACGGCGTCGTTGTCGATGAGCTTTTCCGATTCCTCGTTGATGATCTGCTGCATCGCCTGTCTGACCGTCATTTTGCGGCGTTTTTTGCGTTTGGGGAGCATTTCGCCGAAAATGGAGCCGATGTTGATCTCCGCGCCGCCCGGCACGATCTCCATGCTCTTGGGCGCGTCCAGCACTTCCAGCTCGATCTGCGTGTCGTTGTACTTGCCCGCGCGCAGCTCTTCCAGAAGTTTTGCGTCGAACACCTCTTTGGCGAGTTCGCCGCGTTCCCCTTTCTTCATGTCGGAGAGAATGGCGACGATCTTCTTTTCCGCCGTGCCTTCCGCACGGACGGCGACTTCCTTCATCTTTTCCTCGCGCACGAGGCGGATGGAGCACTCGACGAGGTCGCGCACCATGCTTTCGACGTCCCTGCCCACGTAACCGACTTCGGTGTACTTGGTGGCTTCTACCTTGATAAAGGGAGCCTTGACCAGCTTTGCCAGCCTGCGCGCGATTTCCGTTTTACCCACGCCCGTAGGCCCCTTCATGATGATGTTTTTGGGAGTGATCTCCTCCCTGTCCGCTTCGGACAGCTTGCTGCGGCGATAGCGGTTGCGCAGGGCGATCGCCACCGCGCGCTTTGCCGCGTCCTGCCCGATGATATATTTATCCAGTTCGTTTACGATCTGTTTTGGAGAAAGACTCATGTTTTAATACCTCCTTGCATCCTCCGCGCATTTTCCGAAAAAACGCACGGATCAGACCACACCTCAGACCGTTTCCACGGTGATGTGATCGTTGGTGAACACACAGATCTCGCTGGCGATCTTGAGCGCCTTGTACGCGATCTCCTCCGCGCTGCCGTTTGTTTCCTGCACCAGCGCGCGCGCCGCCGCCAAAGCGTAGTTGCCGCCGCTGCCGATGGCGCAGACGCCGCCGTCCGGCTCGATGACCTCGCCGCCGCCGCTGATGACCAGCAGCAGGTCCTTGTCCGCGACGATCATCATGGCTTCCAGCTTTCTCGCCTTGTCGTTGCGCCAGAGCTCGGCAAGCTCCACCGCCGAACGCATGAGATTGCCGGAGAATTTGTTCAGCATTCCCTCGAAGCGCTCGGACAGCGAGAAGGCGTCCGACACCGACCCCGCGAAGCCCAAAACCACTTTGCCTCCGTAAATGCGGCGCACCTTGACTGCGTTATTTTTAAACACGACGGATTCGCCCATCGTGACCTGTCCGTCGCCCGCTATGGCGGTTTTTCCGCCGCGTTTGACCGCACAGATGGTAGTTCCTCTGAATTCAGGCATAGTTTTACCTCCTTGTTTCCCCTGCGAGAAATATGTTTTTTGCACCCGTTTTGCGGGTACGTGTATTCTTTTTTAATGCAAAACGCCTTCCAGCTCCGCCGCAAGCGTCTTGATTTTTTCCAGCGAGCGCTCGGAGAGCAGGCGCTTTTTCAGCGCCTTGTCGCGGACGTGCGTTTCCGGCGGCAGCAAGATGCCGTAGTTGGCGTTCATCGGCTGAAAGTCCGCGTTGGGCGTGCTGACGTGCAGGGCGAGCGAGCCGCACACGGTGGCCGCATCCCACTGCACGGGCGGCAGGCCTTTGAGGCGCAGGGCGCACCCGATGGCCGCCAGAATGCCGCTTGCCGCGCTTTCGACGTACCCTTCCACCCCCGTCATCTGTCCCGCAAAGAACAGCTGAGGGCGGGTTTTGAGGGAAAAATCTGCATTCAAAAGCTTGGGAGCATTTAAAAAAGTATTGCGGTGCATCACGCCGTAGCGCAGAAACTCCGCGTCGTGCAGGGCGGGGATCATGGAGAACACCCGCTTCTGCTCGGGAAATTTCAAATTTGTCTGAAATCCGACGAGATTGTACGCCGTCCCCGCGCAATTTTCCTTGCGCAGCTGCAGGACCGCATAGGGACGCTTGCCGTCCTTATCGTACAGCCCCACGGGCTTGAGCATACCGAAACGCAGCGTATCCTTGCCGCGCGACGCCATGATCTCCACGGGCATACACCCCTCGAACACGTCGCGCTTGTCAAAATCGTGCACGAGCGCGCGTTCCGCCGAACACAGCGCTTCCACAAACGCTTCGTACTCCTCTTTGGTCATGGGGCAGTTGACGTAATCGCCGCTGCCCTCCCCTTTGCCGTAACGATCGGCCGTGAAGGTTTTGGAAAAATCGATGCTCGATGCGGACACGATGGGCGCCGCCGCGTCGTAAAAAAACAGATTTCCGCCCAGCTTTTCCACGATGTCCTGCGCGAGCGCGTCCAGCGTAAGCGGCCCCGTAGCCACGATGGCATAGCCGTCCTGCGGGAGGGTCTTTACTTCCTCGCACACCACTTCTACGTTGGGGTTTTGCTCGATTTTTTGTGTAACGTATGCGGAAAATGCGTCCCTGTCCACCGCCAGCGCACCGCCCGCGGGCACGCGGGAAGCTTCCGCCGCCTGCATGGTGAGCGAGCCGAGAAGGCGCATTTCCTCTTTTAAAAGGCCGCAGGCGTTGCCGTACACGTCGTTGCTCTTCAAAGAGTTGCTGCACACCAGCTCGGCAAAGTTTTTGGATGAGTGCGCGGGCGTGAACTTTTGCGGTTTGCTTTCGGCGAGCCTGACGCGCACGCCGTGCGTCGCCAGAAAATGCGCCGCTTCGCACCCCGCAAGCCCCGCCCCGACGATGGTGACCTGCATACTTGCTCCTTGTTAGCACTCTTTTGATTAGAGTGCTAAAAGTATTATAATTCCTTTGCGCCCGCTTGTCAAGAGATTTTACAGGAAAAAAATATTTTCCGCAGCATCGGCAAAAACGAAAGCCCGGTATGATCGCGCCTGTCATATAATAAACAGCTGAAAGGCACGGAAAGTTTACAGAAAAAAAATATTTTCCGCAGGCTTGACAATGTATACAGCCTGCATTATAATAGACGCAAAGGAGGGAAATTTATGAAAAAAGTTTTGTTATTGCTCGTTTGCGTTTTGTGCCTGTTTTTTGTTGCCTGCGCGCCCGCACAGCCGAAAGAAGGCGCCGAATACACCTACAAGCAGATGTCCTTTAAGCGGGGAAAAGACCTGCAGATACAAGACCTTGCCAACTTTATGCCGATGGCCGCCGCTTTCCCCGGCGGAGAGCTTCCTCAAAGCGTGGATGAATTTGAAGACTTTCTCCTGGAATACGTCGATTCGTACAGCATCATCCGACAGACGGAAAACGGACAGGAACGCGTTTTTTTAAAGACGGAGATCGTATCCGTCACCCTTTCGGAGAGCGTTCTGACGGTAAAGACGCAGGACGGGGAAACGGATTACCCCTACACGAAGGAGGGAAACCGCTACGTGACCGACACGGACTTTGCCTTTTACTTTGAAAAGGGAGAGTTCCGCTACGATCTCATGTTTACGGAGAATTTTTCCGTCGTGTATCGCTATTCTATCTGAAAAATTGCCTCAGGGGCGGCCGAAATCGGCCGCCCCTGTTTTTTATTCGGGCTGAACGGGATCCTGCCCGTCCTGTTTGGGTTCCTCAGGCGCGTCCTTCGTGTAGTCGCAGGAGGAACAGCAGATCTTTTTGCCCTTTTTGACGAGGTACTTGCCGCACTTGGGGCATTTTTCGCCCGTGGGCTGTTCCCAGCTCATAAACTTGCATTTCGGGTAGTTGGAACAGCTGTAAAAGATCTTGCCCGCCTTGCTCTTCATGCGGCGGGTGGGCGCTCCGCACACGGGGCAGACGCCCGCGATTTCCGCGATGGGGCGGTTGGTGTTGCACTTGGGGCAGCTGAGATACTTTCCGTTTTTGCCGTTGCGGATGTACATGAACGCGCCGCAGTTGGGGCATTTTTCCTTGGAGATCTCGCTGTCGAAGGGCAGGGTGGCGTTGCATTCGGGATAGTTGGGGCAGGCGAGGAACTTGCCGAACTTGCCGCTTTTGACCACCATGTTGGCGCCGCACTTGGGGCATTTGGTGGAGGAGATCTCCGCGCCCTCGCTCTTGATGTTGGAACACTCGGGATAGTTGGAGCAGGCGAGGTACTTGCCGTAGCGGCCGCTCTTGCGGATCATGGGATGACCGCACTTTTCGCAGAGGATGTCCGTCATCTCGTCGCCGTCGTTGGCGGCAAAGATGAGTTTTTCCGCAAAGGGCGGGTAGAAGTCGGCAATGATCTTGTGCCAGTCGGTGCCGCCCTCCTCGATGCCGTCCAGTTTGTCCTCCATTTTTGCGGTGAAGCCCACGTCCATGATGTCGGTAAAGTACTTGACCAGAAGGTCGGTGATCTCGAAGGCGACCTCGGTAGGCACCATGTATTTGCCCTCTTTGACCACGTACTTGCGCTTGTTGAGCACGGAAATGATGCTGGCATAGGTGGACGGGCGGCCGATGCCCTTGTCCTCCATCGCCTTGACGAGGGAAGCGTCGGTGTAGCGCAGAGGGGGTTTGGTGAATTTCTGTTCGGAGATGAGGCGGATGAGGTCCAGCTCCTCCCCTTCTTTGAGATTGGGCAGGAGTTTGCCGCTCTCCCCTTCCTCGTCCTCTTTTTTGATCTCCTGATAGGCGGCCGTGAACCCCGCAAACTGCAGAGTTTTGCCGCTCGCCTTGAAGCCGTACACGCCGTTGCGGATCTTGATCTGCATACTGTTGTAGCGCGCCTCGCTCATCTGGGAGGCGACAAAGCGGTCGTAGATCAGCTTATATACGTTATAATGTTTTTTGTCCAGGACCCCTTTCATGCTCTCGGGCGTGCGCGAAAGATCGATGGGGCGGATGCACTCGTGCGCGTCCTGCGCGCCCTTTTTGGAGGCGTAGAAATTGGGTTTTTCGGGAACGTAATCCTTGCCGTACTTTTCCGCGATAAATTCGCGCGCCCTCTGCTGGGCCTCCGCGGAAACGCGGACGGAGTCGGTACGGATATACGTGACGAGGGCGATGTGGCCCTCCTTTTCGGTGTCGATGCCCTCGTACAGGTGCTGGGCGACGAGCATGACGTCCGGCGAGGTCATGCCGAATTTGTTGGACGCGTCCTGCTGCAGCGTGGACGTGGTGAAGGGCGCGGGAGCGTGCGATTTGGCGACCGTCTTTTTGATGTCCTGCACGACGTACGGGTTCTGCGCCAGTTCCGCGCGCACGCGCTCGTTTTCCTCCGCGGAGGAGGGAAGGTACTTTTTGCCGTTCTTTTCGCCGAGAAGCGCCTTGAACGGGGCGTACTGCTTGGGTTTGTCCTGCAATTCGGCGTTGATGTTCCAGTACTCTTCGGGGACGAAGGCGCGGATCTCGCGCTCCCTGTCCACGACGAGGCGCAGGGCGACCGACTGCACGCGGCCCGCCGAAAGACCCGAACGGATGCGCTTGCAAAGAAGCGGCGAGAGCTTGTAGCCCACCAGTCTGTCCAGCACGCGGCGCGCCTGCTGGGCGTCGACGAGGTTATAGTCGATCTCGCGGGGGTTCTGCAATGCCCTTGTGACCGCCGCGGGAGAAATTTCGTTGAATTCGATGCGGTTTTTGCCCTCTTTGAGCTTTAAAACCTGCTTTAAATGCCAGGAAATGGCTTCCCCTTCGCGGTCCGGGTCGGTTGCGAGATAGACGTGATCCGCCTTTGCCGCTTCGTCCGAAAGGCGCTTGATGACCGCCTTTTTATCGGGATTGTCCACATACGTCGGCTCGAAGTTGTTTTCGATGCTGACGCCCAGCCTCTTTTCGGGAAGGTCGCGCACGTGTCCGCCCGACGCGTCCACGCGGTATTTCCCCTTTAAATATTTGGAGATGGTTTTTGCCTTGGAAGGCGATTCTACGATGATGAGATCCATATGAGACTCCTTATCGGGGGCGGGGCGCGGGGGGGGGGGGGGGGGGGGGGGGGGGGGGGGGGGGGGGGGG
>ERZ1090879.974-NODE-975-length-16393-cov-12.153752_pt1 | contig 16393 bp, 13 predicted proteins | sample MGYA00478472_ERZ1090879 | MGnify/ENA primary metagenome ERZ1090879 (study PRJEB33644, sample SAMEA5815723) | chicken gut metagenome | biome: Chicken; feature: Gastrointestinal Tract; material: Caecum | place: Ireland | collected 2019-01-01 | study: A study of the...
CCCCCGCCGGGTTTGGGGGCACCCCCATAAATATTTCCCCCCCCCCCCCCCGGGGGCCGGCCCCCCCCCGCCCCCCCCCGCCCCTGCGCTTTTTCTTTTATTTTTTCTGCGCGCTGAACAGAATGGTAAAGGCGGTGCCTTTGCCCAGCTCGCTCTCCACCGAGAGCTGCCAGCCCGCGCGGCGGCACAGCTTTTTGACGATGGCGAGCCCCAGCCCGAACCCGCCGCCCGCGCCGTTGTGCGACTTGTCCACCGTGTAAAACCTGTCGAAAATGCGGGATTTGTCCTCTTCGGCAATGCCGATGCCCGTATCCGCCACGACGAGTTTGGGGCAATCGCCGCCGCTGAGCAGAATTTTCAGCGCGCCGCCCTCCTTGTTGTAACGGATGCCGTTGGATACGAGGTTGTTGATGATCTCCAGAAGCCGCTCCCTGCGGCTGAGCACTTTGACCCCCTCCTCCGCCTCGAAGGTGAGCGAGATCTTCTTTTCGGCGATCTTGGGCTCGAAAGAGGCGACGATCTCGCGCAGGAGTTCGGAAAGGTCCACCTCGTAATCGGGGAGTTCGTCGCTGTCGATGGCGGAAAAGTTGATGATGGAGCGGATGAGGTTGGCAAGGCGGTCGCTCTGGCGGATGATGGTATCGGCGGCGCCTTTCAGCTTGTCGGGCGGCATGGTGCCCGCGCCGATGAGTTCGGCAAAGCCGCGGATGGAGGTGAGCGGCGTGTTCATCTCGTGCGTGACGTTGGCGATAAAATCGTTTTTTGAAATGGCCGCCGCCGTCGTTTCCGTGACGTCCGTGATGAGCAAAACGCGCGATTTTTCGTTGAACGTGAACCTGAAACTGTAATAACGTCCGTTGATTTTTCGGACGAGAGCGGCATTTTCGCCCGCTTCCAGCACGGCGACGATCTCGCGGTCGTTGACAAAGCAGGGAACGGGTTCGTTGACCTCGTAATCGAGCAGCCGCTTTGCCGTGCGGTTGATGAGAATGACGTCCGAAGGGTCGCGGAAAATGACGATGCCGTGTTCGATGCTGTTGAGGATGAGTTTTTCCAGCCGCCTGTCCTCGTTCATCTTTTCCACTTTTTCGTGCAGATCGGCGTTCATGAGGTTGATCATCTTGGCGATGGGGGCAAGTTCGGCGTACTTTGTGCGCACTTCCTTGCCGCCGCTGAGCGCCGCTTCCTGCGTGAGCTGTTCGACGGGGCGCAGGACAAAGGAGGTCGCCAGCCACGCCACGAACAGACAGCAGAGGACGTCTACTACCAGAAACCACACCACGGTGGGCAGGGATTCGGTAAAAATGGCCAGCCCCGAACGCGCGGGAACGGCCAGCCGCACGAGCAGAAGGGTGTCCCCCTGCTCAAAGGCGCGGCAATAGTAGAGCATGGATTCGCGCAAGGTGGCGCTGGTACGCACGCTCTTCCCCTCGCCCGTGAGCAGCGCCTGCTGCACTTCCTCGCGGGTGACGTGGTTGTCCTCCGCGCCGCCCGTATCCGCCAGCACTTCGCCCGTTTCGGACAAAAAGGTGACGCGCGCGCCGCCCAGTTCCTCCGAAAGCGCCTGCGCCTGCTCCTCGTCGGGAGGGAGAGAGGCATACCCCGCCTCGTAGACGTTCATGTAAATTTTCAGTTCCGAAAAAGTCCGCTCCACCGTCTGGCCGTAAAACACCGCCGAAAAGAGGATGGACAGGAACAGCACCCCCACCACCGAAACGAGCAGGGTGACGAGAAGGATCCGCTTTCTCACCGCTTTTTCCCTCCGCAGGGCGACCCTGCGTCATTCTTTATAGACAAATTTGTACCCGACGCCGAACACCGTCTCTATGTAATCGATGCCCAGCTTGCGCAGGCGGGCGACGTGGTTGTCGACGGTGCGCGTTTCGCCCTCGTCGTATCCCCACACGGCGTTGAGAATGTTCTCGCGCGTGAGCGCCTTGCCCTCTTTCTGCATGAGATATTTGAGGAGATTGAACTCCTTGTTGTTGAGCTCCAGGCGCACGCCGCGCAGGGTGGCGGTCATGGTGTCCTCGTCCAGCGAGAGATTGCCGCGGACAAGGGAGGCGGTGCCCGCCGCACGGCGCAGCAGCGCGTTGACGCGCGCCGTCAGCTCCAGCACGCCGAAAGGCTTGGCAATATAGTCGTCCGCGCCCAGGTTCAGGCCCTTCACTTTGTCCGTTTCCTGCCCCAGCGCCGACAGCATGATGACGCCCATGGACGAATACTTTTGCTTGATTTTTGCAAGGACGTCCAGTCCGTTTCCGTCCGGAAGCATGATGTCCAGAAGGCAGACGGCGGGCGGCGATTTTTCCACCGCGGCGAGAAACTCCGCACAGGTGGCATAACACTCGATGGCGATGTTCGACATTTCCAGCGCGCACTTTACAAGTTCGGCGATGTTGCTGTCGTCCTCCAACAAATAGACCTTCTTTTCCAAAACGTTCTCCCCTGCGGCAAAGAGAGCCGCATCCGGTTTTTCTTTTATTATAACATATCCCGCGCAAAAAGACAAGAGCTGCGCCGCGAAAGGCCGCCTTGTACCTTTTTTAAGGGACGTTGCCCTGTTTTTGCGCCCTTGCGCAAAAAAGCCGCGCCCGAACGGGCGCGGAAAGATCAGTCGAACGCGTGTGCGACATAGGTGAGGTGGTCGGCGGCACGCTCGAGATTGCCCACAAGGTTGATGAATACGCCGCTCGATTCCGGCTTGCACTTGCCCTCGTTGAGCCTGCGGATATGGTCTTTGACCATTTCCTTGCGCGATGCGTCCACGGAATCCTCCACTTCGTCCACCGCCTTGATGGCCGTGATGTCCTTTTTGTCGAACACTTCCAGCGTCTTTTTGTAGAGAAGCTGAATTTTAGCGTACATTTCCTGCAGGGATTTGAGCACGCCCGCGGAAAATTCGATGTTGTCCCGCTTGCAGTTGCGGGTGTACTTGGTGATGTTGTCCGCCAGTTCGCTGATACGGATGATGTCGCTCGTGGCGTGGTGAATGGAAGAGATCAGCCTCTCGTCCGTCAGGGAGAGATCGCTCGCCGAAATTTTGATGAGATAGGCAACGATGCGCTTTTCCATGTCGGCCACGCGCGCGTTGAGCTCGTCTACCTGCGCCCTGCGGCTCTCGTCGCCCGCGATGAAGCCGTCCAGCGCAATGGTCATCGACTGCATGGCAAGCTCCGCCATGCGGGAAGCCGCCTTGTTCGCCTGGCTGACCGCAACGGAAGGCGTCGTGATAAAGCGCTCGTCCAGCAGCACGGAATCGCCCGCCGTCTCCCCCGCGCCCTTTTTGCCGGGAATGATGTGCGTGGCGATCTTGACAAAAATATTTGCCATCGGCAGGAAAATACAGGTACACACGACGTTAAAAAAGGTGTGGAAGAGCGCGATCTGCAGGCCCGCGGCATTCGGGAACCACGTGGCGAGCGTATCCTGCATAAAGGTGGGCCAGCACAGCAAAAACACCGTGAAGATGACCGAACCGAACACGTTGAACATCAGGTGGATGAGGCTGGCGCGCTTGGCGTTTGTGTTGGCGCCGATGGAAGAGAGAATGGCGGTGATGCACGTTCCGATGTTGCTGCCCAAAACGAGGAACAGCACGTCGTTGCCGCCGTTTCCGATGACCAGCCCCTGCCCCACCATGACGATGACGAGCGAGGTGACCGCCGACGACGACTGCACGATCGCCGTGAAGATCAAGCCGATGATCAGAAGCAGAAAGGGATTGCTCACCGTGGTGAGGAAGTTTCTGAATTCGGGGCTGTCCTTATAAATGCTCATGGCGTTTGACATATATTCCAGGCCCAGAAAGACAAGTCCCAACCCCGCCAGCATGAGACCGATGGTCTTGACTTTGTCGCTCTTGCAGAGCATATTCATGAACACGCCCACGCAGGTGAAGGCGGTAACAAACTCGATGAGCGGGATCTCCGCCATCGACGCAATGTACGCCGTGATGGTGGTGCCGATGTTGGCGCCCATGATGACCGTGGTCGCCTGGAACAGGGACATCAGCCCCGCATTGACAAATCCGACGACCATGACCGTGGTGGCCGAGGAACTTTGAATGATGGCCGTGACCGCCGTTCCGATACCTACCCCCGCAAGACGGCTCTTGCCCGTCTTGTCAAACCAGCTGCGCAGACGGTTTGTGGCAAGCTTTTCAATGTTATCCGAAAGAACTTTGAACCCGAACAAAAATGCGCCCAACCCCGCCAGCAGGGAAACAACGGAAAGTGTATAATCCATCGCCCCCAAAACCGCCGCCAAGATCCCGTAACACGGCAAAATACTCATAAGCCCTTCTCCTTTGCAACTTTTTCCTTTACTTCTTTTCTTTTTCTTTTAAAATCCTACCCTTCCATTGTAAAGGGAAGATGTATAATACACTTGTAAAAATTGTAATAAATTTGTAATAAATTTGTATTCTGACAAAATTTTTCCGCGCCCCTGTTTGTCAGTTTTTTCACCCTTTTCTCCGCCTTGCTCCGCCGCCTTTGTCCTTATTTCCGCCGATCGTCTCCTTTTTTCCTGTCCGCGCCACCGCCGCCAAATCCCGTTTTGTCCTTTTCCCCCGCCGCACCAACTTTCCGGCACTGTGCAGGCGATTGCTTTCCCCACCTTCCTGTACTGTGCAGGCGTTTTCTTTTTCGCGCTCTCTTATCTCCCGCCGCCCTCTCTCTTTTCTGTCCTTTTCCCTTTGCCCTCTCTTTTTTCCTGTCCCCCGCCGCCCGACTTTCCTGTACTGTGCAGGCGGTTGCCCTGTTTGTCACAATTTCCCTGTCTTTTTCGACGGAATTGACAAAAAAAGCGGGGTACGTCCTGTTATTTTTCAAACAATCGCAAAGAGGGGGACAATGCCTGCGGCATTGTCCCCCGAAATCGTTTTTTAAGCTGTCGTTTTTATCAAAAAATCCTGAAAGCCCGTGAAAAAGCAAAAATCACACTTTTTGCTTTTTCCCCTTGCGCCGCATGGGCGGCGTGACGGAAAAGGATGAATTTGGCGCATTCTTTAACAGGAGAAGCCCCAAAGATGCGCCAAAGAAGGAGAAAACAGCGCCGAGGGCTTTCGCCCGAACGCTGTTTTCTCCTTATAGTCACGGCAAATCGCAGCCGTCTCGTTCGGCGAGATTTGCGTGAGCGTATTTCATTTTCTGCGCAAGCAAAACCGCGCTTTTGCGCCTGCGCACCCCATTTGCCGTAAGGCTCTTGCAGGAAAGGTGAATGCGGCGCGCGTATTGGCTGTGTGCCCCGAAAATGCGCGCCGCAGAGGAAAACCTCCGCGGCCAGCGGCAAAGCCGCGTGCCCGTGGGGTTGTCCTCCAATCACGGAAATTTCTTTCATCAGCTTGAAAGAAATTTCGTGAACCTCTATCAGTTTAACTTCTTATGTTCTCCCGTGATCATGAAGATCACCCATTCTGCAATGTTGGAAGCGTGGTCGCCGATCTTTTCCAGATACTTTGCCACCATAAGGAGGTCGAGCGCCTGTTCGCCGTTGTCGTCGCCCTCGATCTCCCGATGCACGATGCCCGTCAGCTTTCTCTTGATCACTTCAAACAGATCGTCCACAGCGTCGTCCGCGCGGCAGACGGCTTTGGCGAGTTCGCCGTCCCGCTCGACAAAGGACTTTGCCGCCGCCCGCACCATTTCCTGCACGCGGTCGGCCATGTCCGAGATCTCCGCAACCGAATCCGCATAGGGCAGTCTGCTCATTTTGATGACGAGTTCGGAGATGTCCACCGCCTGATCGGCAATGCGTTCCATGTCCGTGATCATCTTCATGGCGCTGGTGACAAACAGCAGATCGCTTGCCACGGGCTGCTGTTTTACGATAATTTTCAGACAGAGCCGCTCGATTTCCTGTTCCTTTTCGTCCACGAGCGTTTCCACGCCCTTCGTCTTTCTTGCAAGTTCCGTGTTCTGCGTTTCGAGGGCGCAGACGGCGTCCTCGATGGCTTCGCAGTTGAGCTCCCCCATCTTGGTGAGCAGATCTTTCAGCTGCAGGAGCTGTTCTTCAAACTGCCTTCTTGTCATATCAACCGAACCTCCCTGTGATATAGTCTTCCGTCCTCTTGTCGCGCGGGCGGTTGAAGATATCGTCCGTATTGCCGTATTCGATGAGGTCGCCCAGCAGGAAGAAGGCGGTTTTATCCGAAATGCGCGCCGCCTGCTGCATATTGTGGGTGACTATGACGATGGTGTACTTTTCCTTGAGTTCCTGCGCGAGATCCTCGATCTTGCTGGTGGAAATGGGGTCGAGCGCGGAGGTGGGTTCGTCCATGAGGATGACTTCGGGTTCGACGGCGAGGGCGCGGGCGATGCACAGCCTTTGCTGCTGTCCGCCCGAAAGCCCGAGCGCGCTCTTTTTGAGGCGGTCTTTGAGTTCGTCCCAGATGGCGGCCTGCTTTAAAGAGCGTTCGACGATCTCGTCGAGTTCGGCCTTTTTGCGAATGCCGTGCGTTTTGGGGCCGTAGGTGATGTTGTCGTACACGCTCATGGGGAAGGGATTGGGTTTCTGGAACACCATGCCCACGCGCTTGCGCAGGACGTTGATATCCAGTTTTCCGTACAGGTCCTCGCCGTCGATGAGAACTTCGCCCGTGATCTTGCAATCGGGGACGAGGTCGTTCATGCGGTTGAGGCACTTTAAAAAGGTGGATTTTCCGCAGCCGGAGGGGCCGATGAAAGCGGTGATCTCCTTTTCCTTAATATTCATGGAGATGTGTTTGAGCGCCTGAAATTTTCCGTAATAGAGATTGAGGTCTTTGATATTGAATTTATCCTGCACGTCAGTTATACTCCTTTTTCAACTTGTTTCCTACAAACTCGGCCGCGCCGTTGATGAGGACGACGAGCACGATGAGCACGACGGCGGTGGCCCACGCCTGCCCGACGTGCAGGCCCTCGCTCATGAGCGAATACAGGAACACGGAGAGGGTGCAGCCGGAATCCATGAGCCCGGACGGGTGCTTGACGTTGATGGGCGAACCTGCCGAGTAGATGAGAGCCGCCGTTTCGCCGATGATCCTGCCGAGGGCGAGAATGATGCCCGAGATGATGCCGCTCATGGCGGAGGGCAGGATGATGACGAAGATGGTGCGCAGTTTCCCCGCGCCGAGGGCGAAGCTCCCCTCCCTAAAGGACTGCGGCACGGCGAGCAGCGACTCCTCCGTGGTGCGCATAATGAGCGGGAGGATCATGATGGACATGGTGAGGATGCCCGACAGCAGCGAATACCCGAACAGGATGCCGACAAAGAGAATGTTCCCGAAAATGCCGTACACGATGGAGGGGATGCCCGACAGCGTTTCCGCCGCCATTCGCACGATTTTTACGAATACGTTGGTGGATTTTGCGTACTCCGCCAGAAAGATGGCGGCAAACACGCCGATGGGAACGGCGATGACGAGGGACAGCGCCGCAACGATGAGCGTGTTGATGAGCGCGGGCAGAATGGACTGGTTTTCCTTGGTCCACGTCCAGCTGAACATCTTCGCGTTGATGTGGGGGATGCCCTGCACGAGCGTATAAATGATGATCCAGAACACGACCAGCGCGGTGATGAGCGCGGCGAGCAGGACGAGCAGCATGGCCGCCATGGAGAAAGGTTTTTTGGTATAGGCGCGCAGTTTGTCCCGCCAGCTCTGGCGGTTGATGGGGACGATCTTGGAGACGTCGACCTCTTCCTTCTGCGCGGTGAGATATGCGGTTTTCACTTTTTCTGCCATAAGATTTACCTCGCCTTTCTGCGGATGAGGGACACCAGCAGCGTGATGATGAGTATGAACACGAACAGCACCGCGGCGGTAGCGATGAGGGCATTCCTGTGCAGGCCTTCCGCGTAGCCGAGTTCGAGCACGATGTTGGCGGTGAGGGTGCGCACGCCGTCCGTGATCTCGTCGGGCAGCCTTGCCTGGTTGCCGCAGATCATGACGACGGCCATCGTCTCGCCGATGACCCTGCCCAGCCCTAAAATGATGGAGGTGGTGATCCCCGATTTTGCCGCGGGGACTTCGGTGAGAAAGACGGCGCGTTCCTTGGTGGCGCCCAGCGCCACGGCGCCCTCGAAATAGCTTTTCGGCACGGCGCGGATAGAATTTTCGGAAATGCTGATGATGGTGGGCAGGATCATGATCCCCAAAATAAAGGAGGCCGTGAGAATGCTCATCCCGTCGCCGCCGAACGTTTCGCGCACGAAGGGAACGACGACCATCAGCCCGAAATAGCCGTAGATGATGGAAGGGATGCCCGCGAGAATGTTGGTGACGGGCTTCATCACCTTATAGACAGGTTTGGGGCAATAGCGCGCCATAAACACCGCCGTCAGAAACCCGATGGGAACGCCGATGACCAGCGCGCCCGCGGTGACGTAGCAGCTGCCCACGATCATGGGCAGGATGCCGAATTTCGGCTCCTCCACCGTGGGGAACCACTTGGTACCGAACAGAAATTTGATCAGGCCGATCTCCCTGAACGCAGGGAACGCCTGCACAAAGATAAAGATGCAGATGAAAGCGACCGCGAGGATGAAAATAACGGCGGCGATGATGAACACAATTTTCATCACCAGCTCTTTCACGTCGATTTTGGCTCTCGCGCGCAAGACGTTTTCACCGCTTGTTGTGATCTGTGCCATACGAACTCCTTCTTACAAACGTAAGGCGGGTCTGAAAAAGCCCCGCCTTACCCTTTTTGAAATTTTGAATTACTCTTCAAACGTCACGCCGACATCCGACCAGTTTTTCACTTCTCCGGTGTAAATATTTTTGATCTGCTCGACGGTGAGGTTGGTGCAGGGATTTTGCTTGTTGACGATGATGGCAATGCCGTCGCGGGCGATGGCGCTGTTGCCGAATTCGCTCTTTTCGTCCTCGGTCAGTTCGCGGGAGACCATGCCGAGCACGGATTTTCCGCCCCTGACGTCCGAAATGCCAACGCTGGAACCGCCCTGCTCTACCGTGACGGTGACGTCGAGATCTTTCTGTTCCTTGACCGCCTCTTCATACGCGGGGGCAAGCTCGCTCATGAGCGGGGCCACCGACGTGGAACCGCTGACGCGGATGCTGCCGCCCTCGGTGAGCGTGCTTGCAAACGCTTCCCCGTTCTCTTCCACTTTGACGTATCCGTTGTCTTCCACGATCGTCTGGCCTTCCGCACTGAAAATGAAGGCGAGGAAGTCGTTGAGAATGGCGTTTGTCGAATCTTTTTCATAGACGACGTTGAACGGCCTTGCAATGGCGTAATCGCCGCCGGAAATGGCTTCCGCCGTGGGAGCGTGTCCGCCCACATTGACCGCCTTGACCGTATCGTTGAGCGAACCGAGAGAGATGTACCCGATCGCCTTTTCGTTGCCCGAGACGGTTGTGATGACGTTCTGCGTTTCCTGCGCTTCCGCCGCGTCGGGAGTGAGTTCTTCGTCCGTGATTCCAATGATCTCCAAAAATGCGTCGCGCGTGCCCGAACCCGCCGTACGATTGACGACCGTGATGTCACCGTCCGCTCCGCCGCAGCCGACTGCCGCAACGCCGATGCCGCAAGCGAGAACCGTGCTTGCAACTGCCATAAGGATCTTTTTCATTTTTCTTTTTCTCCTTCAAACTTTGTACCTTCATTATAGCGGCCATTTGTATAAAAATTTAAAAAAAATTGTCATAGATTTGTAATAAAACCCCGCCCTCTTCGCCCCTTATTCGCGCGCGTGCGACAATAGAAAGACAGCTTTTTTCTTTGCCCGTTTGTAAAAAAATCGCAGCACCTGGCGCCGCAGATCCTGACCAAACCGCTTTTCCCTTCCTTAGTTTGCCCGCGCAAGGAGAATTTATCCGCGTAAAAAAAGGCCCGAAGGCGCTTTGGCGCCTTCGGGCCCTTGCACGGCGGCACGCGGCCGCCCGATCGTTTAATTTTTTCCTGCGGACTGTCTGCGCCCGCGCCTTACGAACGCGTAGGAAAGGCACGCGCCCGCGAAAAAGAGAAGGACGCCCGCGATCAGGTGGGGCGCAAAGAGCTCCCCTTCCGCCCAGCCGCGGTACACTTCCAACACTTCGGGATTGAAAAACATGGTGAGAAGGGATCCGAGCGCCAGCCCCGCCACGGCATAAAATGTGGGGGCCTTTTTGCGTTCGAGCAGGACGGAAAGCCCCTTGGAAGCGCCCAAAAGCCCCGCGGCAAAGCCGACGAGCAGGCAGGCGTACACCGCAAAGACGAGCGGGTTTTCAGACCAATAAGAGAGGCTGACCGACTGCATGAGCGGGTTGAAATATCCCGCGAGCATCAGGAGCGCCGTGGCGGAAAGCCCGGGCACCACCTGCGTGACGGCGACGAGCGCGCCCAACAGCACGAACAGCAGATACTGCGCCCCGCCGACCTCTTCCAAAGCGCGGTCGCCCGTGGAAAACAGGGAAAGAAAGCACATCCCCACGGGAAGGAGCACGCCCGCGGCAAAGAGCGCCGCACGCGGCAGGGTGAGCCGCTCCCCTTTCAGCTGGTCGGTGACGGCGGGGTAAGCGCCCGCCATCAGCCCCGCAAACAGGGCGATGACCGCAAAGGGACTGATCTGCAAAAGTCCGCGCACCGCAAAAAAGCCGAGCGCAAAGCCGAGGACGACGCCGACGGCGACGGGGAGCAGAAAGGCCGCGCACCGCTTGAAGGCGCGCAGGAGATTGCCGAGGGCGCAGAGAAGTTTTTCGTACAGGCGGAACAGAATGGCGACGGTGGAGCCGCTGACGCCCGGCACGATGACCGCAAGCCCGATGAAAAAGCCGAGCAAGCCGCCCTTTGCCGCCTCCGCGCGGTCTTTCCAGCGCAGCTGAGAAAGCGGCGTCTGTTCAGTTTTTTGGGGAACGTCCCCCGCTTTTTCGGACGGGCGCTTTTCTTCCATCAATTCCTCCGTCTGCGATTTTTCAAAAATTTTACTGTGCGGAAAAGGCCTGGATCTTGCGGGCGAGGTCCTGCGCGGTGAGGCGGCATTCCTCCGCCTGCTGTGTGGCGGTGGCGTGCGGAACAAACTTGTTTTCCGCGCCGATGATCTTGAGCCTGACGGGCTGGGCGCAACTTGCGTAAAACTCCGCCACCGCGCTGCCGAACCCGCCCGCGAGGTATCCTTCCTCAAAGGCGATGATCTTGCGGTGGGAAACTTCGCGCAGAAGCCGCTCGTCCGGCGGCTTTACGGTGCGGCAGTTGACCACCATGCAGTTTGTTCCGCTCAGACGCTTTGCGTCCAGCGCCCGCGCCACCGCTCTGGCGCCGCAGGCAAGCACGACGACGCCGTCGCCGTCCGAAAGCGTTTCCCACTGATAATACTCGGAAATTTTTTGCGTTCCGCCCAGATTGGGCGCATACCCGTTGGGGTATCGGATGGCGCACGGCCCGCCGACGCTGAGCGCAAAATCGAACACGTCGGCAAGTTCCGCGCAGTCCTTGGGCGCAAAGATGCGCAGATTGGGGACGGCGCGCAGAAAAGCTTCGTCCAAAAGTCCCTGGTGCGTCTTTCCGTCCGCGCCCACGAACCCCGCGCGGTCGATACAGAAAATGACGGGCAGGTTTTGCAGGCACACGTCGTGCGCGATCTGGTCGAACGCCCTCTGCAAAAAGGTGGAATACACGCAAACCACGGGCAGAAGTCCGCCCTTTGCCATGCCCGCCGCCATGGTGACGGCGTATTCCTCGCAGATGCCGACGTCAAAACAGCGGTCGGGGAATTTCTGCGAAAATTCGCTCAACCCCACGCCGTCTTTCATCGCCGCCGTGACGGCGACAAGATTTTTGTTCTGCTCCGCGCGCTCGCACAGAAGTCTGCCCAGCGCGGTGGAAAAAGAGTTTTCCCCCGCGGCAAAATTTTTACCCGTGCCGTGAAAGCGGGAAGGGTCCTCCTCCGCGGGGGCGTACCCCTTGCCCTTGCAGGTGACCGCGTGCAAAAATACGGGTTCGTCCATCTTGCGGATGTTGGAGAGCACCGCCAGAAGTTCGCGCAGGTCGTGCCCGTCCACAGGCCCGATGTACTTGAACCCGCACCGCTCGAAAAAGTCGTTTTTGTTCAGCCAGCCCTTTAAAAAATACTTGAATTTGCGCAGTTTTCTGCCGAACGCCCCCGTTTCCTTGAACGTCCTGCCCAAAAAAGAATTGACCTTGCGGTACCGCTTTTTGGCGGTCATTTTGGAGAGGGAACGGTACAGCGCCGACTGATTTTTGCTGATGGACATTCCGTTGTCGTTGAGCACGACCACAAAATTTTTGGGCTTGGTTTCGGAGGAAAACACCGCTTCCAGCGCGGTGCCGTTGCCCAAAGAGGCGTCGCCGATGAGGGCAATGACCTTGTAATTTTCGCCGCGCAGATCGCGCGCGTTGCAAAGCCCGATCCCCGCCGCAATGGACGTGCCGCTGTGGCCCGCCACGAAAGCGTCGTACTCGCTCTCTTCGGGGTCGGGAAATCCGCCCGTACCCCCCTTCCGGCGCAGAGTTTCGAGAGTTCTGCCCGTGATGAGCTTGTGCACGTAACTCTGATGCCCCACGTCAAAGATGAGTTTATCCTGCGGAAAATCGAACACCGCGTGCAGGGCGAGCGTCAGTTCCACCACTCCCAGATTGGCGGAAAGATGTCCCCCGTTTTCCTTGACGCGCAGCACAAGCTCGTCCCGAATCTCTTTTGCCGCCTCTTCCAGCGCGCCGACCTCGCGGCCTTTCCATTCATCTGCCAACAAATTCCGTCACCTCGTATCGTTTGTATATCATACGCGAAAGTTCCCGCTTTCATGCACAGTCAGTCGTGAAAAGTGATGCTGTGCCGCATTTGCCTGCTCTGTCCGCCCCCGATGCACAAGATCCCCGCCTTGTGCGTGAGATCGCCGTCCGCATCCGCATAGTCGGGAATGCCGTTCCACGGCTCGATGCAAAGGTAGGGCGCGCCCGGCTTTGTCCAGAGAAGCAGATGCTCGAAGGGGGCAAAATCCACGCTCACCACCTCTTTTTCCCCGTGCAGCAGAGTGATCCTGCGCGAAGCCAGCCCGTCAAAGAGCAGCGAATCGTTTTCAAACATTGTATGGCTGAGGGGCAAGGTGCGCACGTTCTGCGCGTATGCCTGCTTTTCGCCCGTCAGATACCCGCCCTCCTGCACCGAAAGGACGAGGTTTTCCTCCTTTTCAAAGCGAACGCTCCACTCGGAAAAGTGCTCCGCCGCGTACGCCTCGTGCGAACCGAAATTGCAATAGAGGGGCTCCTCGTCCGGATTGAACACGCACACGTCCGCGTGCAGGGTATTCCCCTCCAGCGTGTAGCGGATGCGCAGTTCAAAGCGGAAGGGGTATTCCGCAAGCGTCTCTTCGTCCTCGCGCAGGACAAACAGCGCCGAATCCCCCTCGTGCGTCGCCGCAAAAATCTTGCGCTGGGCAAACCCGTGATTGCCCATTTTGTACCATTTTTCGCGATACGTATACTCAAAATTGCGCAATCTGCCGCACACGGGAAAGAGCACGGGGCAATGCTTTGCCCAAAACGCAGGGTCTGCCTGCCAGATGTACTCGTACCCCGCCGCGTTTTTGACGCTGACGATCTCCGCACCCCGCTCGGCAATGCAGACGCACAGTTTTTCGTTTTTCAGTTGGATCATGGTCTACCCCCTTTTTATTCCACTTGCAGATAGAAAGCCTTTAAATAGCTCGTCTCTTCGGCGGCCAGCAACGCGGGATGATCGGGCGACTGCCCCCGCACTTCCAGCACCTTTACCCGCCTGCCCGCTTCGCGCGCGCTCTCACGCAGCATCTTTTCAAACAGCGGCTGCGTCATGTAATGCGAACACGAACAGGTCAGCAAAAAACCGCCCCGCTTTACCAGCTTCATTGCGGAAATGTTGATGTCCTTGTAGCCGCGGTAGGCGTCCTGCACCTCTGCCGCGCTCTTGCAGAAGGCGGGCGGATCCAGCACCACCGTGTCGTACGTCTGCCCCGCAGCGCGCTGCGCCCGCAAGTACGCAAAGACGTCCGCGCACTCTGTCTTTACGTTGGTAAAGCCGTTGAGCCGCGCGTTTTCTGCCACGTTGTCCAGCGCAAACTGCGAAATGTCCACGGCGGTCACCTCGCGTGCCGCCGTCGCCGCGTTCAGCGAAAAGCCGCCGCTGTTGCAGAAGCAATCCAGCACGGCCGCCCCCTTGCAGTAGCGGCGCAGGGCGTATCTGTTCTCTTTCTGATCGAGAAAATACCCCGTCTTTTGCCCGTTTTTCACGTCCACGCTCATGCGCAGACCGTTTTCCGTGACCAGAATTTTGTCGGGGACTTCCCCGTACAACACCCCGTTTTCGATGGGCAGGCCCTCTTTTTTGCGCACGGGCGCGTCGCCGCGCAGATAGATGCCCTTGGGCGAAAACAGTTTTACAAGAGCGTTGACAAGCAGCTTTCTGCGCTGGTCCATGCCGAGAGACAACAGCTCGACAACGTAATAATCGCCGTATTTGTCGCAGATAAACGCGGGCAGATCGTCCGCTTCCGCAAACACGAGGCGGTAGCAATCGCTCCCTTCAAACAGCTTTTCGCGTAAGCTCGCCGCCTTAGAAATGCGCTCGCAAAAGAGCTCCTCGCCCTCCTCTTCGTTCCCGCGGATAAACACCCGCACCAGAATTTTGGAAAGATGGTTGATGTACCCCTTTCCGACATACCGTCCGTCAAAAGAGAGTACCTCGGCAAGCGATCCGTTTTTGTCCTTGCCCTCGATTTTTGCCACTTCGTTGGCGTACACCCAGCTGTGTCCCGCCAGAATGCGCTTCTCTTCGCCGCGCTTTAAATAGACCTGATAAGGCATCGTTTTCTCCGTCGTTATATTTACCGCTCCATTATACCAAATCCTGCCCGTAAATGCAAGTCTTTCAAAAATTCTGCCCCTTTCCGCGCCTTTGTCGCCCCCTGTTCGTCTCTCCGTCTCCCCACTTCCGTCACGTTGTATTTCTCTGTCTTTCTTCCCCCGTCCGTCCTTGCGAAACGCTCTCGACATTTTGTTTTCCGTTGTATATTTGCTCTCCGCACTACCGTCTGCCTTGCGTATTCCCTGCCTGTCCCTCTGACTTCCCCCTGTTCGCCCTGCCGCATACCTTTCCTTTACACATTTTTTTAGCGGATTCCCTTTCGCGCGCTTTCCCAGACACAGTTTAGGCCTCCGCCCCGTCGTCAAATCGTTTCCCTGTTATTAAAATCTTTCCCGTTTTTTGGCCTACGTATCCCCTTTTTTTAAACAAATGATCCCTGCGCCCTGTCCCGATTACCTATTTTTTTCCTTGGCATTTCCTTTGCAACAGCAAAAAAAAGAGGGAGCAAACGCACTTTACGTTTGCTCCCTCTTTCCTAAAAATTGTTTTTCTTTTCAAAGGATTACCTGTTTTCTCTTATTCCTCTTTTTCGGAAGGCTGTTTCTCCTCTTCGTCCGCCTGTTCGTCTGCTTGCTGCGTTGCCTGCTGTTCGCTCTTTTGCCCGCCTGTCTGTCCCTGCGAGCCTTTTGCGGACGCACTTTCGTTTTCGGGTCCGAAGAACAGCGCCATCACGATAAAGACGGCATAGACGGCGATCTGTGCGATGCGCTGGAAAAAACTGTACCAGGACAAAAATTCCGTAAATCCCCTGCTGTAACCCGACAGAGAATTGATGGAACTTAAAATGGAATATAAGGCGCTGAGCACGGTAAAGATCAACGTGACGATGAGCGCCGTCTTGGCCGTCTTGCGCAAGTCCTCGTCCTCGCTTTTGACGATGACATACCCTCCGACAATGGCATACGCGATAAAGCTGATATAACCGCTCAGCCAGATCAGCACTTTTTTCCAGCGGTTATCCCAGATCTTTTTCATGATCCTCTCCTCCTTTTTTTCTACATTATACGACACGGCGACCCACTTTGTCAATACCAAATAAAAAAATCTCCTTTTCTACAGGAGATTTCCTGAGAAAAAAAGCATGAAAACGTCACGAAAAACTGGGGACGTCCTGCGTTTTTCGGTACAAAATTTCATTTTTTCTCTTTTCTCTTGCTCTGCCCCTGCGCACTAACAGCAGATTCCTACGCTCAAACGGGAGATTCCTAATTAGAAAATACTTCGTCAAAAAGGGCTGAAACAGCTTTCTTTTGTAAATCGACGGCGATGCGGGCGGCCTTTATATAAGACAAACCGGCGGCAATGTGGGCGGCCGTTGTGTAAGAAAAATGACGGCGATGCGGACGGCCGTTGTGTATGAAAGCAGAGAAAACTTGATTTTACGAGAGGGTGTTCTTAACGCGGGAAGCGGATTTTTTTCATAAAAAAAGACACCCGAATGTTTCGGATGTCTCGTTTTTGGATGCGGCAACTACCTATCCTCCCGGAGGATAACCTCAAGTACTTTCGGCGTGAGAGAGCTTAACTTCTGTGTTCGGTATGAGAA
>ERZ1090879.985-NODE-986-length-16254-cov-10.333539_pt1 | contig 16254 bp, 20 predicted proteins | sample MGYA00478472_ERZ1090879 | MGnify/ENA primary metagenome ERZ1090879 (study PRJEB33644, sample SAMEA5815723) | chicken gut metagenome | biome: Chicken; feature: Gastrointestinal Tract; material: Caecum | place: Ireland | collected 2019-01-01 | study: A study of the...
CTTTATGTCAGTGTAGTCCAAAAGTAAGAACATGATGTTCAGAAAGCTAAGGAATTATTTTCCAGTGTATTTGAAAATAATAAGGTTTATCTATATTGTAGTATTGCATGAATTAGAATTTAAAATATACCAATGTCTATGAAAATTTTCAGTGATTTTATGACATTATATATTTTTTTTTCCTTTTTAATTTTTTAATTTATTTTTTATTTTTTCTTTTTTTATTTCTTTTTTTCTGTCTTTGCTTTTTTTTCTGCGCCGCCGCGCCTTTCATTTTCGCAAGTTCATTTTTTTGTCTGTGGTTTATTTTCTTTACTTCATAGCGCTCTCAATGCGTCAATCCATGCGCCGCGGATTTGGTCGAGTTGCTTTTCTTTTTCCATCGGCAGCAGGCTATAATTTTTCCGTACTTCATACGCTTGTTTGTCGTAGTTATCCGTGATTTTATTCGCGTCTATACCCGTTAAATTTCTATAGCCCGTACAAATCACAATATCAGACGCGGGCTTGTATGCTGTCCAGTTCCAACCGTACACGCCGCTATTGCGTCCGATCTCGCAATCGGTATATGCAAGCAAGTTTTGCGCGCCGCAGTAGCCGACGGCGAACACGCGCTCGAAGTTATATAAATCTTTTCTCGTTAACATTTTCTGTCCCTCCGTTTAATAGTGCATTTCAATGATTAGATAATTTTTGATTCCTTCGGCTTCGGCAATCGCTTTTAGCAGCTTTTCGGCGCGCTCCTCGCTTGTATAGTCTTCCGTGCCGTCTTCGTTTACGCAGCGGAATTTATAGCCGCAATTTTCCAACGCCTCGCGGGTAACTGCTCCGCGTTTATTATAGCCGCCGCAGGTGTTATTGCTGCCCGTTCGCGCCGTGCCGCGCCTCCATCCTCTCCCGTCGTCGTCAACGTCGATCCATGCAACGGCATACCATGCTCCCGAATTGCTCGCCGTGGTGCGCAGCTCGGCAAATTCTTTATAGCCGTTGTATGCGGTGTTATCGGGAATGATAACCTTGTACCCGTATAGCAAGCCGTTTTTTGCGAATCTGTCAATAATATTTTCGTTGAAATTCTTTTCTTTCCATTCCGTTTTAATTGCTTTGATTTTTTCCATAATGTTATAAACCTCCGTTTATTTTTTAATTTTTCGGGCGGAATAGCCGCCGCCCGTTCGGCTTTATTAAAAAATATTTGTAAAATCGGGCTTTTTAATTATTTCGTCACTTTCTATATCTGTTTCAATCCATTCATCAAAAATGCTTTCAAGATAGCCGCGTTTTTTGCTGTAAAAATCTTTTTTTGCTTGCGAATACGTCGCAAGCTCTCCCGTTTCCTTGTTCATAAAGTAGTTATATTTTATCATTGTAAAACCTCCGAAAAATTTTTGTTTGCTGTGGTACGCGTTCGCCCTTGCTGGCGGCGGGGAATTTTCCCCGCCTGGGTTGTGTTAGTGACCTTCCCCGAAAAACTCCATCATTGCGGCAGCATGTTCAATAACTGCATTATATGCGGTTATAAGCTCGTCCGCTTGCTTGTCTTTTTCGTGTATGCTATTTAGCATATTGCGAAAATGAGTCGCAAGGTTGCGAAGCTCCCTTGCTTTTTCGTATTCTTTTTTTGTGTTCTTTTCCATAGGTTTTTGCCCTCCTTGTTTTTGTGCTTTAATTATAGCACTTTGTTTATACTTTGTCAATAAGTTTTTTATATTTTTTCAATAAATTTTATTTTTTATTTTTCAATCGCTTGTATATAGTCGCGCGCGCGTGGTATATGCGCGTACGGCTTTATAAATAGCATTGTGCGCCGTGTTATATGCTTTATAGATAGATTGCCAATAAAATAGCTTTTGCCCGTTATATGCCCGTTTACGGCGTTATTTTAGCATGGTATCATGCGGCAAGGCGGGCAAGAATATTTTTGTCCGTGTTCGTGATTGATGGACAGCACGCGCCTCGCCACTTAGCCCCCTCCCCCTTCGATTGCCTTGACATTGCAGGACGGCGGGGGTACTCCCAAGAGATATTTCAATTTATAAAAAAGAGTTTTCAAAAAGTATAAATCACTTCATATGGCATTCAAAATTTGAAAAAACAGTTTTATTTTACAAAAAAATTAAAAATTGAAAAAAGGGCTTGACAATGGATAAATAAGGTGATAAGATTTAAGTGCAGTAAGGTTAGCTTATACAGAAAAGCAAAACTCCGTAACGCGAGTATAAGCTGACCGAGCTGTGATATAAAGGGCGTTAAGAACTCAGGTTAAGAAGACGGAGAGAGATTGCCTGACCGTAGGTAGCGCCTCCTATGGGAAAGCCTATATTTATCCGTTTAGAAAAGGCTTAAAAGAAACGGAAGAAGCCGCCCTGTGATATTCGTCATTTTTTTCTCCTACGGGGCGGCGGTATGCGAGGGTAATGAGAGGTAATGACTTTCCCCTTGCGCAAATCACACGCCACATTGTGCCTCTATGTGAAAGGGGGGATAGGAATACTATCCCCTTCTTTCCGTAGGCGGTGGTGGCAAACGGAGGCAATTTCATGGTAATAGACCAAAGGGGCGAGGGAAGGAAAAAGACGAAGGCGCAGGAGAAAGAGATAGAGGTAAGGCGAAGGATAAAGCGGGCGAAAGATACGAATGATAAGTTAGAGGTATTGGAGAAGGTAAACGGGGCTTTAGCGCAGAAATTTATAGAAGATTTTCCTGCGTATGTAGAGGAACAGAAAGCGGAGTTTGAGAAAGAGCTTGGAGCTTTCTGTGTGAAATATGAGAATGAGTTATCCGACCCGCAGTTGGCGAAGAAGATACCTACTCTGAAATTGAGCGAGTATTTGTGTAAATCGTTTGTAAAGAGCACAATACAGATAGACGGCAGGAAATACAGCCCCGCGCACCTACGCATGGCGAGCGATTATTATTGGGATTGTATTGCGGAGATTAACGCAGAAGGGCTGACGTATGTCCCGACGCTTCAACAGTTTGCGAGGTTACTGAATATATCGGTATCTACGCTACGGAACTCGTATCTGAACTCACAGGACGAGGCAATGCGTGAAACTATCCTGATGATACGAGACAGATTCGTAGATTATTATACGACCCGAGGCATGACGAGAGAGATAAGCGAGGTTATGAGTATCTTTATGCTGAAAGCCGAGTATAATATCCGCGATAATGATACGCCGCAGACGGTGATAAATAATAATAATATTTCAATTAACTCGGATTTGCTCGAAAAGCTGAAAGCGGAAGAGAGTCAGATTTCGGGAGGAGTAGACCTGTCGGACGAAGTGTGATATGAGTTTTGCAGAGGAACGGGAGAATAAGGTTCGGTATATCGAATCGAATCTCAAAAAAATCAATGAAATAGCGAAGAAACAAGAGCCTGTCAAGTATTATAACGACAGGCTTACTTTGCTTTTGCTCACGTGTAACGCCATAGAAGAGGGCTGCGCTCTGTATAGGCAGGAAAAGATTAAGAACCCGTTTATAGAACCTTCGGAACTTATCAAATGCGATTATCTTATGTCGCAGTATGCCAACCGCTGCTATCTCGCGATAAAGAATATGGCTGCATTCTATTATTCGAATCGTGATGCGGAAGATGAATTAAAGGTAATTACACGCGATAAAATCGAACTTTTGTACAAATATAAGTTCTCCATGTGCCATATAGCCGCACGTTGGTCTGTTGAGAGGTTCATTGAGAGCTACGACGAGGATAAACCGTTCGCAAAAAAGAAACTTCCGCGCAGATTGCCGCTATTAAAGGACGTTTTCTTCTGTTTTGATAGGATTTTAGCCGTAAAAATGGGATTACGGTTCCCCGACGGATTCAATATCAAGCGTTTGGTCGTGTGCGTGCCGCCGTCGAGCGGAAAAACTTTCTGTGCGAACGTCTATACTATCCTCATGCTCGCCATGCACCAGATATATTTCAGAGAAACAGGCATAATCCGTATGACGAATAACGCCGATAATGCGCAGTCTTACGGTTCGCAGGTCGATAAGATGATGATTGACCCGAAATTCCTGAAAATTTTCCCTGAATTCGAGAAATATCGGGATAATAAGAAACAGAGCAAGATGTTCGTCTACGAGAGTAAGGAAAAATACCTCTTAAAAGACTGTACCCCCGAATGTACCGACAGTATTTTCATGTTCGGCGTTGAGGCAAGCATAAACGGTAAACGTGCTATGCTCGGTTCCGTCATGGACGACCTTTCGGGCGGGTTCAACGACATGGATAACGACGAACTTCATAAGAAAATCACCGATAAAGTCATGTCCGACGTTCTTGACCGCAGCGACGACGACGATTCTCCCGTAGTTATCATGGGTACTATGTATAACGAAAACGACGTTCAGAATGCTTTTATCGAAACATGGTCGCTCATGGGCTTGGTTCGGCACCCGAAACACCCGAGTGTTCAGTATACAAAGGACGGATTATACGCCGTCTGCCTCGTAGACGTAGAGGACGGCACGGGTCACTCCGTTGCACCGTACCTATATCCCGATTCAAAACTACTCGAAAAGAAGATTTATTTCCAACGCAGGGGAAAAGAGTACGTCTATAACCTCATTTACAGGCAGAAAAAGGACAGCAGAGAGCCGAAAACGTTCGGGTACGAAGTTTTACCCCACCAGTACGACGAAGTACCGAAAAAACTTTGGAAACAAGCTACACAGTGTTTTATCGATACCACGAGAAAGAACGGTTCCGACTATTTCTCACAGCCTTTCTTAACGTATAACGAAGAGGACGGGAAATGGTGGCTCCTTGACTGTATCTTTGAACAGAAATCTCTCGGCGTGGACGATGACCCGCAGAATGAATTCCGCGATAAGGTCTGTCGCAAGATAATCAAGATGAATTGCATAGAAGCCTGTATCGAGAGCAACACGAGCAACACGACTACCCTCGTACTTCGCGACCAATGTAAGGCGCTCGGTTATAACGCCTGTAAATTCCGCAACCATTATACCGCTAAAAAAGGAAAAAGCTCTTCCAAAATCGTCCAGATTCTGAACATGGAAGAGAGCATAAAGAATAATATCGTGTTCCCGTCGCCCCGCGCAAACGTATCTCCCGCTATGTATCAATTTATGCAGCAGTTCACGCACTGGAACAGTAAAATGGGTCAGGTGAAACAGAATCCAGACGACGCGCCTGACAGTATCGCCAAGTTCTGCGAAGAGTTCATCTATAAGAAACAGAGATTGGGCACGATTACTCCCGCGTTTTCTCTTGCGGATATGTACGGGGTGGCATTATGAAACCTAAAAAATATGTTTGCCCTATTTGTAAGAATACCATGTCGCATATACGGTATACGGAAGAATCCAAGTGCGAGGGCGTTACCGTCAAATGCTCTAAATGCGGGAATATCGTGGAGATAAGACTGCCTATAAAGGAAACTACACAGGTTTAGGCTTTTTATGCTCTTTCCTAACATATTTGCTTTTATACTTTGAGCAATATTTTCTGAATTTCTTTCCCCATATAGCGCAACTGTATTCTTCTTTCCCGTTATAAAACTTGTCGATAATAACTTTTGAACGACAACCTTTACACGGGTGTTCTCGCTTTTCCTGTTTGATTTCTTTCTTTACAGTTTGAACTTTGTCTTTCCCATAATGCAATCCCCAATGACAGTCCTCGCATAGAAATTCTAAATCTTCCAAAGGCTCATGCCCGAAATGCTCATAGGTTTTGTGGTGGATATGATAGCCTTTCTTTACAATCTTTCCGCAAAGTTCACAAGTATAATGCGCCTTCTTTGCCTTTAACTGACGTTTGTATTTCCACTCTGGACTGTTAAGGTAATCGGTATATCTTTTATCGTGCATAACATCACCACTCTATAAGGTAGGATTTATAAGTTTAATATACAGGGCACCCGAAAAAGACGAAAACAAACAAACAACACGTAAGAAAGAAACAAAAGAAGAAAAAGCTGCCCCCCTACCCCCAAAACTTCTTCCGCTCTACCTATCCGCACCGAGACTTTTATGCGTCGAATCGTATTAGCTATCAGCAAGACCAATCCTATCTATGCAACCTTGTTTATTTTACTCGCGGTTGCACCCCGCGGTTAGCTGTAAAACAAAAACCGCAATTACTCGTATCCGACCATACTTTCATTGCGGTTTTACAACCCTTAAAGATATTCAGTTAATCTCGGAATCCGAGGTCGGTCGAATATCCAAGGGCATTGTTGACATCTTTCAATGTCAAGCACAGTATATCATATGCGTTGAACATTGTCAAGCAAAAAATAAATATTTTTGAAAAATTTTTAGTAAAAACTTGACAATGGCTAAAAAATGTGTTATTACTTTATACGTACAAGTATTTTGGAGGGATTCCCGTGGGCGTTTTGTACAAATACGGACGACAAAAAATCTTTACGGATATATTACCTACGGGCAATGTAGCAAGGGATATTATCATTATCCCGCAGATTCTTGCCAAAGCTATACCTGTACATAACGGGAACGTCTCGAAAATCGATAAACTTGTAGATTATTTCTATAACTACACGGATATTGAGTTAAAAGAGAAAGTATCGCGCCCCGATATTAACAATAAGATTTCCGTTCCCCGTGCGAATACCACGGTTACGACGATAAATTCCTACTGTTTCTCGAATCCGTTCAAGTTTATCAGCTTACAAGCCGAGAAAGAGATTACCGAACAGCTCAAAGAGTTTAACGACTGTTGCGAACTCGATAATTATTCGACGAAACTCATTGAAACCACCGAATGGAGCGGCGTTGCAGGTATCGGATATAAGTTCGTAAGCAAGCCGAATCAGAGGGATTTACAGGACGGAAGATTTTTTAAGACTACGAGCGATATTGACCCGCGCAATGCGTTCTGCGTATATGCGAATAATATCGAGCAGGAAAAAGTTCTCGGCGTTATTTTCTATCAAAAAAGCGATATAGAAAACGGACAGAACGTAACGTACTACGAATACAATGTATTCACGAAGTGGCACCAATGGCTGTTCCGTTCTTCGAGTACTACGAATTTTACGGTATACGACAACGTAGGATTCAACGTAAATCTCGGCGGCGGGCAGTTACAGTATATCGACGCATATCCTTTGAATCCGCTCCTGCGCGGCGATGAATCAGCGAGCGAAACGAATGCGAGCGTTATCCCGCTTATCGAGTATTTGCGAAAACCCGACAGGACGAACGATTTCGAGAAGTCTATGCTGCTTATGGACGCTATCAGCGTTGTATTGAGCAGTGCGACGGACGCGGTTGCGCAGAACGTAGATTATATCTTCAAGTTCAAGAACGTAGACGTTGGCACTTGGGATGAAAAGACGGGCGTAAACGAAGTTCTCGAAACGATAAAGCGTGCGATTCAGGAGCATATTCTGCCTATCAACGAGGTTGAGGGGGCACAGAATCAGCCTGACGCGGAAATCATGGAAATCCCGCTCAATCAGAGCGAGGTACGTTCGCTTTTGGATTATCTCACCGAGCAGCTCGAAGAATCGCTGTTCGTACCGAATCGGAACACGTCGAGCGGCGGCGCAGATACCAATTCGAGTGTTGAAACAAGAAACGGGTTCCGTTCCCTCGAAGATATTGCGGGTATCATTACGAGCCAAGCAATTAAATCGGAAAAAGAGTTTATTCAATGCGCATTGGAAATCGGGAAACAGTACGAAGGCTGTCCGTTCCGAGATTTGAAAGCCAAAGACATCGGTATCAAGCCCATGCGCAATAAGATAGAGAGCCTTATCAACTCGACACAGGCGTTCGCCACGATGATAAATTCGGGCGTGAACCGTATCACCGCATACGTCGTGAGCGGGCTTGTTGCTGACGCTACGGATACAGCGGCTATGGATAAACTCGAAAGAGATGAGAATTTCCAAGAAACGGTAAGGCAAGAGATTGAAAGACAAAAAGCATTGAACCAAGTCAATCAACAGAACCAACAGAATACGACGGTTGAGGAAATCGACGTAGAGGAAAACGGAAATAACCAATAATGGTTTTTCATATTGGCTGACGAGCCTTAAACGGAATATGCCGACGGGCGTAAAACGGATATGGTCTAACTGCTGACCTTAAATGGAGGAAAATTGAATATGGCAGACGAAAGCATTCTGAACGGAACGGAACCTGTAACGGAGCCTAAAACGGAACCTGCACCTTTCAAAGTCTTTAAGACTGAAGATGAGTTCAACGCATACAGCGCGTCTCTGCGCAAGAGAGCGGAGAAAGACGCGGCTCGGGAACTCGGTGTTAAGGGGGACGACGGAAAGCCTTTTGACCTCGAAGCATGGCGCGAAAAAGTGCGCGCAGAGGAACGGGAAAAAATCCGCGACGTTGTAGGAAAAGAAGCCGTTGAAAAGTACAAGCGCGAACTCGAAATGACCGAAGCGGAGAAATTCGCCGAGCGTCAGAAAGAGTGGGAAAAGCAAGTACGGGAAAAGGATACCGAGTTTAATAAGCGCGAAGCAAAGCAGCTTATGAAAGAAGCGGGATTTACCGATGAGCGTATTGAACTTGAACTCAATTATGTCAATTATGACAGAGAGGCGAGTATTAGCCGTATCGTAAAGCTCTGCGAGCTTCAGAAAGACGAATACGAGAGCGTGAAGAAGCAGGTATTGCAGCAGTTCAGTGCAAGTAATCCGTCCATAAACATTTCTACGGGCGACGCGAATACGTTGCAAGCACAGTATGACGCGGCGAAAGCAAAAGGCGACGGCGCTACTATGGCGCGTATTTTGCGGCAAGCCAGCGAAAACAAAATTCAACTAAAATAAGCAAGGAGATTTGATATATGGCAGTAGCAATGACCGATACCGTAATCAATTACAGCGGTTTGCTTCATACCAAAACCAACAACAGTACCCGTCTTTTGAATGCGGTTTATGCACGCGGCAGGACGACGGGCGACGGGATTATCGCTACGGGCGTAAAGCGTGTAAATTCCATTGAGTTCGCGCTTTCGAGCGACTATTCGATTCCTGGCGGGACGCAGCCCGCGATTACGGAAACTGCGTCGCTTACCGCGCCCACGGAAACCGTTATTACGCGCGACCAGAAGAAGAACTGCGTACAGATTTTCCACGAATCCATCGGTGTTTCGTATCTGAAGCAGAGCGCGGTCGGCACCCTCGGCGGTATCAATATCGCAGGTCAGCAGAGCAACGTTCAGAACGAAGTTGACTTCCAGGTCGCAGGTGTTTTTGAGAAAATCAAGAAAGACCTCGATTATACGCTCATCAACGGCGCATATCAGGAAGGCACGAACAACACGACCGCTTGGAAGAGCCGCGGTATTATCGCAGGGCTTGAGAGTTCCAAGAGCGAATATACTGCGCTTTCGGCGGATTTCTTCTCGCAGGCTATCAATGCGGCGTTCGGGCGCGGATTCGTGTTCGAGGACGGCGCGCTCGAAATGTGGGTAAACCCTGCAGATTTGCAGAAAATCAACTCGATTTACGGCGACCAGAACGGATTCGGTCTGCCCGCAAGCAGAACGGAAGGCGGCTTCGCAATCAAAACGATTATGACCGACTTCGGTATGCTCGATATCGACTACGACCAGTATATCCCGCAGGGAACGATGCTCATCCTCAATATGAGAGAGCTTGCAATCGCTGAACTGTTTGTACCTGGGAAAGACGGCACGGAAGGCTCGTTCTTCTATGAGGAACTCGCTCGCACGGGCGCGGCGTTCAAGGGTCAGGTTTACGGTCAGGCTGGTATCGACTACGGCGCGGCACAGAAACATATCCTGCTCACGAAAAGCTCGGGTGGTGGAGGCTAATATCGTTTCTTCCGCAAAAAATAAAATCGGAGAAAGGATATGAAATTCAAAAATAAAACGGATAGCTACGCGCTGTGGATTGAGGAAGCAAAAACCATGATTATTTGGGGCGATAGTAAAGTTGCCGATGTTACCAATAAAAAAGCAATCAAGTATTTGCAAGAACATGGTTATATTCCTGTCGGAACAACGCCTACTCCCACGCCCGTAGTTAATGCAAAAAAATAATATAAATGCGAGGACGGTTTATGTACAATAATTTGTCTGAATATGAAACCTCTGTAAAACAGTCTGCGGAAGAAAGGTTGTTTTTCATGAGGAATATCAACAGAGAAAGTAACGACATAAAAACCGTCCTTTCTAATTTGTACGAAAAGGGATATAATATTATTCGGCAGTGGCGCAAGATGAAAGACGGAGATGATTCCGAATTTCTGAATGAACGGTGGATAAGTCAGCATATTGACTTTATTGTCGATTCCTATAATGCGTTGAACGAAGAATTGTATTCGAGTTCAAACGTAGGCGGGAACTCCCGCAGTTATTCCATTTCTCCTGAAAGTGCTTTGAAATCAAAGATTCCGCAGAGACTGTTTTGATTCGGAGGAATAAGATATGACCCCGAATGATATGTCTGTTATATATGTGGCGTTCTATAAAGGGAAGAGAGGAAGCAAAAGCTATTATACTTCTCCCCGTAAGATTTATGCGAACGTCTTAAAGAATAATCAGAATCTTTTAGAGGAAAGCGTAGGTAAATTCCGCGATTACGATTTAGCGTTGACGATTCCTATTAGCGACGAGCTGTTGACGATAAACGAGAACTGTGTTTTTTGGGTCGATATAATCCCGAACGACAGCGGGGATAACTACGATTTCAAGGCAAAGCAACCAGGCGAACGTGTCGGAAACGACATAAGAATTTACTGCGAATCCATTGCGTCGAATAATGCGACATTGTATTACAGCGACAACGATAAGGATATATTCGAGTTCAAGATTCAGTACGATAAGAGCAAGAATAAAGCTATCGTCCGCTTTGATACTTATATTCCTTTTAACGAAGATTGTAAGATTTGGAACAAGAAGCCCGCAAGCATAAGCGATAATACCAACAGAATCGTTTATGACGATAAAATTTTGAGCGGTAATTCCTATATTATTGAGTTTAAAAATTATGAAAGTAACGGTTAGCTCGAAAGGGGCAGACGAAATTATCAATAAGATAAAGGCGTTGCAACAGAAGGCAAATGTTAATTCTTTCGATTCTATTCTCGAAAAGATAGCAAACCGCGTAAGAAGCTATATCATAGACGATTATAAACTGAACGGCAGTATTTGGCGCGAATTTAATGGTAATCTTGAAACTGTAGACGGCGACGACGTTGTAGTTGAAAAGAAAGGCTCGGCGTATATCGTAGCATTAGGTAGAAATACACAGCCTTTTGAAATGACTGACGGTGCTTTCGTCAATCCGTATTTTTTCATCGAGTTCGGCTTCGGCTTAATCGGTGAAAAAAATTCAATTAAAAATGCTCCAGATTTCGGGTGGAGATATAATATCCGTCCTTGGAAAAACGGGTGGCATTTTACAGGATTAGACGGTACAAGCACTTGGAGCGCAGGTAGGCGAGGTATTGGCACTATAAGCACGTTAATCAACGTACAGTTTGAACGTATAGTAAACGAAGTTATGGCAGAGGAAAGAGCAAATGGCAGCACCGCGCGGTAATTTGTATTTTCAAGAAAACGAAATACTGCAAACGCTCGAAAGTGATTTAATAGAAATCTTTTCGACCGAAGAGGCTATCAGTTTGTTCGGAACGCAAGTAGATGTACGGAGTGAATACGACGATATATCCGAAGATTTGACGTTTCCCTGTGTTTTAATCTCGTTTGATACTTCAAGCGCGGTCGATATACGAGCTACGAGCAGTCAACCGCAACAGTTTACGGAATTTGTATTAGTGTTTGAAGTTTTCTCGAAAGGGATAAACGATTATACGCCTACGGTAGCTACGCGGCTTGTTTCAGAATATCTTATTAAGAATGTACAGCAAAAATATAGTTTGTTGAGAATGACATCGAATCGTTATCTTCCGAATATAGATGATTCTGTATCGCGGAAACAGGTAACATTCATGGGCGTTATCAACAATGAAACTCACATGATATATTCAAACTAAAATAAGGAGATTATTATGGCTATCAATCTTACGAGTATCGGCGTTAAGGTAGCATATGCGATTGAAGCTACGGCGGGAACAAGACCTCCCACGGGATGGAAGCATATTCCGCAGATTACCGAAATCCCTGATATGGACGCGGAACCTGAAGCATTGGAAACCACCTCGCTTGATAACCTCGATTACAGAACGTATATTTCTGGGTTGAAAGACCTCGGCGGTTCTCTTGCTTTTACCGCGAACCTGACGCAGGCTTTGCTTGATTTGTGGAATGGCGATGGTTCTACTACGGGAGTAATCGGTGAATATAAAACAGCAAAAAAAGCAGGCAAAGCAATGTATCTTGCTGTTGTTATACCTGGTCTTACCAAGTCTGTTTTCTTTACGGTAGAACCTTCGCCGATCGGTCTTATGGGTATGGGAGTAAACGAAGTTATCGACTGCTCCATTTATGTTACCCCTACAGGCGAACCGAAATGGGATACTGCTCTTACGGATGAAGCATTCGCAGAGGCAGATGCTATGTCTGTGATGAATTTCAAATACTAAAATTTAAAAAATAATTTAGCGGAGTAAAATTATTATGGTGAAAAAAATTACTGTAAACGGGAAGAATTATACCCTTCCTAAAATCGATTTTGACGCAGTTTGCGATTTGGAAGAACTCGGGTTCGACTTTTCCAAGGTCGATAAAAAGATGATGTCTACGGGCAGGGCATTGCTCGCGTTCGTTATGAAAACGGACATCAAGACTGCAAGCGCTGAATTTGAAAAGGAAATGAAACAGAATAAATCTGCGTTCAACGACATCATGGTGCCTTTGTTCAATATGATTTCCGAAAGTGATTTTTTTCGCGCAATGGCAGGACAGGAAGTTTCGACGGAAACTCAAGCGAGCTAAATTCCGCCGAGAACGCAGAAGAACAGGGGAGTGTATCGAAATCTCTCGAAGATTATAATTACCATATACGACCGTGGATTGAGAATGAATTTCTCGTTCCGTTTTTAAGCATAAATGGCGATTATGATTTGTTTTGGAGATTAACTCCCCGAACTCTGCAATTTTTCTTTCGTGCCGAAGAACTCCGACAGAAACGACAGCACAATATCGATGACTTGCACAATTATCAGCTCGGCATTTATATTAAAATGGCGCAAGCGAGCAATCTCGATAAAAAAGCAAAGTATTTCCCGAAACCAAAATTCCAAATCGAATTGGATAAGGGCAAAGAAAAGAAACTTACGCAAAAACAAATCGAAGCAGAACGGTTAAAAGTGCAAATGTTCTTTTCAAATCTCGGGAAATATGTTAAAATAAAGAAAACTTAATAGGGAGGTAGTAATGGCAGATTTTCAAGACTTGGAAATACGATTACAAGCAGTTGACAATGCCTCTCATGTTTTGCAGAAGGTTGTAGACCAACTCGAACAGATAAAAAAATTAACGAGTGGTTCTAATAATATAACGCCAACAGGCGGTAATTCTTCTGAAATAAAAAAACAATCGCAGGCATTAGAATCCGTTGCGAAATCTTATGATGATATAAAACTTGCCGCGGCTGGTGCTACAAACACGGAAATACGCTATACTAATGCGCAAAATAATTCTACGCAAGCCGCAAAGAATTATATCGCTGCGACAGAAAAGAAACGTAGCGCGTTAGAAAGATTAGCCACCGCTCAAAAACAATTAGAAAGTGCTCAATATGATTATGACTTAATATACGGGTCGCGTCAATATTCCAACGACCCAAAAGATATCGCAAGGTATAATCAACTTTCTGATATAATGTGGGATGAAAACCCAAATTATGTAAATCAGCAACTCGCAAAGGCACAAAAAGAATTAGCAAACGCTCAAAAAGCCGTTACTTCTGCATCTTTGCAAGAAGATAAAGCATTAAAATCGTTATATAATTCTCAAAATAATCTACAAGCCGCTTCTAATAATCTGAAAAAAGAACAGAAAAAATTAGAAGAACAAAATAAAAGCACAGCGAAATCTTTTGTTACTTTAGCAGCTAAAATAACTACTGTAGTCAGAGTATTTCGTAGGCTTACACAAGGATTGTTCAGCGCTATTAAAGAAAGTGGTGAGTTTGTAGAGAACTTAAACCTTTTTGCTGTAACATTCGGTGAGAATTATCAGGAAACGCTCGATTGGGCATTAGAATTTGCTGATAATCTCGGTGTTGCCTCAAATGAAATCGTAAGATTTACAGGTCTATTTAAACAGCTCGCTGATTCCATTGGGGTTACACAAGAAACAGCAACAGAAATGTCGCAGGTGTTGACACAATTAGGATACGATAGACAAAAGCTGTCGCTTTACACAGTAATGTGTATCGAAAAACCTTGTGAACACACAAATGTGTGGTGTGAGCAATATCAAATTGCTTGCTAACGGTGAATATCGTAATAGATTTATCTATCGACAATACCGTGCTATGCCAACGTAAGTTGGAGAGTGTAACGACCATCTCGAAAGAGAGTAGCTTTAAGGCGAAATTCCTTATTGCGAAGTGCAAGGCAACCTAAATTAGGTTGATGATATGGTCTAAACCCGCTTTCTTGAAAAGCGTTAAAGTACAGAGTAATCTGGGGTATATTTGTTAGCTTCCTTCTACAACATCTCGACTGAAAGCGCGTTCGAAAAATTACAAGCGGGCATATTTAGTGGCCAGACGAAGCCGTTAGATAACAAAATAGCGGCTATATGTAGTGATACATATAGAAAAACGCGGAATATGCGGGGAACTCCTAAAGATTTTGGTACGCAATGCGTAAAAATCCAAAATATGCAACAATGGAAAATCCGCAGGGATAGCCTTTATAGGAAGCCCTCAACGACTACCAACGCGGCACTTAATCAAGTGTATGGTATAGTCTACTCCGTCGCGTAAGCGAGTTAAAGTATGGCGAAAGCCACGGTATTTAGGTAAGAAGTCTGGGTTTAGATAAAATTATGTCTCATCGTATAGCGATATACGACAGAAAACTCGGTGAACCTACACAAGTAGGGTGTGATAATCACAACTATATGTTGGCTGCGTAGGAAATGACGCATTTAGATTATTGCTAAAAGGGGAAATATCTTTTGATACTATCCTTTGCTAAACTGTTGATTTAATACTTGTTTTATGGTATAATATTGTATATCAAACATAGGGGTGTACGATGGATACCATAGAATGGAGAACAATTAAAGGATTTGAAGATTATCAAGTTAATAATATTGGTGATGTGCGTAGAGTAGTTGCCAAAATTGGTACACGAAAAAAAGTTCCTTATTTGTTAAAAAAAAGAGTTAATTCCGATGGATATATACAATATGTATTAGCAAATTATGACAGAGGAATAACAAAAAACATAGGCGCACATAGACTTGTAGCATTAACCTTTATAAAAAATGATAATCCTTTAAGAAACCAAGTAAACCATATAAACGGGAATAAAAAAGATAATCGCGTAGAAAATCTTGAATGGGTTACGCAAGCTGAAAACAGACAGCATTTCCATAAATATCTTGAATGGAATTGGAAAAACAACCCATTAAAATCAAAACCCGTTTTACAATACGACTTACAAGGAAATTTTATAAGGGAATTTCCTTCACAGACCGAAGTTGAAAGACAATTAGGATTCAACCAAAGTTGTGTTTCCAGAGTATGTCGTGGAGAAAGAAAATATTATAATGGTTATATTTGGAAATTTAAATCAACAGAAAGTCAAGAGGCTATCGAAAACATATCAACCGAGAAAAACGGTTGAGAACAAGTGAGTAGAGTACTATAAGCGTGAAATTCGTTTATAGGAAGTGCCGAGCATCTTATAAAGGTTAAAACAATATAAGATGAAGATATAGTCCAAAACATTATTTATAATGTACGGTAACCCAGCAAACGCTTGATAATCTTCTGAAAACAGATGAAGCATTCAAAAATTTAGGCGTAACGAGTTCCAAAGCATTATTACAGTCCGACAAGGCTATGCTTCGTTTGATTGTAGTATTGCAGAATGCTCAAAATTCTTTCGGGGACATTAACAGAACCATTAGAAACAAAAATAGTGGCTTTATACGGAAACGTATAAATGAAAATCGGGCTAACGCGAATCAAAGCGGTGTGTTTATGCTTGTGGCATAAATGCTAACGGTGAAAGTATTAACTTATACTTGACATAATAAAAAATATATGCTATACTTTGTATATGGAGATATAAAATGCACTATATATACAAAGTATCGAATGATGT
>ERZ1090879.987-NODE-988-length-16243-cov-39.339449_pt1 | contig 16243 bp, 9 predicted proteins | sample MGYA00478472_ERZ1090879 | MGnify/ENA primary metagenome ERZ1090879 (study PRJEB33644, sample SAMEA5815723) | chicken gut metagenome | biome: Chicken; feature: Gastrointestinal Tract; material: Caecum | place: Ireland | collected 2019-01-01 | study: A study of the...
CATTGTTTTTCATGGTTTTTTTATTTTGCAGCCTTTTCGTCTGCAATCATGGCTGGGGTAGCTGGATTCGAACCAACGAATGACGGAGTCAGAGGCACTCTGAAAACTCAAAAAATGGCTTAAAACAGCCGAAAAACCCTATAAAATCGCTGGGTTTTGACCTTCTTCCCCACAATTTACCCCACAACTGGGTTGTCGGACATAAATGAAAAGCGACAAACCCAGGAGCGCATCGCAACAGCGATGCGCTCCTGGGAATTCCATAAAATGTATCTTTTAGTCGATCACAAAAAATTTACTACCTTAAAACTTTCCAGCCGCCCGCCTTTCTCGAGCCGACTCGTTCTATATAGCCGCCATCCCGCAAAGCAGAAAGATTTTTCCTGATCCCTGCAGGGCTCATCTGTAAAATATTTGCCATCTCTTCCGTCGTAGCATCGGAATTTTCTCTCAAAAGCTGCAAGATTTTTTCCTGCGTCCGATTCAATTTATCTGCTACTTTATCTGCTACTTTATCTGCTACTTTATCTGCTACTTTATCTGCTACTTTTGTATAATTCAGGTTGTATAAAGTAACAAAAAAGGCGCTTGCCGTAGAATAAAATTTAGGCGTTTTTGTTTTTATAAACTGAACGGAAAGAGCATAATCCCGCTTGATCTTCTTGAATCCGCTGCCGCGGCGCTCCATGTAATTCATGCGGTTGAAGATGTCCGCTATGACGGGATTGCGGCGCCTGGAAGGAACGTTGTCGATATCCAGCTCCTGCACCACAGACCCGTCCGGCATCCCGCCCGGAGAATAGATCTCCAATCTGTCATCGTAGATATCGATATGCACCTCGCTTCCCATATCGGAATAGTCACGATGGATCAGCGCATTCACGAGGCACTCCAGCACCGCCCTTTCCGGATAATCGGGAAGCTCCACCCTGCCATCCGCCGTCTTTTTCCAACTCTTTTTCGTATTGTTTTTGATAAACTCCTCGCCGTTCTGCAACAGCGAGATAAGGCTTCCGCCATACTCCTTGTCGTCGCTGGCTTCCATCACGCCGGACGCCTTATCCAAACCGTTCCAACGGGTACAAAACAAGCGGGATTGACGCATCGGAGAGTCGTCCGCAAGCAAAACGCCCGCATTCGTGAGAGTCCCGTTCCCATCCATCAGACCAAAGGAGATGAAATCGGAATCAGTCAGGTCCGTCCCCGTTCTGCTTTTATAAACAGAACGAAGTTTCGTAAAGCTCAATTCCGAAAACATATAACCCGAAGGCAAACTGTCATAGGGCTTTCCGCTCCCTTTTAACACAAGCTGCCTTAATCTGTTCGCGTCAGCAGGAACGCTCTCATTCCCAATTCTGACGAATGCGATCCTGGTCCCATCTGCAACATAGTAATAAGGGACCTCCTGCCCCGCAATGACCTTCAGCAAGATAAAGTCTTTCCCCTCCTCTCTGTGGAGCTCGAGAATTGTTTGCGGTACAGGATCGAGCTTCTGCTTGATCTGCTCGCTGATGACCTCGGAAACGTGCTTTGCATCGGCAAGCCCTACAAGTTCATCATCATCCGATACGCCGAAAAGCAAGACTCCGCCTATCCCGTTTGCAAAAGCGCTTACACTTTTCAGCCAGCTTTTAGGCTTCTTCTCTTCAAGAGCGACCTTTTTATCGTATTCCGTTGCTTCCCCGATAAATTTTTTAATGTCCACATCCGCCTCCGCTTTCATTCATTTTACCATACATCAAGCTGTTCAGGCAAGAAGTTTTTGATACATACTCACTCCACGCCGAGCGCCTTATACACAGCGTCCTCTACGCTTTGATAAAAAATCAAATTAAAGCAGCCGATCAAATCAGACGGCACTGTGCCAAGGTCGGCAGCGGAAGTAATGGGCAGAAGTATCTTCTTTGCGCCGCTATCCAGGCACACTTGCAAGGCGTTTGCGAGTTCATCCACCTTGATCAAAGTTCCGCTGATGCTCATTTCCCCCATAACCGCCAGCGAACCGACGGTCGGCTTCCCGAGCGCCACAGAACAGATGGCGATCAGCGTCGGCAAAGCAAGTTTGCCCGTCATACCGATCCCCTGAAGATCCTGATAATTGACGACATAGTCTTTCGTCACCGTGCTGATGACCCCGCTGATCCTTCCTCCGTTTGCCTTCAAGTAGCTAAACGCCGTGTTGGAAGCCTCTCTCGCTTCCCGATCCGAACCGAGTCCCGTCCGTTCAAACTTCCCGTTCCCGGGAAGCATCTGCGATTCCAGCCGAAATACGCCGATCATCCCAGATTTTCCGCGAGAAACGGTATACACTTGCCCGGGTTTACACATCCCCTCGGGGATGAGTTTCCCGCCGCCCTGCTCGGGAACGGAAACGTAGTGTTCTTCAAACGTCTCGTTGTCTATGTACGAAAAATTGACGTCGTAAAATTCCATACCGCCCAGCTTTTTCAGCTGTTCCTTGACGCGGCGCCGAAGCTCGAGCGCAAATTGCAGCACTTCCTCGACCTCTGCCTTTGTAAATACGCCGTCCGGATAGAGCAATTTAATAAACCCGTCTACCATTTTGCGCACGGCAACGGTATCCCTTTGATTGAGATTACTGCCCAGGCGGAAGTATTTATCGAGCGCATCCCCATGCTGTTCTTTGCGAAGCTCCCGCATAAATTCCGCAAGATAATCGGTGATGAACCCATAGTCGTCCGTAAAATGATCCGGCCGCAGCTTCGGAACTTCCCACCCGGGGATATAACAATGGATACGATCTAAAAAAGCCGTATCTGTCCCCATCTCGGGCGGAAACGGATCGAACAAGCTGGATGTCCGCAGCAAAACATCGACGCTTTGATTGATGTTGCCCACAAAGACCATGGATGCAGACGCATTCTTCTCCTCTTTTCCGCGCGAGAAGGATCCCGAATTCATATAATCCTTCATGATCTGGATGCCGTCTTTATCCTTAAACTTGATACCCGCGACTTCATCAAAGGCAACGCAGTCCCAAAGCCCGACCAATCCGACCGTCTTGGAACTCATATTATAGAATAAATTTGCGACCGTCGTCTGCCCGCCCGATACCAGGATGCTGTTCGGCGAGATCTCTTTATACAGATGTGATTTGCCCGTGCTCCGCGGACCGAGCTCGCAGAGATTAAAATTATTCTCGACGAGCGGCAGCATCCTGGCGATCAGAAGCCACTTTTCCCGCTCTTTCAACGAGTCCGGCTCCATTCCGATCGAACGCAGCAAAACGTCCACCCACTCCTCTTTGCTGAACGCCTTTCTCCCCTGCTTTAATTCATCGATATCGATATGCGGCATCTGAATGGGCGTCAAGCTGCGGATACGGATGGGATTGCTTCGCTCTTCTTCGACGAATTCATAATCCAGCTGTACGATACACCAAATGCCGCCGCAGAGCAAACGATCGAACTTGGTCGGGTACTCTTCGCTGATCGGGACATATTTCTGCCCGAGATTGGAAAATTCCGCCTCATAACGATCGGTCTTGATATTGAGTCCGACCGTCACTTTATCGATGATCGTATAACTCCCGCGCTGACGCAAAACGGAAAGCACCTTCTGCGCCTCGTCGGGCCGCACAAAGTTATCGGCAAGGATGCGCTTGACCGTCTCCACGCCCTCCTCGATAATGGCAGGATCGTCAGAACTGCAATACTGCCCCAGTAAAAATTCCAAAACGTAGACGGGAACATTTGCCCCCTCTTTGATCTTCTTCGTGAGATCTTTCCGAACGATCTTCCCGTCGAAATACTCCCTCAACTTGTGTTTCAAGACCGCCCTTTTGTCGTCGGCTTCGGTGTATTCGATCATACGCTCACCCCCTGTTAAAATCCGTAGTCATCCGAAAATGCAAGATCCATAATGACCGCATAGCGCGAGACTTCTAAACCCGTCGCCTCGTCGCATATTACGAGGAAATATCTCTTGGAGCGGTCATATTTTTGATCTTTGAAGCGGAACCGCAGCCGGAAGATGCGCTTTTGCGCATCGGGCTCTCGGCTGTCGGAAGCGTACATATTTTCGTTAGAGATCTTTTCGCCGTCCTCGGAAAGGAAGAACAGACGATAGGTCATCGCCTTCACGATATCGCTGACCGCATCCGATTGGATAAAGTCGAGCGTCACGATCTTGTTCGTGATCTTTTGCAGCATACTGACGAGCGCGATACTCGCGTTCTTCGTCTCCATGTGCCCGCGTTCCATCTTGACGTCGATCAACGGGACGATCATCTCCTGCGGCGAAGAACCGCCGTGCACATAATTTTGCCCGCCGCCCGCGACCTTAAACACGTTGCTGCCGACGGGAACGGAGACATACTTCGAATCTCTCCCGCGAAGAAATTTCGCGATCGAAAAAGATGCGATTCCCTCCCCCGATACGGGCTTGGGAGAAAGAATGAACCGCCGATTTAGGAAGGCGTTTTTCTCATCGACGCCGCCGATCTTATCGCTTTCGGAAAGCTTGTCCCTCTTGTAAAGGAAGCCGTGATCCGCCGTGATCAGGAAGCGATGTGTATTCGCATTCAATGAGATCCTGCGGATGAGCTCGGCGATCTCGCCGACCGCTTCCTCGCAGGCGGAAAACACCTCATCTTCCGTGTTCGGCTTATCGCCGCGGGCATCGATTTGGTTGTGATAGACGTAAACGATCTGCTTCCCCGTAAAGATCTCCCGCAATTCCGCTTTTTTCAGCGATTTGATATCGTCGAACTGCACGCAGCGGCTGTCGGGACAATACTTTTGCAAGATCTCCTGCCGCGCAGCCAACGTATCGCAGGACATTCCGTCCACAAGCACGCGGAAGTCGTCCGTCACGCAGAGCGCCTCATGCGGCAAAAGAGCCGCCATGCCAAGACGGGTATAAGAAGGCAGTACGCCGAGCTGCGCGCGCAGCGACACCTTGCTCTTCGGGTCATCGGATAGCTTTTGAAAAAGCTCCTGCCCGACTTCAAAACGCATCGCATCGGAGATAATGACGACCGTCCGCTCCTTTGCCATTTTCAGATTTTTCTCGTAAAAATCGCGTTGCTGCGGGATGCCGAAGAGCGCATCCTCCTCTTTCAGCGCCGCATTCCATTGCGGCAAAAGCACGGAAAGATATTCGTTGGTATAGATCTTTTCCACAAGATCGCGCAGCGTTTCAAATTCGGAAGGATCTTCCAGCCCGTCGTACGCCTCGTAAAAACGCCGATACTCCGCATCCAGCCGATAATCGGAGGCAATATATTGCTCTGCAATTTTTTTCAACTGCACGGGACAGCGATAGCGCACGGAAGAAATGAGAGCGCAGGCGCTGCGCAGCATCCGATATGTTCCGCCCGCCTGTGCGCCAAAGTGCAGTTTTTCGCGCAATTCGCAGATCGCCGGGATGCTTTTTCCCTGCAAAGCCGCATGGACGTCCTCTTCCAGCAAACGATCGCGCAGCCAACGGATGAGAATACGGTCTGCATCGAGAACCGTTTCGCAGCCGAGGAGCGATTCGGGCGGAAGCGCTTCAAAAGCGGCAGAAACGCCCAGTTTTGCCGCGACGGCAGCCGAAAGCGCGTCGAAGCGGTCGCGATACAGCACGCTGTTCATCAGATTGTCCAAAAAGGCGATGATGTTCCCCGCCTTGTCGGAAACAAAGGGCGACCATGCTTTGGGCAGCGGCGCCTGCACCGATTTTGCCGTGTATGTAACGAACATGGCGATGACGAGCTTTTCAAGCGTAGGCTTTTCGTCATGATACCCGAACTGCTTGCCGACAAACTCCCAAAACGCCGCTAAAAGCCCGTATTTTTGCAGTTCGACGAGATGTTTTTCGCTCTCGTCCTCCCCTTCCGTCAGAAGGATACGGACGACCTCCTCGAACGAACAGGTGCGGGCGCGGCAGATCGCCGCCATGATGCCGATACAAATATTTTCTTCGCTGTATGTTTCGATTTCCAGATCGTAAAACCGCTGGACGCGATCCTTATTTGCAAAATACGTCTCGTATTTTTTCAGCGCCTCCGCGCCGCGCGGCGAGATGCCGAGATCGGCAGCCATCAGCGAAATGCGGTCGACATAAAACCGCTTTGAATATAGGAGCGTATCTTCCAGGTGATTATCTTTGACGTCGGGCTTGGGGAAGGGCGCATAGATGAGATAGTTGGTCGTAGGATCGACCTTCTCCAAAAAATACTTTGTGTAAAACTGATTATCGGCCTCCAGGCGATAAATTTTGGCATTTTGCAGCGTCAACGACCCGATATCTTCGGCAAAAGCCCCCTTGTCGTCGTACCAGAACACGAGCTTGCGGGCTTCCCCCGTAAACTCTGCATTCAGGCGATCGGCGATCTGTTGTAAATTCAACTCTGCCATAATGTTCTCCGCGGCTTATTCCTTCGACATGATGTTCTTTGAATCTGCCAGCACTTCGTAAAACTTTCCGTCCGCAGCCGTCTGCATCTTGCGATAATTCACCTTGACGCCGTCGTCCAAATCGAGCGCTATACGGCTGAGCGCAAGGTGTGCCATCTTCTCGTCGTACTCGCGGCATTCTTTGAGCTGCTTGATAAGCCTTTCCTTCCGCTTGGCGGCAGAAGCCGCCTCACGCGGATTAACAGAATGATCGACGGTATCCTGCATCCGCTCGATCTCCGATTCGAAAATGCGCTGCATCCGATGCAGATATTCCACGCGGACGTGCCCCACCGTGTCGGGCGTATAGCGGTGCAGGTAGATAAGCGCCTTAAAGCCGTTCTGCTTTCCGCTGTCAAACAGCCAATAGATGGGCCGCCTTTGATACGTCTTGCAATGGTCGGCAAAAAAGTCCTTCAAAAAGTACCCGCGGATGACCTCTCGGCTCGTGTTTCCCTTGCCGCCCAAGGCAGAGGCGACAAAGTCGAGGTTCTGCTCCAGCGTATCGGCGCCGTACACCTTTTTCAGCCAGGCGCAGAACAGCCCCACCACGTCGTCTTCCAGATATTCCTCATCGGTGATGGGGAGCACGTTGTCGGCATCAGGGAGGAAGGTGGAATATTTGGAAGCATCCCATTCCCCGCCCGCGTAGGCGAGCCCCTCCACATCCAAAGAATATCTGCCAAACATACAGCCGACGGCATAGGAGATGAGCGAGACGATCTCATCGCGCATGGTGCGAACATAGTTGGAGCCGCGCATCCCCTCGGGCACGTCCTCTTTGGTGTCGAAGATGCGGTGCACGGTGACGTCCTTCTCGGCGACGTCGGGTGTAAGCTCATCCTGCAAGCCGTAGATCTCGATGAAAATGCGGTTGAGCTCCTCTTCATTTTTCTTGAGCTGTAAAAACCGCTCCTCGCACTCCGCCTTCCACGCGGCATATTTTTCTTGTAGAAGTCGTCCCATATTATCTATCCTTTCCGATTATGTAATCAACATCTTGCATTTTCCAGTTGCAAGTTAGTCGCAAATTGGTCGCAAGTTAGTTGCAAGTTAGTTGCAAGTTAGTTGCAAGCTGGTAGCAAGTTGGCAGCAACTAATTATTGTGCCTTCTCTAATATCTACAAGCTATTCCATTATAAACCATCTTGCAGCACTTGTTTTCCCTTTGCAAACAATTTTACCACTATCTCGCAATTCTCGCATTAGTACTTGGATTTGGTTTCGGCTATGCCCCGGCAAAACTTGCTGCAATTCTTTGAACGGAGTACCCACAGCATTATTTTGACGAATATGCTTCAGGATCAATTCTTTATTGGTGTCTCTATCCAAACCAACTTGCCTTGTATGTACTCCCGTCCTACCAGTTGCCGCATATAGGCTTCTTGCAAGAACATATTTCTTCCGCCCGATATGTTCAACGATTCCCATTTCTATCAGCCGATTCAAACGAGAGTACATTTTTTCTGTAAGCACTCTCCCATGATACAATGCATCGATCGTCAAAAAGTCTTCAGTCGACAGTAATTCTGCGCATTTTTCGCTGATTCGGTTGATAACAGAAAGCATTGCCTTGTCAATGACCAGGCCATTCAATGTAACACAGACAAAATAATCATCTGTTCCTGAAAAATCGGGAAGCGGCTTAGCCTCCTGAACGCTCAATTCAAACATCAAATTCATACCCTGCCCTGAGCGTTCAACCATGCCGCACAAAGAAAAAATTTCCGCAATGCGACGATTGCGCGGAAGTTGGCGATCCAATATATTATCCAGCGTAATACCTAAAGGAAATCCACCGGGGCTTTCGACAACCAACCTATCCCGGTACTGTCGGATAAAAATACTGCCCCCTAATTGATAATTCCTATGACTTACCGCATTGAGAATTGCCTCCCGTACAACACGTTCGTTAAAAGTGAAAATATCAAATACAAAAAAGCCTTCCTGATAATGCTGCTTATCGTTCCGTAAATTGATAAGTTCCCAAATACGGTCATAGCACGAAAAAAAGCCTTCTTTGAATTCTTCCCTCTGATTGGCCGGACCGGAAGCTTCCGAAGAACGATATTCAAAAATGATTTCTGCTTGAGGCAAAAACTTGGCAAGTGACGCACTTTTCCCAAACAAAATCAGGGCCGCATATGTCACGCCTTGATCGGTAATTGCGCCGCAATCGAGAAGAAGCTGCTCGTTAGAAAGCGTCCTCAGCTGTTGCTTCCCGCCTTTTTCGATCCAATTAGAACGAAATTTTTCTATAGCTTTTTCGTCCAAGTCATCAATGGTCGCCCCGGCGCAAACCCTTGCGGAAAAATCATCCCCGGCTTCTTCATAGATACGGCGGCGCATATCTTCCGGCATAGGCTTTAGGGTGTCCCCCTCATAGATCCACGCTACGCCATCGCATTGTATGGGCAATCCTATCGGGCGGCTATTCACATCGAAAACCAAAACACGCTTTCCCTCATGGGATAATATCTGAAAATCAATATTGACCTTCAGTTTCTCGATCAATCCCATGCGGGTACGCTCCGGCTGTTCAAAAGCGGCACTCCCTACCACAGAGCGAGGTCTTTTATCTGTAATGCCAAATACCAACTTACCGCCGCCATTATTCGCTAAAGCGCAGCAGCATTTCGCTGCATCCCCAAAATCGAATCGGTTTTTGGCTCCTTTAAATTGTATCTGTTCCCCTTCTTTTGCTTCCAATAAAGCTTGAATACTATCTGAGTATGGCATTGATACCTCCTGAACCAATATATTTGGCCGAGAATTGCTTGAGCTCCTCTTCATTTTTCTTGAGCTGTAAAAACCGCTCCTCGCACTCCGCCTTCCACGCGGCGTATTTTTCTGAAATTAGTTTTGACATAATTCTAACCTTTGCAACAAGTCCAATAGTTTCTTATACTGAAGAATATCCCCATTAGGCAGATGAGCTTCTATCGGCCGATCAAAACAATCAATTATTTGTTTTCCCCTTAAATACTCCAACCTCTCCACAAAATCTGGAACAGGCTTTACCCACATGTTTTCATCCGTACAAATATTACTTATAATACATGCATCCTGTAATCTTTGAATTCTTTCATATATATTTATACATGGCATCAACGTTAATTCAATTTTTAATCTTGGAAAGTCTACACACTCTTCTTCGCTCGTATTTTTATGCAAAAAATCACAATTGTTTTCTTCGCGAATTTTCTGATCCATCTCCACTGATATGTTGTTAATATAACGAAAATACTCTATATCATGAGGCACATAATCTAATGTCAATACACTCGGCAAAGCATCCTTGCAAACCTTCTTAACTTCTTCTAACTGCTCTCTTAACAGACCGATTAGTTTATCTAAATCTGCAATACTATCTGCCTTATAACTTTTATCATCATGAGCATAATGCTTATCTCTTTCATGAAATAGTTTGTCTATAATCGAATTTTGGCATATTTGTTTCTTCGCTCCAGGGAAGGAATCCTCAAGTACGATGCAGCAATCAATATAAAACCCCAAAAACATCAAATGCAAGCGATCTCCCAGCCCAATAAAAATCAGCTGTGACATATATTTTCTAATATAAAGCATCGAATCGATACATTTTTTTGCGCGAATGAGATATTCTGCTCGTTGCCAAGGACGCATATTTATACTCCACTCTCCTTGATTAAATAGCTGTTTTTCTCCCCTAAATCAGTGGATGTTTTTTGAAATCCCACGAGGTTTCGTAGGAATCCCAATCTCTCTTTGCCAAAATTATACAATTGTTAACCTTTTCTTCAATTAAGTCTTGATGTTTAATAATAACAGGTACATTTTTGAGATTTCCAACTTGAAAATTCAACGTCGGATTTTGAATGCTCATGAAAAACGTTCCTAGACATGAGCACAATAGTCCCGTAATGTATTTTATTATTTTGCTATCGAAAAACATAGATGAGCCAGCAACATCAAAAACAAAACCAGACGGTGTATATCTAACTCCAAAATTACTTGAACTAATAAATGACCATGTTATTCCCTCTTGAAAATATCGATCTTTACCATCATGTCGGTGCCCTGATAAAGTAGCCATTTTTTCTCGCCCAGCAAAATCATACCATAAAACACAATCGGCATTTCCATACCATTTTCTAAATTCGCCCCCTTTATTGTAAGGAAACCATTTTGCCGATGACGTTACAACTTGATTTTTATTTGAAAGCGTGATATCGATTTTTTGCCAAGGAACTTCCACCCACAAACGAACAAATAAATCATTTTTTCCTGTTGTTAACCCATGTTTTACATCAGCAAGCTTCTCTAATGTAGGGGCATTTATATATATTTGCGGGACTAAAGCACTCACCCAATACGCCACCGGTGAACCAGGGATCTTGGAAAAATTCGTTTGCTGCGCCTCGTAAAAGTATCCGCAATGCGGGTTTACGATCGCTTCCAGCACCTTTTGGCGCTGCACTTCCATATCGCCCTTAAAATCTTCCAAGCGGAAATATAAACCCACTTGCCTTGCCGCTGTATTTTGCAAAACAAACGTACAAATATCGACCGTTGCCTCCTTGAAGAAAGCGCCCTTTGCCATTTGCACCAAAGAAACGATCGACTTCTCCTTCAAAAGAAACAAACGCAGTTTCTCGTATGTTTTGATAAACATCCAAACGTTCGGCGTCATATAACCGCAATAACCGCCCTCTTCGCAGAACTGCAGATTGCGATAGATGAACACGCTGAACAGATCGCCCGAATAGTCTTTATAATTGCCGTTGACAAATTCCTTTAATTTGGCATTATATTTATTGAGATACGGCGGGTTGGTGCAGACCACTTTATACGTTTTGGAAAGCAAGCGGCGCACGTTCCAATCGTTTAATTTTATCTCGTAGTCTTGCTCGAACAGCGTTGCATCGGTAGATAAAACAGGTTTTGCCTCCAACGCCTGCACCTGCGTCATAGAGCCGTATTCGGTGAGTTCGGTATCCGCCACAGGGCAATAGACCTGTGGATGGATACCGCGCAACAGAAAGCGACGGTCATACTGCCGCGCCTTCATCATTACGGAAAAGTACGCAAGCTGCATGGCACGGCGGTCGATATCCAGCCCGAACAGATTGTTCTGCACGATCTCCGCAGCGGCGTCCCGCTCGCTGTACCCACACTCGATGTAAATTTGCATGAGCACGTCGAACGCGTAGACCAAAATATGCCCACTGCCCATGCAAGGGTCGAAAAAAGTGAGCGCCTGCGGCTTGCACGGCACGCTCTCTTCTGTATAGTCGATCTTTCCCGACTTCGGGCGGACAAAATACTGCATTTTTTGCGCAAGCGAACTTTCGGGGTAGCGCTCGACCCAATATCTGCCGAGCGAATTGTCGACCATATACCTTACGACCCAGTCCGTCGTAAACAACTGCGTCGCAGCGGGAATATCTTCCTTTTTGACCACCCTTCCATGAAGCGGATCAACCACTTCTTCATGCTTTTCGGAAATATAATACTGATACAGCCAGCCGATGATCTCGACCTGGCCGCCGCGGGAGATATCGAAGTCTTCTTCGGGGATGTCGTGCACCAAGTGATAGACGACGCCCTCGCGATCCACCACCGAAAGACTGAGTAAAAGTTCGGTGTAGTCGCGCGTTTTCTCAAACAGAGCGGGCAGCAGCTCGTGCAGGGCGTTGCACTGCTTGATGAAGAGAAAGCAGAACAGTTCGTCGACGGCGTTGTTTTGCTGCATCCGCGCAACTTCCGCCCTTTCCCGTTCGGAAAAGGCAAAATCGGCATCGAAGGGGCGGGTGACGAGGTCGGGCTCTAACTTGCCCGAATCGGACGAAAGCACGCGCAGATGAGAAGGTAGATAGTCGTTGACTTCCATAAAGCGCACGGCGATGAGGCGGTTGAACCAGGTGTAGGCGACCTCTTCCACGATGGACTGATATGCCGTCTTATAGTCGCTTTCCCGCGCCTTTTGGCGGATGGCGTCCGCTAAGTGTGCGCGCTGCGAGATGGCGGCCCCGCCGATAGCGTAGGGCTGCGCCGTGCCGATATCAAAAAACTGCACCGAACCCGTGGACTGCGGCAGCGGGTCTTTGATACCTTCTTCGGTGATGCCCAAAAGCTGCGCGCGGTAGCAGATGTCGGCAATGAGCTTCTTCCTCGCCCACACCGCAAAATTTTTGATCGCCGTCTTGTTCATACCCTTTCTCCTGCTGCAATATCTTTCGCTTAAAACTCAATGTTGACGATGGTGTCCTCGTCGAGCTGAGCAAGGAGCGCTTCGCGCATTTCCTTGACGCAGCGCTCGACGTCTTCTTTGCTCTCAATGCGCCACGACGACGTACCCGTCACCTTTTTGATGGATACGTTTTTAATTTTCCGTCCCTTTTGGGGCGCGGGCGGCGTTTCTTCATGGGCTTCCTGTTCTATTTCCTTCTGCGCCGCAAGGGACGCATCGCGCGCGTCCATCTCGTTGAGAAGGCGAAGTTTGAGCGCTTCCGCCTTGTCTTTATAACTCCGAAGCCGCGAAACGTTGTTGCAGCGCTCGGCGCCCGATTTGATCTCGGCAAACTGCGCCCTGTAATTCGCCTCGTACTGCGCCGCATACGGCTTCCCCTGCAAGACCTGCAATACCCTGACGAGGTCGCCCTCGATGGAGGAAAGCACGGGCACAGACTCCTCTTCCAAAACGGCGTTATACAGGTCGGTGAATTTATCGCGCAATTCGGGCAGGCGCGGGATGCTCGCGTAGGGTTTATCCTGCCGCACGACGGCGCGCATCTGCGCCACCACCTCTTCCAGCTCGGCATTGACGATATACGTCTTGGAATCATCGTAGATCGCCAGCATATCGAGCGCGCGCGTGAAGATAATTTTCTGATCGCCGCCGAAAAACGCCTTGACGGGCTCGTAGTCCTCGGCAAAGTCGAGGTAATCGTCCTGCTTTTTGGCAATATCCGCAAAGAATTCCGCTGCAGACTGCGGCTGCAATGCCGTGCGCAGCAGCGCCTTTCCCCGCGCCAATACCTCCTTGCCGGGATAGGCATAGCGCTCGTACAGCGGCTCTAACTTTTCGATGTCGGCGATCAAAGATTTGGCAAACGAACGGAAATCGCGCATGATCGTGTCTTCATCGTCGGGAAGTACGGTGGTGCGGAAAAGTTCCTTCATCACGCTGCGCACCGCCTTCTTTTCGCGGTCGGAAGCGCGGACGCGCTCCTCCATGAGCAGCTTTTCCACATACTGCTTTTTGGTGATGAAGTTGAAGATCTCGTCCTCCGTCTTGTTGTTCAGGCTGACGGGCTCGCCACTGACGGTGAACGCAATGTCGCCGCGGCGGAACAGACGTGCCACCAACCAGTCGATATCATCTTCCACAAAGCCGTACGGAGCCTTCATGAAGCGTTCTTTGAGCGCCTTCATCGAAGTTTTGATATGATTACGGCTATTCCAGGCGATGTATGCCTGCACGTCGCTTAGGGCATGGACGTTGCTCTCTTTCATCTCTTGCAAGTCGATGGATATCTGATTGCCCGCACGCAGCGCGCGGCGGATCTCCGCCTCGCCCATCGGCGCATCGATATAGACAAGTTTGTGATACACCGTCTGCACCAATCTACCGACGGCTTCGCCGATCTTGTTGGCAACATCCTTTGCAGAAAGCGAAACAAGATCACCGTTGACGTACACCTTCGCCTGTTTTAATGCCTCCGTCAAATACAGCTTGACGTTGGCATTCCGCTCGCGCATTTCGATATTCTTCGCTTCGCGGATGGCAGGGTACTTTGCGATCTGCATGGAGGTGTTGCGGCGCAAAAAGCGTTCGATCTTCAAATATGCGCGCATTTCCGTCAAAAACTCGGCGTCGTTAGGCAACGCGACGATCACCTCTTTCCCCTGCCCCGACATCATGCGCAGCGTCCCCTCGTCGCTGCCGCCCTCGTACCATGGCGTCAAAATGCGCACGCCGATATCATAATTTTGCGTCGCCTTATAAGGACGGTCGTCCACCGCCTGATTGAACGCGAAAGAATACCGCCCGTTGAACGCGGGGTAGCGGTACTTCTTTTCAGGGAGGATGTCCTCAAAGATCATCTCGGCGATCTTGGTGATGACCTCGGGCATCTCCACATTCTCTTTTTCGATCTCGTTGTTGATCTCCTGCTCCTCGTTGGTCAGGAATACATACACGCTGCCGTTCTTTTGCACGAGCATCTGCCGCATAAGAACTTTGAGCGCTTCTTCGACGCGCCCCTTTAAGGCGAGGCGGTCGTCGTCCATGCTTTCGATCATGAGGCTTGTGATGTTTTCCACATTCGCTTCGATCTCGCGAACGTATTTGATCATGAAGAGCGTTTTGAGAACATTGACGGCAAACACATCGTCCCGGTGCTCAGGATTGATATAACTGTTCTCATACGCGCGGATGATGACGCTACGGTGGCTGTGGTCCAGAAAGTTTTCCAGCGCGTTATAAAACCGATAGAAGGGAACAAATGCACCAACCTCTTCCTCTTTGATGGCGACGGCAGACTCTTTGAAAAGCGCCAGCATCGAACGCTCGCCTTCGGAGAGATGTTTCCCCGAGGAGCTGTGCGTGCGGATGGAAGTGAGCACGCTCGCGAGCAAATTGAACTGATAAGGAATAAAGGGATAGACCTGTTGAAAATCCTGCAAGCCCGCGTACAACTTTTTCTCTACACCGTCGTTAAAGACGATGAGGTTTTTGATGATCGTCGCCTTCTGCTCGTAGCAAAGGGCGAGCGTCTCCTCTGCCGTAGGCGTCTTTTCGAGGATCCTCTTTTTGATGACCGCATCGACGTTGGCAGAGGACAGGGAAAGACGCGTATCAAACCGCCCCTGGATCTTGGAAAAGTCGTTCCCCTTTACCTTGGTGATCGAGTCGATATCCTGCTGGCTGGTGACGATGAGCCATGCCTTCCCCTGGCATTCTTTGCCGAGCTCTTCGCAGACGGTCTGCAAATCGAGCATGAGGTTGGAATCGTCGCCGATATACTGGCCGACCTCATCGACCAAAAAGACGATATGATGATTTTTCCCTTTCTTTTGAATATACGCCTTGACGCGCTTGGCGAAGTCTTCAATGCTGATGGAATACTGCCCCGTCGCCTTTTCACACCAGTTGCGGGCAGCCGCATCGCTCATAAAATCAATCGAAGAGAGCGCATCGACGACGGTATCCTGAATAAAATCGAAATCTTGCCGAGAATTTTCCCAAGTATCGCCGTATTCCTCCAAGAATGACGCCTTGAATGCTTCATACTTGCCTTCATCCGTCAAACGACGTTCCAGATCGGCAAGATAGGGCATCGAGCCGCAAAAGCCCTGCATCTCGTTGAATACCTTCAAAAAGACGCTTACGATCGTATCTTTGTTGCGCTTTCCGTTCGAATCGCTCTTGGAATCGATGTTGAACAAGACGACATCGGTCGGCGTGGCGGCAGCGAGCTTCATATCCGCCAGGACCATCTCGTCTTCAATCTTATGATCGTCGATAAAATAGTCGATGGCGGCTTTTTCTCCAACCTTTTTATTGGCGAGCAGATAGGAAAGGATCTTCAAAAAGTGCGATTTACCACTACCGAAAAAGCCCGAGATCCATACCCCCGTCTTCGCCGTCGTCCCGTTGATCCCCTTCTTATAGGCAGCAAAGAAATCGGCAAAGTGCTTTTGCAGCTCCCGCGTCACCACATACTCTTCGAGCTCCTGCACGACATTTGTCTCTTCGCCTTGCCCGACGATGATGACCCCCTGCAAATCACGATCTATCTTTTTTGTAAATAATTCTTTGATCTTCATCATGAACTTCCCTCACTTTACCAAACGGA
>ERZ1090879.988-NODE-989-length-16219-cov-9.642663_pt1 | contig 16219 bp, 20 predicted proteins | sample MGYA00478472_ERZ1090879 | MGnify/ENA primary metagenome ERZ1090879 (study PRJEB33644, sample SAMEA5815723) | chicken gut metagenome | biome: Chicken; feature: Gastrointestinal Tract; material: Caecum | place: Ireland | collected 2019-01-01 | study: A study of the...
CGCGCGGGATGTCCTAAATTTAGAACATTCCGCGCGTTATAATGTAGCAGAGAAAACGCAGAGGAAGTTACGTCGGTCAAATATTGAAGTAATGTTTGCCAATGTTAAAAAGGTAAAGCTGTCTCAAATTTGCACGCGGCGATAGAAAAGTATAATTAAACAGAAAACGCAATCTTCAAATGCCGCGGGTTCATTATAGTTGAATTTTATTTTTGATTGTGATAGACTTATTTGTGTAAAAGCTTTTACAAGGGAGGAAATATATGGCTGATTTTATTGGCAAAGAAGTTATGCACAAAACTTTCGGCAAGGGGATTGTGGTCGGATTTGACGGAAAATATATCAAAGTGGAATTTTCCGATAAAATCAGGGAGTACGGCTATCCTTCTGCGTTTGAAAATGGTTTTCTCTCAATTTCAGATAAACAATGTCTTGCAAAAATCAATGACGATATAGCTCTTTTGAATAAGGCAAAGGCGGAGGAAGAGCGCAGAAAAGAAGAAGAGAGGGAGGCGGCCGAACAGCGCAGAATTGCCGAACAAGCTGCGCGTACAAGAGGGCCGAGGCAGAATATCGCATTTAAATGTAACTTCTGCAACGGCGGTGAAAGCGCTTCAAATGTCGGATTTTGCGGCGTCTGCTCGGATGAAATAATTAAAAATAATATTGAAAACAGAAAATATACCGAGTGCTGCCGCGAGGAAAATCTGTGTAACCAATATTATCACGGAAAGATTGACCGTGCAACGCTCGACAGTAGTTATACCTGCTACGAAAGCCGAATGCTAATCGATTGGAAGGCGTCTGCAGGTGTTTCAACGGACGGGAAGCCGGAGAGAATAGTCAATGCCCGGATTAACAGCCTGTGTGTTTTAACTACGAGAGACCCTGGCGACAGCAGTGAGGCAGACCGCTACATATTCGGCGCGTTCATAATTGACGATATTTTCGAAGGCGATGAGCTGCACGAGGGCTATGTGCGCGCAAGAGCGGAGTCGCCGTACAAAATCAGCCTTACAAAAGATGAGGCCCACAAGGTAAAATTCTGGGATTTCTACCACAACAGAAATAAACCTGAAAAGTTGTATTGGGGGCAGGGATTGTTCCGCTATCTCACAACCCAGAATAATCCTAAAAAACCGCAGGACGATATAGCTGTTTCAATCCTCAAAGCAATTATAGATGTAAAGAGCGGAAAGCCCGATGAGCAGAAAGCGAAAGATTTATTGGACCATTTCCGCAAGATAAACGGCATAAAATAATAGTATTATAAATAAAGTACCGACAGAATTTGCCGGTACTTTATTTATAAATTCCGTGTAATGTACCATATTTTGTACATTGAATGTGTTAACATATAGTTATGAATGAAGAGAAAATAATATTTGCACACGCCTTGCTTGTGCCGGAAGATGTCTGCCACGAAGATTGTAAGGTAATAAAGTTTACTGCCGTATCGTCAGACGGCAAAAGATTTTGTTATGAACCCGATTTAAACGATTACTGCCGTGACGGATGGCAAATGTGGGACGCATTTGCCGCTTTCTGCAAGGAATGCGGACTTACAAAAAGGCGTGGAGATGTTTGGTTTGCTTCCTCCCATGAGGAAAGAGCTACGTCATACGCGCCTTGCAATCCGTGCAACACGGCAAATTGCTTTGATATTTTTGACCAGCTTTGTTACCTTGCAGAGTGGGAAACTATGTTTTTTGAGCGGGAATATTATTGCAAAAGCTTCCTGTGCAAGTCGAGGTTAACTTATGATGAGTTCTGTAAAAATTGCGGCTATGAGTCTTTGAAAGATGCCGAAGATGTGCGCGGACTATATGTAAAATTCAAAGAGAATATAGATAAAGATATATATTCAAGAGTGGAATGTGTTGAAATTGCACAGTATGTGCATGACAACATTTGCGGAATATATGGCGGAGCGGATACGCGGACGTGGCTCGATATGCAGATTTTTATTGCCCATTCTCTTCTAAGGCTTGCACGTTCGGCAAGAGATATGTTTGAAGATGTATTCGACTTTTTATGCGACGACTGCAAAAAAAGAAACAGAGCAGAACAAAAAATTTTTTACGACTTTCTGATTTATCTCGGCGTGGAGTATCAGGTGGAGAGCAGGGAGTATTTCAAAGGCGTATTGCCTCCGTTTCTGTATACGAACAAAAGCGGCGCTTGGCTGAAAGAATTGGAGTTGATTGGAAAATAGCAATATGAGATACGTTATTTCGGATATCCACGGTGAATATGAGCTTTTCAACCGCCTTATGGAAAAGATAAAGTTTTCTGCCACGGACAAACTGTATGTGTGCGGAGACGTCGTCGATAAAGGGCGGGACAGCATAAGGCTTTTAAAGCAGATATTTTCTATGCCCAACGCAGTGTGTATTTTGGGCAATCACGAATACGCATTTTTAAAATACTATTGGGCGCTTATGAAAAGTTCACCGGATGATTTTGACGCAGTGCTCAAGAAATTACAGAATTATTTTATATATCCGGATAATCAACTGCTCGACTGGCCGACGGTAGACCGCCTTGAAAGCCTGCCTGCATATTATGAGTGCGACGATTTTATTTGTGTGCATGCGGGGCTGCCCGTGGACGGTAATTCGCATATATTGCCGCCCCAATCAGTCCCGACGGAGTTTCTGGTCAACGACAGAACATTCAAAAATCCAAATGTTTTGCCGCTGGGCACAAAGTGCGTGTTCTTCGGTCATACTCCCGTGCGTTTTATAAACGACTGCGATAAAATTATCACCTATAAGCGCGTAGGAAGGACGGGCGGCAGCATTGGCGACTATTGCAAAGTCCACCTTGATACGGGTGTATATCTGAGCGGTGTCTTAGGTTGCTTCTGCGTGGATAACTGCAACGAATACTATGTTACGTCAAAGGAGAAATGATATGAATTTTCAGGATAAGGTAAGCGGCGGAAATCTGGTGGTCGTTGATATCGAAACTTCCGGATTGCGCTCGGACGAGGATAATCCAGCCGAAATTATAGAAATTTCCGCAATTAAATTCAAAGACGGGCAGGAGTTGGCAAGGTATCACTCTTACATAAAAAATAAAACTCCGCTGTCGAAGGAAATTTCTGCTTTGACTGAAATAACCGATGAAATGATCTCTGATGCGCCAGATATTCAGACTGTTATGAATGAATTTTGTTCATTTGCAAAGGGAGCGGTCGTCGCGGCATATAATGCTCCGTTTGACTATGGCTTTTTAAAAAGGTATGCGGAAAAATGCGGTTGCGCTCTGCCGGATGAGTGGATAGATGTTTTGGCAATCGCAAAACAAAAAATAACGGACGGCGTAAAGAGCTATAAACTTAAAGATGTAGCAAAGTATTTGAATATCGCGTATTCGGATAAAGGTGGAACCGAATGGTATGCTTATTTAACCGCCGATGTTCTGTTTGCTTTGGACGAAATTTAATTTGCAAAAGATTTATAAAACATGACGGGATGTACGCAATTTAGTACATCCCTTTTATTATAATGTAGTTGAAAATAAACAACTACTATAATTAAAAATTAATTTTAAAGAGGTGTTTTATGAAAATTTTTACGCAACAGTCTTTTAACAGAGAAAACTTTGGGGAAGTTACGCCCGCCGAATATCTTGAGGTAATGTTTGCAAACGTCGAGGACGGCAAACTCGCCATTGGTAGGGCGGAGGACGAATGGGGTTCCGATCTCTCCGAAGATGAGAACGCTGCAACGCGCATTTATCATTATACGATAGATATGGCAAAGGTCAGCGTTAAGGCTATGGTCGAAGAGGTAAACTCGCTCATTGCCGATTTAAAGGAAATCGCAGAGAAGGGCGGATTTAATAATACGGCTGAAAATACAGAAGCAGTACTTGGCGGGCGCCTTTATAAGGTTTGGGAAATGTATGCGCGCAAATCTGTAAGTCAAAGCGAGGAGAGTATGATTGCCGAGTATGCCGCACGCATCGGAGGAAAGGTGTGCGCCGCAAGTGTTGTAAACCGCGCGCAGAGACTTGTTAAAATGTTTGAGCTCGGTGCGCCAGAATGCGTCGTGTTAAATGAGGAACGCAGCTTTGCGGAGGTTTTAGCCCTCAATATATGCGCCGACGAAGAGGTATAAGGGGAAAGTTATGTTTGATATAACCAAATATCTCAATTCGGAAGCTGTCGCCGATTATTGGCGAAAAATTAACTTCAACGAGCGCTGCACTCCGCAGCAGGCGGCCTTTATTATATGGAACAGCTGCAAGGTCAGCCTTGACGAAAAGATAAGCGCGTGGGAGCGACTGCTCGATGAGGAGAACGACTGCCCTCTGGCGGGTAAAAGGCAGTGTGAAAATATGGGGCTCCCCGAACATTTAACGGCCAGCCTCCACAACTTTTTGGGTGAGTACATATCGCTATGTAAACGGCTGAAGGAGCAGTTCTACGCCGAGGGCGACAGCGCCGTATATTCCTTCCGCACCTATTATTTCGGCGACAGCGACTGGTATGTCGGGCGCAAAATTTATGCAAGCGCGGAGGAGTGTTTTCAAAACGCCTTCGATATGGAAGTGATTACGATATGCGTAAAGAAACAATGGATAAACTCGGAAAGAGTTATAGAAGTTACAACGCGCGCGGACGGCACAATTATATCCATCGATGCCGACGGACTGCCTAAAGAACAGGCGAATATATTTCAGGCATTTGAGTGGATGTGGTTCAACTTCCCCACGCCCTTTAAAAAGGGTGACATTGTAGCAAGCCGCTATTCGCCATTTGGCTTGGATGTGTGCAACATGCACCCCTTTGTGCTGACAAATCTCTGCACATGGGGGAGCGAAGAGTACAGGCAGAACGGAATACCCGACAAGGATGGGGCATATGAGTATGGCGACAGGCATGTTGCTTGGCTTACCGAGGGCGGCGACATTTCGGATATGACCGCCTACGGCTACTTTGTAAACGACGACGGCAGTATATATTACGAGTGTATGCACAGTTATTTAGACCTTGAATATTATAAGGTGCTACCCCATACCCACTACTGCACGCTTACCGCCTTTTCAAACTTTGTAAAGGGCAAGATAGACGGCGAGCTACTTGCCGTGGCCTATCACAACATATTGCAGTTGGTGCAGGCAGACAGGCAGAGGAGGGAGCTCTTTTCCAGCTTTACAAAAGAAGGGCTCATTTTAGCGGGGCTCGCCGTAGAGGAACCAAAATTACCAAAGAGGAAACACAATGAAGAAGATGAATGAAAATAAGCCTAAAAAGATAGGCTATCTCAAATTCAAAAAACTCAGAGATCAAATTTTAAGTCAACCTGATGCAAATTGTGAGCCCGGTATAGAGAAAGTAAGGCCTGCCGACATGCTTGAGTTCTATGAAAAGTATCAACCTTGGGGTATTTTATATTTTTTTCACCGCCTGCCGTACTATATAGCCGATAAAATAAATTGGTATAAGATCACCCGCCTCAAACTCGGCAAACAGAAGTGGAAGAACGGCAAGCTGTATATCGAAAATATACCCTACTATATCGCCTCAGAGGCCACCGACTATCTCACGGCGATATTGCGCGACTACCTGCGCGCATACGCCAAGGATGCGTACGCCATAGGCAACGTTTTGTTTGAAAGGGAGGGCGGTGACGGCGACTGTTTTCCCGTGCGCGCTGTCGGTTCGGCAGACGGCAGCAAAGGATATAACGACGCCCTCGAAGATTGGCGTAAGATGGTGAACGACACCGCCGATTTGTTCGACGAGGCCGCCGACCTGCGCAGAGCCGCGTGGAACGCAGACGGGTGGGAGGATATGGACAGGCTGTGGAAGGAATATCGCAAAAAACTCGTTGAGGCGTTCGACCATTTAAAGGTAATATTCCACGAGCTGGACGACTGAAATTTTGTAAATTACAGGGGAAGATATTATGAAAAACGACGGCGAAAGAGAAAACTTATTCATCATCTTGACGGGGCTTGGCGGCTCGGCAGAAGGGTACGGCGATAAATACCGCCGCATTGCCGATTATGTTGCGGCCGATTATGGTTTTTGCACGCGCATTGAACCTACTCCCGCAGATGTGTGGGAGAGGAAGGAGGAGTATTTCAACGAGGTAGTCTCCCGCAATATACAGAGTTTTAATTGCGCATACATAATGGGAGTGTCGGCAGGGGCAAATCTCGCTATGTGGTATTCGGCAAACTATCCGCAGATAAGACGTATTCTGGCATTAAATCCCGTGCTTCATTTAAATCTGCACTTAACTTTAGACGGCGTTCGCCGTTTTTGCGGCGAACAGATGACGATTATTCTTGGGGAAAAAGATCCTTCGGCAAAATGGGCGGGCGCGATCCCTGAAAAGGAAAATGTAAATTGCCGTATAATTGCGGGCGCAGACCATGTATTCAGCGGTATGTTGAATGAATTTATAGCTCTGCCAAAGCGATATTTATTCGATTCTGATGATTAAATTTATTGGGGGTATTATGCAAAAAAAATGTTCAATGTGCGGCAAGACGTTCGATATGTGGGATATGCAGGAAGATTTTTGCCTCAACCGTCATATAGGCTACGGCTCCAAATACGACTACAATTTCCTGCAACTCAACCTGTGCTGCGACTGCTTCGACAGGCTGCTCGACCATATAATTCCGCAATGCAAAATAAATCCCATAATCGGGGAATACGGTGCGTTGCCCGTGCCCGATTATCAGGTTTACGCCTATAAGGGCATATTCTGGATAGTCGATGAGGAAGATCTGGCGGCGAATATTCCCTATATGTTCCGTATCCCCGTAAATGGAAAGGGAGAGGGCATAATTTATGACTGGATATGTCCGCCCAATTCAAAGCGCGGGGACAACTACAATCACAGGCTTACGTGGGGGAACTATGTGGACGCCGATTTAAAGCACGGCAGACCATACAACTTTTACCCTCGCGGCAGGGTTGAGATAAGTCCGTCGCGTAAGGTGAAAATTTTTATTAACCCAGACATCAACACGCCGCAGATCATATCCTTTATCTACGATATTTATCGCCTTGCGGGCAAGAATGTGGCAATAATCGTCGACGGCTCTTATCACTACGGTCATCTCAAATAAATTTTTTAAAAAATTGTATCGACTAGTCTGCATGTCCCAAATTTCGGACATGGGATAGTTTATAATGTGATTGAAAATACATAAGAGAGGTGCACATTATGAAATCATTTGAAGCAATTATCGGCTACGAAACGGAAAAGGAACAGCTCATGCAGATTTGCGACATGGCAACAAGCCCCGCAAAATATGCGGCGCTCGGCGTGACTCTTCCCCGCGGCGTGTTGCTGCACGGCGTTCCCGGCGTGGGTAAAACACTCATGGCTACAGCTCTCATTGAGGAGATAGGCTGCAAGTGCTTCACCGTTCGTAAGGATAAGGCCAACGGCGAGTTTGTGGACTATATAGCGGGCGTTTTTGCCGAGGCAAAGGAAAATGCGCCTTCGGTGATATTTCTGGACGATATGGACAAATTCGCCGCCGACAGCGACCGCCGCAATCCCGAGGAATATGTCGCCATTCAGACGGGCATAGACGACGTGCGCGGCACGGATGTGTTTGTCGTCGCCACCGCCAACGATATGAGGGATATTCCGCGTTCGCTTCTCCGCGCGGGCAGATTCGACAGGGTGATCGAGGTAAAGACGCCGAACAAAGCCGAGGCGGCAGAGATAGTTGCGCACTACATAGAGGGCAAAGCGATAGCGGCGGACGTCACTCCCGCGCTCGTTGCCCGCCTTATGGACGGAAATTCGTGCGCAGAGCTTGAAGGCGTCTTAAATGAGGCGGGCATATATGCAGGCTTCGAGGGCGAAAGTAAGATTTGCCGCCGCCACATTATCCGCGCCGTGCTCCGCAAACTTTTCGATGCCGAAGAGAGCATAAATGAGATGTCTGCCGCCGAGCGCGAAGAGGTAGCCTTTCACGAGGCAGGTCATGCCATTGCCGCCTATTCATTTGATAAAGAGAGCGTAAGCCTTATATCCATACGCCCCAGCAAGAGCGATTCGAGCGGCGTGGTTCAGATTTTGCAGAGCGAGGGCTACTTCGGCTCTTACAGGCAAATGTATCAAAGGGTGCTCTCCATTCTTGCAGGCAGGGCGGCGGTGGAAATAAAGTACGGCCGCGTAGACGTGGGGTCGGCGTCCGACCTGCGTCGCGCAAATGCCATTATTCAGCGATTTATAAAAGATTATTGTGTGAGCGGCTTTACCTACTTTGAAAATCACGGAACATACCGCACGGTTTCTTCCGATCGCAACGACGACGAAATAGTTGCCGAAAGCAATGCCATGCTCGGCAGAATGTACGAAGAGGCCAAGGGTATCCTGCGTGAAAATTGGGACAGGGTAGAATTGCTCGCCGCCGAGCTTGTAAAGCGCGACACCCTCCTGTACGAGGATATCTCCGAACTCTTCGGCGATGCGGCATAAAATAATCAGGCAATAAATTCAAATAATTCTGCGCGCCGCGTAACGCGCGGCGCGCAGAAAAAATAAATTTCATAGGAGGACAAAAAAATGATTGTAACAGCAGTACAGAGGGGCAATTCCGTCTATGTATACGGCACGGGTAACAGGTTACTGTTTTCGCGTTCCGGCGAATTGCACGGCTTTACCTCGGCATCAGTATCGGTGAGAAGGGGAAACACCGTCTACGTCTACAACGAACGCGGCACGCAGACGGGTTCGTTTACCGCAAGATAAGGAGGCTATATATGGGATTTTTCGATAAATTCAAAAAAGATTATTCTGTTTACGATTGCTCCAACCGTCCCGCTTCGTGGTTTATGGGAGCAGAGGGCAGAGAGGCTTTTTCGGTGTATGTATTTAATTGCGAGGAAGATTGCCTGCGCTGGTGGAAGGCAGGGTATGACGTGAACCCCGCACCCATCGCATATGGGAATATGTTGGGCGAAATCGCCGCATCAGCAAATAAGGACGTTCAGGAGATGGTAAAGGCCGCCAAAAAGCAGCCGCAATATCCCACACCCGACATAATAAATAGCTGTGCGCCCTATTATTTCGTGCACTTCTTCAAAAGCTTAAAGCTGCCCCTTCCCAAGTTCAGGGAGGGCATAGAGTACGAGGGGGCAAAGTTGCTTGAATACGACTGTATATATCTGCTTATCAGGTCGATTTATGACAATTTAATTGACGCGCGCCCGCCGTACAATGTTTTTATGTGTCCCGCGGTGATGGATACAAAACTCAATCCGCTGCTTAAATTTATTGTGAAGATAAGTGAATGTGAACGGCAGTTCGAAGAGGAATATGGCTCGTTTATCGGCTATGACGATTGGAAAGTTTTGCAGGCGGAGGGGCTTAAAACAAAGCTCGCACTGCTCAATTATGTATGTAAGGTTGCAAACGCAGAGCGCAGTGATATATCTGATAGCTCGTGGCTGTACGATAGTAAATTGTATTTCAATGCGGGGAGCAATGGCGGTGGAGTTAAACCCGTACCGTTCGTTGAGGCGTGCGATATTATTTCCGATATGGTTGAATATCCCGACCTATGGGACGGTGTTCTGAATGATGATGAGGGCAGGTTCGAGTATATCGGGTCAAAACGTGCTGGTTGGGAGGCGGCTGCCGACAGTGCAAAGAAGTCCCGCGACTTTGCGGCGCTCAACGACGCCATAAATTTTATGGGGCGAAAAAAATAATTTTTTAATTATTAACGCGGGGGCGGCTCCGCCGCCCCCTGCATTAAAACAAAACTGCTGACAGCATTTGTCATTCTTTTGAACAATTTTTATGCTGCTATTGAAATTGCCTACACTATATGCTAAAATGTAAATATATTTTATATTACATTAAAACAAAAGATAAAGGAGAATGAAAATGAGTTTCAGTAAAATAGTTTTACAACAAGCAATCAACAACCTTGCCAAAACAGGAAAGGTATATTCTAATGAAAGTCAGTTTCAGTTTGATTTGGCTTGGGAATTGAGCAAATCTGGTTTTTGTGTTGAATTGGAGGTATTGTCGTGCAACAAGCTAATTACTAACTTCGTTAAATTGAAGAAAGATGAAAAACAAAAATATTATACAGATATCATAGTAAAGGACGAAGATGGAAGCTATGTTGCCATAGAGTTGAAGTATAAGACTGTGGAGGAAAATATAGAATATGCCACACAATCAGGGAAGTGGATAGCTTTTTCACAGGGCGCCGAAAATCAAGGAGCATATTACTTTTGGAAGGACGTTCAACGGCTTGAGGACTTAGTAAATAATAAGGTGCCATTAAATTTTAATGACAGCAAACGGGTGTCGCGTGGATATGCAGTATTGCTTACAAACAGCAGCAAATATTGGAATTATAATTCAACGTCAACCGCAAGAGAGTTTTTTCCTGCAGTAGGTCAAACATTTGCAAAAGACTTATGTTGGTATATTAAGTATGATACAGTAAATAATGTACGGGTTGATGGCAAGAGGAAAATAGGTGGCAATATAAGAGAAATAGAATTGACTGATGCCAAAGAAGTAAAAAAGTATAAAACCGCAAAAGAGAAAACCGCAGATCGTTTACCGATAAAATTGGCAGGCAGCTATACAATCGGTAATAATGATTGGATAAAGTATGATTGCGGAATAACGGTGTGCAGTGTTATTAGTGGAAAGGCAAACAATAATAGTAAAAATGATGAATTCAAATATTTAATTGTAGAGGTTTAATTTATGAAAAAAGAAATTGGTGATATATTTGAAAAATACAGCGATGAAGTAAATAATAATCATTTCGACAGGGCTATTTTAGACTTGTACATACAGTATGGAGAGCGCGGACTTTCAGAACTCAAGAACGTGTTCGCCCATGATAAGAATTTAACTCACAACTATAACCAGGCAATCGAAAGAATAATCAAGGCGCTACTCAAAAACAGTGACCTTTTGGACTAAGGTATGACTATATGAATTCACCTGAACCTAAAAAGTTGGCGCTCCTGCGCATTTTACAGATATTGTACAAACATAGCGATTTAAATCACCCTTTAACGCAGGAGGATATCGCAAAATACCTTTTAAATGACTATGGTATAGAGCTTGAGCGCAAGGCCATAGGAAAAAATATCGCTCTCCTGCGCGACGAGGCTGGGTTTGATATAGTTTCCGAAAAGCGTGGCAGCTATCTCGACGGCAGGGAGTTTGAAGATTTCGAACTTAAACTTCTTATAGACAGCGTTTTGTATTCACGGTATATTGCACCTAAACATGCAAAGGATCTAATAGAAAAGCTCTCCTCTCTCGGCAGTAGAGGTTTTGCCAAAAATCTTAAAACAAGCTACATTATAGATCATTTTCATGACAGGACATTTTCGGAATTATTCAATATCATTGATCTGCTTGAAGATGCAATCCGCAAAAGCGTGCAGGTAAAATTTTTTGTCAGCAGATACGAGGAAGATAAAAAATTACACCATGTATGGGATGAAAAGGTTGTCGTCAATCCTTACAGGCTGGTATCGCGGCAGGGCAACTACTATCTTGTCTGCAGCTATGTCGATGAAGATTGTCTGGTCAATACTCGCGTTGAATATATTACCGATATAGAACTCACCGACGTTCCTCGCAAGCCGATTGAAGAGATGGAGAAGGGCGAGGTTGCGATAGATAATTATCTGAACGCCCACCCCCAAATGTATAACGGCAACATGGTTACCGTAAAGATGCGCGTGTCGCGCCACATTTTTACAGACCTTGTTGAAAGTTTCGGCAAAGATTTCGCTGTTGAAGAGATAAAAGATGAAAAGCTTGCAAAGTTCTATGTCAATATAACTCTGCGTGCAAATTCTTGGGATATCTGCCACTTTGCGCTTGAATATCTCGGCTATGTAACCGTGCTGTCGCCCGAATGGATAATCAAAAAAATTAAATTTTATATAAAAGAGGGTTATGAAGATTATTTTGAAGAATAGATGCAAGTAAAATCGCATTATAGTTGGCGGACTGTTTGTTATTTATGACGGGGGGGGGTAAATTAATGTATGGATCTCTTTTCATTTTGGGACGAGCCGCTGTATATCACCGCGGAATACGACCACATGGTAAAGCGCGGTAAGATAATGCGCGTAAGGCTATACGGTTTTTATGAGGCGCCGATGAACGTTTACATAGACGGCGACTACCCCAGGGGACTTAAAAAGGGCGATGCTCTCAACATAGACCTTCGCCTTATCTTTTGGAAGGGCGACTACTACAACGACGAAGAACAGTATCGCCGCGAAAAGCAGTCGAACATGGCGCCGCAGTCGTACATACCCTGCGGCACATTCAGCCCCTCAATGGATCCGAATTTTGTAGAGAGCGCCACGGCGCTCATAAACGGCGAGGTCGCGCACGTTGAGCGTGTTATGGTTGACGGAGAGCCGGTCTGCAAGATAGAGCTGCGTTGCGATAAATATATCTTCCGCGTGGTCTGCCCCGATTATTTTGACGAGCTCGGCATACACGAGGGCACTATCTTGAGCGGCCTGTTTACCATCGACGGGCGTATATTCAGGAGGTAGTTGTGCGTATAGAAAGGCTACGCATTGAAAACTTCGGTGAAATAAAAGAATTTAAGGCGGAGTTTGGAGGCGGGTTAAACGTAATCTGTCCGGAATATTGGCCTGATATTCTCTCAATTATGGTAATCGTTTCGGGCAGCCGCATATTAGGTTTCAACAGCACACGCCATATTTTTACACCAAACACCCGCATATATGCCTCAATCAGCGGCAATTTCGGCAAAGCAAGCATCGATTTGTTTTACGACGAAAGCGAACCCCACGGCTGCGGGCGCCGCATAATTTTAAACGACAAAAAGGCGGCGGAAGAAGATTTAATAAATGCAATCGGCGCGACATTCGAGCGGGAGGAGTGTTCGGTATTTATCAACGAACACGACTATCGCAGGTATGTGCCGTTCGCCGAATATGATTTTTCCAAAAAGATAAACAATTACGTTCTGTCGGGCGAAAATAAGCTCCCGCGGAATGAAAGAGTAGTTTGGACGAATATGTTCAAATTAAAGGAATTTAAGGATCGGTTGCATGAATTTATATCCTCGTTTTCGCCCGTTTTGATCAATTCGTCAAAGGACATATGGCTGTCAATTAAAAAGGACGGCACGTTTTTCCCCTTATGCTGCGGCGAGGAGAGAGATGATTTGAGTATGTCCGAACGAACTGTTTTTAATTATCTCTGCTTTCTTGAGGTGAGCAGGTTCTGGGGGCAAATTGAAGGTAAATTGAATTTCAGGGAGTCGTTGCCGCTGTATATCTGCGATTTTATATGTTTTATCGACGAAGCGGTAAATATAAAGCCGCTCATCGATCGTACGCTCGCCCTCGGCAGACAGACTTTTCTTTTCAGCGACATTAAAGACACCGCAGAAAGACTTATAAATACCGACGGCATAAAGGTGTGCATTTCAGATGGCCATTAAACTTATTTTTCTCGATATAGACGGCGTTCTTAACTACGAAGGGTACGGGCGGCTCACCCGTTCGGGTACGCGGTTTGTCGATCCCGTTCTCATTAAAAGGCTCAAAAAAATCATAGACTGCACGGGTGCAAAGGTCGTGCTTTCAAGCACTTGGCGCAGGGGCATCTATGATATGCGCGAAGGTTTGATTAATACAGTGGACGCGCTCGATGCGGAGGAGCTGCTCGCCGAACTCAACAGATACGGCGTTGAAATTTTTGACATGACTCCCATGTGTGGGTTCATTCCTCGCGCAGAGGAAATCAAGCGCTACCTGGATGGTTGGAACGGGGAGGCTGTAGAGCAATTTGTCATTTTGGATGACTTCCCGCTGATGTCCCCCTACGAAAACAACTTTATCTGCACCGATTGTTTTACCGGTCTCTCCGAGGCCGACGTTATGGCGGCGACAGAGCTGCTCGGCGGTATGCGCCTTTCCAATGCAAGGGGAGCAACTGTAATAATACAGGAGGGAATGACTGATATTCCCGACGAATACTTCTTTGAAGATAAATCGATAGAGCGGGTGTGTTTCCCGAACTCCGTTGAAACTGTCGGCAAGCGAGCCTTCGCCCTCTGTGAAAATCTTAAAGAGGTATATCTGCCGGATAAAGCAATATCGTTCGGCAAGGAAGTGTTTAAGGGGTGCGCGTCCCTTGAAAGTATATCGCTGCCCGACGGCATAATCACTTTCGGTACGGAGCTCTTTGCCGACTGCACTTCATTGAAAGACGTAAAACTACCCGAGGACCTCAGATATATTCCTTACGGCACGTTTTATGACTGCGCATCGCTCGAAAAAATAGTCCTCCCCGACAGCGTGGAAATCATCGGCAAAAACGTGTTCCACGGCTGTGTCGCCCTTAAAGAGATAGCAATACCTCCGAAGGTTGAGAGGCTGGACGAGCTTACTTTTTATGGTTGCACGTCGTTAAAACGCATATATGTCGGCGAAAAATTGAGTTATCTCAAAAATAGCGCCTTTATGAACTGTCCGTCTTTGAAAGAGATAATTTTTTATTGAGGTTTTCGAGTAAAATATATGTCGGGTTATAATGGTGATTTATTATGAAAATATGGCTGGACGATTTGCGCCCCGCGCCCAAGGGCTTTGTGTGGTGCAGGAGCGTAAATGAGGCAAAGAGAGCAATAGAGGAGGCGGAAAAGTCAGCTTCCGTTGAGCTTATAGACTGCGATCATGACTTGGGCGACTACGCGCAGGACGGCGGCGACGGCATAAAACTTTTAGACTGGCTTGCCGAACGCGGCACGTTTTACCAGATTGCGCTACATACAATGAACCCCGTCGGGCGCGACAATATGCTGCGCACAATAAATGCGTATTGGCCCGGTCAAAAGTGAACAGCCTGTTTTACTTGATAAAATTTTTCCTAAATGGTATAATCGGATTATAAACGCAAAAAGGTAAAGCTATGGCGGATAAATTTTTGCAGATAAGGAACAGCACAACAGATTTTCTTGTGTTTACCAAACAGGCAGGAGAGGACGGAATAGAAGTTCGCGTTTCTGGTGAAAGTGTTTGGCTTACACAGAAGGGTATGGCACAACTCTTTGACTGCTCAACTGATAATATATGTTTGCATTTAAAAAATATCTTTAAGTCGGGGGAACTTTCGGAAAGTTCAGTTACCGAGGAATCCTCGGCAACTGCCGCGGACGGGAAGACATATAAAATGAAGTTCTATAATCTCGATGCAATTATATCGGTAGGTTATAGAATTAACTCTGTCCGCGCAACGCAATTCAGGCAGTGGGCAACTCAGGTTCTGAAAACTTTTGCCATTCAGGGCTATGTGTTGGACAAAAGCAGGCTGGAAAACGGGCAGATATTTGACGAAGAGTACTTTGAGCATCTCCTCGACGAAATCCGCGAAATCCGTGCCAGCGAGCGGAAATTCTATCAGAAGATTACAGATATTTACTCTACGGCGGTAGACTATTCGCGTGACGCCGTAACTACAAAGGAGTTCTTCGCTACCGTTCAGAATAAACTGCACTATGCCATTCACGGGCATACCGCGGCGGAGCTCATAGTTGACCGTGCCGATCACACAAAAGAACATATGGGGCTGACGACGTGGAAGAATGCCCCAAAGGGCAAGATAGTCAAGGCCGATGTGAGTGTGGCAAAAAATTATCTTACGCAGAGCGAGCTTAGAGATTTAAATCAGTTTGTATCAATGTATCTCGATTATGCCGAACGGCAGGCGCGTAGGCATATTCCCATGACAATGGAAGACTGGGCAAAGAAACTCGATGTATTTTTGCAGTTTAATGAGGAAGAGGTGCTGCACGATAAAGGCAGAGTTTCGGCTGAAATCGCAAAGAGCTTTGCCGAGAGTGAATTTGAAAAGTATCGCGTAATTCAGGACAGATTGTTTGAAAGCGATTTCGATAAATTGCTTGCGAGCACGGAAGAAAAGAAAGACGACGAATAAGCGATGAAAATAAGCCGCAGGAGGATTTGTAAACCCTCCCGCGGCTGTATGTTTATTTATGTATTATTTTAAGGTTGGAATCGCTTGTTGTGTGCTTTGGCACACGTTTGGCACATGATTTGATTTTTCGTTGAAAATGAAGCAAAATCGGGCAAAAATGGACTAAAATCAAGCATTTTTGAAACTTTTCAGTGGCTTCAAGTCCAACAAGCGGAGCCATTCCGGTGATAATGGCGACGAGGATCCAC
>ERZ1090879.989-NODE-990-length-16189-cov-11.804388_pt1 | contig 16189 bp, 10 predicted proteins | sample MGYA00478472_ERZ1090879 | MGnify/ENA primary metagenome ERZ1090879 (study PRJEB33644, sample SAMEA5815723) | chicken gut metagenome | biome: Chicken; feature: Gastrointestinal Tract; material: Caecum | place: Ireland | collected 2019-01-01 | study: A study of the...
TATTGTTCCTTTAATATATTTTTTGCATTTTTCCAGACTTCGTCCGAAATCAAAGCCGTAATCGCATCAGTTTTTCCAAATCGTTTACATTGCTGAGTTTTCCCAAATCTTCCGTGATTTCCGCTGTCAATTCCAACATCTCTTCGGTAATATCGTATGGCGGGACATATTTATCCATAAGCAACCTCAAAATCTTACTTGCATCTATTATAGCGCAGATTTTCAATACCGTCAATGCTTATACGCTTTCTTGATTGCTTTGATGAGTAAAAAATTTGTCTGGCACCATGACGCATGTTTGGCACAGACAAAACTACACATTTGAAAATTGCCTGATGCAAAATAGGAATAAGGTTGTTCATTTTTTATTTGCCGGATTCTAAGAGTATCACTCAATAATATTTCGGATCTTCTCCAAATCTCCGCTGCACAATGCCGCCATATTCTTAAAGATTTTTTCGGAATCCCAGTCCCACCATTTCAGATTAAGCAGATAAGATATAAGCTCATCGTCAAAACGCTTTCTTATGATTCTGCATGGATTTCCTCCTGCGACGCAATAGGCCGGAATATTTTTCGTAACTATCGAGTTTGCTGCGACGATCGCTCCGTCGCCGATGTGAACGCCCGGCATTACGGTGACATTTTGCCCGATCCAGACATCATTGCCTACAACGGTATCGCCTTTGAACGGCAACTCCTTCAAGGTTGGAGTAAACAGCGCCCATCCTCCGCCCATCAGGTTAAACGGGTAAGTCGTTACGCTGCACATCCGATGATTTGCACCGTTCATTACAAATTCAATCCCTTTTGCAATGGCGCAAAACTTTCCGATGATCAGCTTATCCCCCAAGAATGGGTAGTGATGCGTCACATGGTCTTCAAACCGCTCCGCACCGTTCACATCGTCATAGTAGGTGTAATCGCCAACGAGGATGTTGGGTCTTGTGATCACATTCTTGATAAAAACAACGCTTTTGATTGCCTCGTTCGGGTATATCGCATTCGGATTAGGTCCTGTCATATGCGTCCTCCTGCTATAATGTAAAACATCTATCATTTATATTATACCAAATCCGCGCGTCGAAAGCAAGGTATTCAAGGTTTTGCCGCACTTAGTGCCTGAAAGCTTTTTCTTCAGGTTTGTTCCGTGCGCTCCCGGTTATCGGTCACATACAAGATATACGGACATTGCTCTATATAGATGAGAATGTGAATACAAACGGTTTAATTTAAAAATCTCTTTGGCACCGTGGCGTCAGACTGCGGAAAAAGTCAAAAATCGTGCTAATGAAATTGCAAAACAGACAAATTACGCCGATTTTATTCAATCTTCGGCAATTTTCATGGGGTTAATTTTAGTTATTCCGCACCCTCGCGTGTGCTTGGCATAGACGAGTATTTATGCAAAATACTCGCTTTTTTCTTTGTCTAAAAGTGCATGTTATTGAATAAACGTCAAATTTATGCAGTTAAAAAACCGGGCAAAATGTAGCAAAAATAGGTTCTTTGTCAAATGTTGGGGTGTGGTTTTCAAAAATAAATTTTCCAAGTAGTAAGAATTCCCGCTTTTTTATGGAATCAACCGAAACAAAGCATAACTCTGTTTCGCAGATTGTTGAAGTTACGATAGCCGTAAGCAATACGTTTTAAGACTTTAATATTGTTATTCATACCTTCGGTAAAGCCATTCGTGTATTTATGTCTGAAACTGTTTACAATATATCTGAACCAATTATGGAGAGCGGAGATACAAGGATCGAATTCGGGGAGATTGCTTTCTCTTGCGGCTTGCAGCCAGGTGCGTAACTCTCGTTCGGCATAAGAATATTTGTTAATGTTCTTAACTTGAATAAACCACTCTTTTAAAGACCAAGCAGTGTATACATCTTCGTTCTGATCGAGCATTCGTCGGAGTACCGCTTGTTGCTCGGGGGTAAAATTCGCACGGGCATCCGAAGAGAGCGGTTTGTGAAAAATGCAATATACGTTAATAATTGCAATTGACATTTGGCCGATTAAGTTATAAAATTATAATCGACAAATGTCGGATATAATAATGTTTGTTACAATAAAAAAGCCAAATCAAAAATGCATAATTTTAACTCGTGTGAGTATAGTTACAGGTAGAACTATACTCAATAATCGCATACAAAACTCACACGAGGATTGTATTTTTGGTTTGGCGACTAAGCGATGAACAGGTATGTTCTGCGGTGCCGTTCTCGTAAGGGAACGGCATTTTTTTGTTAGTATTGTTAACGAGCAAACAGTTTGCTTTATGGGGTATCGGAGTCAAGAAGAGCTTTTCAATGGTAGAGACATGTGAAATAAAACTAATATGACATAGTGTGAAGTGTACAACGAAATCCATGTAAGATTTTGTAACCGAAAAAGTAATAATTTGCAATTGAACGCGCAAAGTTTTTTTTTTATAATGATTATAAAAGTTTACCTTAGGTAGGAGGAAAGTATGAAAATTTTACGAAGATTGGCAGTTTTGGTTTTAAGTTTGTGCGTATCCTTGGGCGTACTTACCGGTTGCGTTAGGACTGGTGGAGGCGATAGCGTGAATCCCGAACCGATCGATCAGACTAAGTCGCAGTTAAATGTATTCAATTTCAATGGCGGATTTGGTAACGATTGGTTATATGCTGCCCGTAGCCGTTTCGAAGAAATGTATAAAGATACGGAATTCGAACAGGGAAAGAAAGGAGTTCAAATTCGAATTACGGCAGAAAAGGCAAACGGTGCTACCTGGGAAAAAGACTTACCTAATTCCAATCAGGAAGTTATTTTCACCGAGGTTGTTAACTATAAAGATTTTGTTGCCAAAGGGTTGATTTTGGATATAACTGATATAGTCGAAGAGAATTTGAACGAAAAGTATGGTGAAAACAAAGCAATTAAGGATAAATTGACGCCGCAACAGGTTGCTTACTATAAGCATAATGGCAAGTATTACGGAATACCTCACTATGCCTCGTATTTCGGAATTACATACGATATTGAGTTGTTTGACGAAGAACTGCTATATTTTGCTCAAACTGCGCACGGAGACAGTTTGGCAGGTAGATTCGTGCAATCGTTGACGGAAACAAGGTCGGCGGGACCAGATGGAAAGCCCGGTACCAATGATGATGGTTTACCTGCAACATATGCCGATTTTTTTGTGCTATGCGACTATATGTACTCCCTTGGAATTAAGCCGCTGACTTTTGCCGGGAATGTACGCGACAAATATTTGCCGGCTCTCGCACTTTCGTTGGCGGCCGATTACGAAGGCCTTACGCAGTTTCAACTAGCGTACACTTTCAGCGGGACAGCAGAAAATCTCGTAAGTTCGTTCGATGGCGCAAATCCGGTCGTGGCTAACAAGGAGGTGCGTATTGACAGCAGTAATGGCTACGAGGTGTTTGCACAAAGCGGAAGATATTACGGCTTGTCCTTTTTGGAGAAGATAGTCAAAAACGACAAATATGTCTATAATGTCCAGCGTAATTACAATAATACCTATACACATATCAATGCTCAGAAAGATTATATCGGTTCAAAGAAAAAATCGGGACAACGTATTGCTATGCTCATAGATGGCTGTTTTTGGGAAAGCGAAGCTACCGAAGAATTCGATAAGCTTGGTCAGCAATATCCGTCGGATATGGGAAAAATGCAACGTAGATTCGGTTTCATGCCATTACCGAAAGCGACGAGTGACAAAGTTTATGACGGCAACAAGATAACATTGCTCGATTACATCAATTCACTTGCGTTTATAAATGCCAACATCGATGCGGAAAAAATTCCTCTTGCAAAGTTATTCTTACAGTTTTGTTATACCGATGAATCCTTGCGTGAATATAGCAGAATAACAAACACGTTAAAAGCGCTTGATTATACTTTGGATTCATCAGATCTTGAAGAAATGACGGAATTCGGTCGTTCGGTGTATGAGTTGCATCATTCCGATCGTACCGATATCGTGTATCCCTATGCGGACAACAATTTGTTTTTGAACAACTATTCGAATTTCACCGAAGAAAAAGTTTGGAGTTCGTATATAAACAATGCTACCGAAAACCAACCGGTGACGGCAATGCGAGACAAGGGCATAAGCGCACAGAATTATTTTGAAGGAATCAAAAAGTATTTTGAGCGTAGTTGGTCGGGATTTATAGTGTAGTGGAGAATATGGATGAAGGGAAAATTTTCTGTTGCAAAAAAAAAGGAATGGCTGTTTTATGCATTAATGGCAGCGTTGCCGATTTTGCAGTTTATTATTTTTTATGTCGTAGTCAATGCAAATTCGCTCGTTTTGGCATTTAAGTCGTACGATCGCGACACGAATGTTTATGGCTGGGTGGGATTTGATAACTTTGCCGCTATAATCAAAAGCTTTCGGTTCGATGACGTAATGCGCAGTTCCGCAATAAATTCTCTTATCCTTTACGCGACTAATTTGTTAGTCAGCGTGCCGTTGTCATTGATCTTTTCGTACTATATATACAAAAAGATGTGGTTTAGTCGCTTTTTCAATGTTATTTTATTTTTGCCATCGATCATTTCGTCCATTATTATGTCGATGATCTTTCAGAATTTCGTAGATAATGCTATTCCGGAGTTCATTTTGAAGATAAGCGGCAAAATGGTCGGGGGACTGGTCAGTACTTCGGAGTATACTTTCGGGACAATTCTATTTTACAATGTGTGGGTGGGATTCGGTATTTCCGTACTTTTATATTCGGGAGCGATGAGCGGAATAGATAACTCGCTTATTGAGGCGGCTAAACTTGACGGCGCAACCTCTCTATCCGAGTTTTGGCATGTGGTACTTTCGTCGATTTTTCCGACGATTACTACATTTTTAGTAGTGGGCATAGCGGGGATATTCACCAACCAAATGGCATTGTTCAACTTTTTCGGCGGTGAAGCGCCCAACTCTCTTTCCACCTTCGGATATTATATGTTCGTCAAAGTGGAAGACGCAAATATTGCACAGTTTCCGCGCTTATCCGCACTCGGCATTTTGATGACTGTTGTTGCCGTTCCCATAACGTTTGTGGTAAAGTACTTACTTGAAAAATTCGGACCGAAAACGGATTAAGGTAGAGGAAGATGATAAATAGTAAAGTAAAAAAACACAAAGAGGGTGTCGGCGAAAAATTCTCTCTTTATACCGTTATTATTCTTATTTTGCTGATCGTTTACACCGTATTGTTACTCATTCCGCTTATTTGGGCGATGTACACTTCGCTAAAACCGGCGGATGAATTTTGGGACAACATTTTATTACCGTCAAGTTCACCGACATTAGTCAATTACTCGAACGCCTTGCGTTTATTCTATTTGAGAGATCCGTTTAACAATGTGCGACAGATATATATGGGCGAAATGTTTCTGTACTCGATTGTATATTCGTTTGGAAGCGCTCTGGTAGCAACGTTATCGCCTTGTATTATGGGTTATTTAACTGCCAAATACCCCAATAAATTTTCCAAAGCCGTCACCGGCATGGTTATTGTCTGTATGATTTTGCCAATCGTCGGCAGTCTGCCGAGTGAAGTGCAAGTGGCAAAAGCGTTGGGAATATACAATAATTTAATTGCCTCGTTAGTACTCAAAGGTCATTTTTTGAGTATGTACTTTTTGGTTTTTCAGTCGATATTCAAGGGCATACCGAACGCTTTTGCCGAAGCTGCAAAAATTGACGGAGCATCGCATTTTAGAGTGTTTGTCTTGATCATGTTACCGCTGGTGAAAACAACTTTTTTTACGGTACTGTTAATTCGATTTATCGAGTTTTGGAACGATTACCAAACGCCGTTGATTTATTTGCCGAGTTTCCCGACAGTAGCGAGAGGGCTGTTTGCGTTTAACCTGTCAACCGCAAATGAAATTGCGTCGGTTCCCGGGAAATTAGCCGGCGCAATGGTTATGCTATTGCCGATTTTGGTGGTATTTGTGCTTTTTCATAAGCGTTTGATGGGTAATTTGACAATGGGCGGACTGAAAGGTTAAAAAATGATAAGGAGATAATTTATGACAAATAGTAAAAGAGTATTACGAACATGTGTTTTTGTGATCGTAAGCTTATTGCTTACCGTTTGTTTGGCTATTGTCGGCATGGGTTTTGTGAACACCACAACGGCGTCGGCAGATGAAGATTGGGCAATGCCAGATGAAGATTGGGCAATGCCGGTGCTGAAAACTACATATTATAGGGACGACGAAATAAAAATACCGAATGGCATATTGTCTATCGAAAGACAGGATTATGATGCGATTCCCGTTTTGTATTATCCGGATGGTCGTGCGTATTCGAAACAGATTTATAATTTAGATCAAACCGGACTTTATACCGTAGAATTCTGTGCGAATGTAGATGGCTCAATTAAAAAGGAAACAGTCACATTTAAGGTTGTCGAACCACTATATGATGTAAGCGGCGACGGCACAGCAAGTTACGGAAAATATTCTGCAACGGCGAAAAAAGACGGTGTGATAGTGTCTCTTCCGAAAAATTCCGAATTATTGCTAAGCAAAACGATTGATCTTAATAATTCGACCTTCAAAGATCCGATCGTCGAAGGCTTTGTTCTTCCCGATAAAAATGGTAAGCGGGACTTTTGGCGACTGTATATTAAGCTGACCGATATGAAAAATGCCGATAAGTATATCCTCGTAAGTATGCGGTCCAGCGAAGAGGATCTTACACATGCGTATGTTCAGGCGGCAGGGAATGGTCAGACGTTAAGCGGCGTCGAGATGTTCGGCAGCGAGGAGCGTTTGCATATTTCCGGCGTTTACGGCGCGCCTATATTATGTTCTTTCAGCGGATCGAACGGAAGAATCGAGGAGGATTTGTTCAGTCTGCGTTATGATGCCGAAACGAAAACCATATACATGGGAGATACTTTTGTCGCAGACCTTGACGATCCGACGATATTTGGTTCTTTATGGGATGGATTTGAAAGCGGTCTTGTCAAGATGTCCATTTATGCCGATGAATATGTATCTGAAAACGCAAAAATCGTGTTGACAGCCGTTAAAGACTGCGATTTGCGAAAGAATGTCAATAACGATACGATTGCGCCGGTTGTAAACGTAGATATGTTGGGCTATACCGAAGCGCCGTACGCAAAAGTAGGAACGGCATACAAACTGTTTTCCGCAACGGCATACGATTCGCAAGACGGCGACGTTCCCGTTGAAGCGAGAGTGCAATATAATTTAGGCTCATCTACGTTCGAGGCTACGGACGTATCGGTTGTCGATGGAAGTTTTGTTCCGCAAAAAGCTGGCGAATACACTATACGGTATTATGCAACGGACAAATCCGGCAATACGTCCGCTCCCGTAGACATTCGAGTACATGCGAAGGATGATATTGGCAATGTGACTGTTACGGCACAACAGCCAAGTTTGGTTGGCACTACGGGTGTTCCGGTAGAAGTCGGAGACATCGTCGTGAAGGGCGGCAGCAGTGTGCGAGAGACGAAAATATATGCCTTGGACGGCAACGGGGAAAGGTACGAGATACATAATCTTAGCTTTATTCCATTGAAAAGCGGCACTTATTCGATAGTTTACGAGGCAACCGATTATATCGGGCAGAGTGGCACGTTTACGTACGAAGTTCAAGTGACCGACAGCGACAAACCGATTATTTCGAATCCGCCGATTTTACCCAAAGCGATCATTAGCGGTACTGATTTCAAAGTGCCGGATTTGACGGTAAAGAAATATCAAGATAACTCGGTTTCGGAAATTCTGTGCGAAGTAGCCGTAAAAATCGATGGCGGCGAAGAAGTAGAGGTCGATGCAAACGGCAAAATCAAAATCGAAACGCAAAAGTCAAGTGGCGGTATGGTCGAGTTTATTTATCGTGCCGCCGGCATGGAACAATCGTATTTCGTCCCTATAATTTCGGCTTACATGGACGAGTCTCTTAATTTGCCCGCTTATTTCGAGACATTCGGCGGTATTGCTATGTCGCTGAGTACAGAGGCGATCGAGTTTAAGACAAGCACCTTGGTGGACGACGAAAACGGCTTTACTTTCCTTAATGCATTGTTGGCGGAAGGGTTGGAAGTGGGGCTTATGGCTTTGCCGCAATACGCGAAATTCGGTAGCGTGGATTTATATCTTATCGATGCGCAAAATGAATCGAACTCGGTTAAGGTAACGCTTGCGAATAAGTCAGGAACGGTGTATTTGAGCGTTAACGGCGGAGAGGGGTATGCGCTTAAGGAAGCGAGCTTTACCGATTCTAAGAAAAGCAAATTCTCGTTAAATTACGAAAACGGTAAGATAAAAGTTGCCGAATGTTCCATTGCGCTTACAACTTATATAGACGGTCGACCGTTCGAAGGTTTCCTTTCGCAGTACCTTTATGTAAAAGGCGTGTTTAACGATGTATCCGGTGACGCGGGAATCGGAATTACCGCATTGAACTCGCAGAATTTTAATTCGGAGATCAAAAACGACAGTATCCGTCCCAAAATCGTACTTATCGGAGAATATGGTGGTACGGTAGAGATCGGTACGCGATATCGTTTGCCCGATGCGTATGCGGCAGATGTTTTATCGGGCAATGTAAACTTTACGCTTAGCGTCTATGCTCCTGGCGAAAAATTCGCGACCTCGACCGACGGCACGCTCTTAAACGAACAAGCTCCCGGTAATTACGAAATCGAGCTGTCCGATTACGGCATTTATACATTCGAATATGTGGCATTCGATGATAAAAACGGAAGAAAAGCGACGCTGTCGTTTACAGTTACGGTCGAATACAATTCTTTGCCGGAAATCATTGTTTCTCAAGACATTGCAACAGCCGCGTCCGTAGGCGATACGATAGTTGTGCCTAACGCTACGGCGGAATGTCAGCTTTATGAATCGAGCGAAGTAACCGTTTTGCGTTATGTAGTCACGCCGCAAGGCATTATCAAGGAAATTTCATCGAGCGAAGACAATTATTCCAATTCGTTTAAGGTTGAGATGAAAGGGACGTACGTAATACGGTATATGGCAATCGATCCGTCCGGCAATATCAGCATTCTCGACTTTGCCATAGAGGTCAAATAGGAGGGGAAAGGAGAATGAAATTAAAGCGCAATTTATTACTGGGTTTGCTTTGTCTGAGTATGTTATGTTGCTCCGCTTGCTCGAACGGTAGTCAACAAAAGAACGAAGAAATAATCAACCCGACACAGCCTACGGTTACGGGCGACATCGCCGGAGGAACGCATCAGGTTTCGGTAACTCCTACGGGTAAGTATATCACGCAACAAAAGAAGTCGAACTATAAAATAGTTATATCGAAAACGGCGGGAACGGCGGTGCAAACGGCTGCGGCGGATTTGGCGGAATTTATCAAACGGGCAAGCGGAATAAAACTTCCTATTATCAAGGACGATAACTTAAAGCACTCGGCGGATAACGAATATCTTTGTGTAGGTAAAAACAGTCTGTCGGATGACGCGGGGATCGAGTATAATTATGATTTGCTCGGCTACAATGGCTTAAAAATCACGACGAAAGACAAGTCCGTTTATATGGGAGGCTATGATGAAAACGGCAGTTCGAATGCCGTGTACGAATTTTTGTCGCATGCTATCGGCTTCGAGGCTTACGGAAAGGACTATATCGATTATCAAACGAATATAGACATCGAGCTTTATGATTTCGACATCACCGAAGTTCCGGATTTTCAGTGGCGCAGAAGCTCGTCCGGCTCGATAAACACCAACCGTGTCGACGCAAGACGCATGCGCTTCAATCCCAATGGCGAAATTTTCGTTATGATTGACGGTTTGGATTGTCACAACACATTCAAATATATTCCGCCCGAAACCTACAAAAGCGATCACCCCGAATGGTTTTCCAACGACGGCGAGCAACTTTGCTATACGGCGCACGGCGATGAAAAAAGTTTGGAAGAAATGATTAACGTTGCTTTCGAAAAAGCGAAGGCGGAAATTATCGCGCAACCTCACGCCGAACTGATTTCCTTTACACAGCAAGACGCCAATACATGGTGTCAATGCGAAACCTGTGCCGCCGAACGAGCAAAGTATGGTACGGATGCAGCGGTTATGATTAAATTTGTCAACCGACTCGACGATAAAATACAGGCATGGATTAAGGATAATAACGATGGCGTTCCGGCGGATCGCTCCGTTAAAACAAGTATATTCGCATACCAACGTACCGAAAAACCTCCAGTAAAGGAGGAAACAGATGCAAGCGGTAATATAGTCTATGTGCCCGTCGACGAAAGCGTAGTACTGAATGATACGGTACACATTATGATAGCGCCGCTTTCTGCCGACTATATCAATCCGTTGAACGTCGGGCAGAACAACACTTACCTTGACATGTTCGATGGTTGGAGCGCGCTTAGCTCTCAGATTTATATGTGGATATATCAAGCGAACTATAAGAACTATCTATATCCCTACAACAGTTTCAACAGTATGTCGGTCAATTACAAACTGTTAAAAGACAAAGGGAATGTTTATTATATTTTCAACCAAGGACAGTATGGTCAGCCCCGTTCTACCGGCTTTAATGAACTCAAGATTTACTTGGATTCGAAGATGCAATGGAATGTAAACGTTAATATGCAAACTCTCATTGAAAAGTATTTTGCTTTTTGCTACGGAGACGCGGCTGCGGAAATGACGAACTATTTTAATTCGATGCGAACATGGCTCGATTATATACATAGCGAAGAACATCTCAACCTCGGTAAGGGTGTTTACGAAGAAATCAACCGTTCGACGTATTTTCCCAAAAATGTTTTGGGCGGTTGGTTGGATACTATCGAGCGCGCATTGGTCGCAATCAAACCGTATGAAAACGAAAATTATGAGTATTACACCGAGCTTTATGACCGTATAACGGTGGAAAGCATATTTCCCCGTTATGCTTTGCTTACTTTATACAGCGGCTATTTTTCGGATAGCGAATTACGGCAATTAAGGACGGAATTCGCCTTTGATGCAAGGCGGCTCGGCTTTGAACAGTATCAAGAAAATGGCCCGTTGACGGATGTGTATACATCTTGGGATATATGATTAAACCGAATGGGGAAAAGGAGAATCGGCCATGAAAAAATTTTTAACAATAATTTTGGCGGTTTTGCTCGCTTGCGGCGTATTTTCGCTTATAGCGTGTGGTGGCGACGGTGGTAAAGGGAAAGAAACTGGTTCGATTACCGTAACACCGGCATCATGCGAAATCGACATTAATCAGCAATTGCAACTGTCGGCGAAGTTTTTGGACGGCGCGGGCAACGAAATCGCCGGCAAGGCTTTTACTTGGGAGAGTGAGGACGATGCAGTCGCTACGGTGACGAATGAAGGACTTGTCGCGGGAATCGGTGTAGGCAATGTTAAAATTTTTGCCAAAAGCGGTGAGATAAGCGGATACTGCGACCTTACCGTTATCGATTCGGGCGAAGTGCCGGTGCTCAGCTACATGGGGCCCGATTCGGTAAAGCTGAATATCGGCGACGTTTACACTTTGACCGCTTATGTGCGCTACAAAAACGAGGACGTAGCGGCACAAATTAGTTTCGAAAATTCCGCTCCGGAGATAGTTTCCATTGCAACCGATGGCGCTAAGGCAGAACTTACGGCAGTAGACGCGGGAACAGCAGTCATCACGATAAAAAGCGCATACAACGGAGTTGCGTTAAGCAAAGAATTTACATTGCAAGTACTCGAAAAGACCGTCCGACAAATCGACAGTCGGTTTATTGTCGATTTGTCGAAAGATACGGTTGCGGTCGATGTCCCGACGAGTGACTTTTTACAAGAGTATGATACGACTGTTTCCGCGATTACGATCGGCGACGGTGAAAATGTATTATCGAGTATAGAAAACGGCAGAGCAACGCTGATTAAATCCAAACTTAAAGCGGGCGAACAAACCATAAAATTCGAAACCGACCGTATTGTGTACGAAGCACAAATAAAAGTTTGTTCGAAGATTATAACAACGGAAGAAGAATTCAAGAACATCCAATCGTTTTACAGAGCTACACCAGTGGGAAATCAATTGCGATGGAACGGCTATGTGCTTTTGGCAAACGACCTGGATTTGCAAAACGAATTTGAAACGACGGAAAGTAACGTTCCGTTCAGAGTGGTGGAATCCAATTCCGATGCAGGACTTGTCGGAACTTTCGATGGTGGCGGACATACCATTAAGAATTTCAAGGTCGGAGTACGCGGACTGTTCGGCGCAATCGGCGCAAACGGCGTAGTCAAAGACGTATCGTTTATCGGCGTCAGTACTGCGGCAGACGATGGGGGCATAATCGCATATTTTAATTACGGCTCAATGTCGAATGTATTCGTGTCCGCTTCTCTTACCGCAATGAATCCTTATGGCAACGGGCCGGGAGTCTTGGCACATATTACTTCTGCCGAAACAATGTTTACACGTTGCGTGATCGAAATGACGGCTACGCCGGGCGCAGGTAAAACCGATTGGGGCGTAATCGGACATCACACGGATAGAGACGAAAAACGGTTTGAGGGTACCTATTCGGATATTATCGTGATTGGCGGCACGCAGGTTATCCCCGCAGGTTACACGTGCAGCGGTTTGGACAGCGATACGGTGAAAGGATATGCTACGCTTGCGGATTATTGGGCGGACCTCAATCGCAACGACGCAAGTTTGTGGGAAGGCGGAATGTGGCAAGCGAATAGCAACCAGATGCCCGTTTTGAAAACGTACGGTTCGAATTTGCTCGACAACCTTACGATTTCGCCCGAAGCGGAAACGGAAATTAAAGACGGAGACGTAATTTCAACGAATAGGGATAGTGAAGTTAAATTTATGTTGAAAACCGAAGTGGCGGGCGTCTCGATTGATGAAACAACCGGTGTCGTCACAATCGATGATGACAGCGCAACCAACGGCAGTACATTTACGGTGGTAGTATATTCGCGACTGGATGAAACGGTTTACACGGAAAGACAGTACACGATTAAATGCCTGGCAGCTACATTTGCTACCGGTAAACAGGTAAACGTCGATTTGTCCGAAAACGCAGATTATGGATTGAGCTTTGTGACGGTAACGGACGGAACGCATACGTTAAGCGGCGAAATCGTCGAAGTCAGGTTGGGTACGACTGTCTTGACAAAAGATACCGATTATACAATATCCGACGGAAAGATTACGTTTAAGCAGTCTGTGCTGCAAAACATCGGTACGGGCTTGAAGCAAGTGAGAGTCATTACCGAGCAAGAGAATAATCTCAACGCATACACGATTGATTTGTTGCTTTGCTCGAAGATTATTAGAACCGTAAAGGAATTCAAAAACATCGAATCTTACTTTACGAAGTCGGCTGTCGGAGAACAATTCCGTTGGGATGGCTATGTTCTTTTGGCAAACGACCTGGATTTGCAAAATGGATTTGAAACGACGGAAAGTAACGTTCCGTTCAGAGTGGTGAATTTCGATCTCAATTGCGGGCTTATGGGCACGTTCGACGGCGGCGGACACACCGTCAAGAATTTCAAGGTGGGAGTTCGTGGACTGTTCGGCGCAATCGGCGCAAACGGCGTAGTTAAGAACGTATCGTTTATCGGCGTCAGTACTGCGGCGGGTGATGGCGGTATCATCGCATATTTTAATAACGGAACAATGCAAGATATATTCGTGTCTGCTTCTCTTCCTAATGATATCAATCCTGATGGCAACGGACCTGGTGTCTTGGCACATGTTGTTTCTGCCCAAACAAAGTTTACGCGTTGCGTGATCGAAATGACGGCTACGCCGGGCGCAGGTAAAACCGATTGGGGCGTAATCGGACATCACACGGATAGAGACGAAAAACGGTTTGAGGGTACCTATTCGGATATTATCGTGATTGGCGGCACGCAGGTTATCCCCGCAGGTTACACGTGCAGCGGTTTGGACAGCGATACGGTGAAAGGATACGCTACGCTTGCGGATTATTGGGCGGACCCCAATCGCAACGACGTAAATTCGTGGGAAGGCGGAATGTGGCAAGCGACGAACGGTGAGATGCCCGCACTGAAATAGTTTGAAAGAGGAGGAAGAAAAATGAAAAGGATTTTAACCGTTCTTTTGGCAGTATTGTTGGCACTGTCTATGGTTGCTTGTAGCGGGAGTACCACAGGTGGGAATACAGCCAACCCAGGCGGAAATACGGAGAATCCGGGTGGAAATACGGAGAATCCGGGCGGAAATACGGAGAATCCGGGCGGAAATACGGATAATCCGGGCGGCGACGATGAAGTTCAAGGTGAGGTGCAATGGGATAAACTAAATGAAGTACTCGACTTTGTGCTCGAAGTGGAGGATGGACGCGACGTCGTGGTGTTACAGCTCACCGACATCCAAATTATAGATTCGTCGCAAGCACGTTCCCCGGATAGGTTGACCGCAGCTGATGCCGCAATGTGGGTTCCCGGCAACATGGAAATACTTGCTTGGAGCGTTATGCGGCAAATCGTAGAACGCGTAAATCCCGATTTGATTGTACTGTCGGGCGACAACGTGTACGGCGAATTCGACGATAATGGCACTGTGCTTACGGCGCTGATTGCCGAAATGGAAAGCTATAAAATCCCTTGGACGCTTACGTTCGGAAATCATGATAACGAGACGAAAAAGGGTATGGAATGGACATGCTCACAGTACGAGAACGCCGAACATTGCCTGTTTAAGCGCGGCCCCATAGACAAATTGCACGGCAATGGCAATTTCACCATTGGCGTTAAGCAAGGCGACAAACTCAGCGAAGTGATATGGCTAATGGATTCTAACGGGCACACCGAGCAAGACGAAAGCCAAAACATGTATTCGAGCGAAGGACTTTTTGAGGATCAAATACAATGGTTCGAAGATACCTGCCTGAAACTCAAAGAGTATAACGGCGGCGTTATGCCCGCGAGCATCGGATTCTTTCATCATCCCATGCAAGCCATATGCAGCGGCATGCAAAAGTACGGCTATGTTGCGACGCCCAATTTCAGTCGGTTTCTCATTCCCGAAAATACGGTTGGCGACAGCGGTTGCATGAACTCGGATGGGAAGTACGTAGACAAGAGCTTTACCTTCCACAAGCTGTTGAAAAAATACAAGTGCGAGGGGTGGTTTTTTGGTCATGAGCACAGAAATAATACCAGCGTAACGTATGAAGGCGTGCGTTATACGTTCGGGCTAAAAGCGTCGTATTACGATTCGTACGAGAACTTTTCCCAATCGCTTCTTGAGCGCGATGAAGTAGGCGGTACAAAGATTTTGTTGGGCGAAAGCGGATTGCGCGTATCGCATGAATATTACGATACCGAGGCATAAATTCGGATTTGCGACTTGGTTTTTTGACGTTTATGTTTTAAAGGCATGGCATTTAAGCCATGCCTTTAATGTTGTTGCAAAATTTTATGGAATGAGGTATAATAATAAGGGGTTATATTTTGGAAAAGTTTTTGATAAATGAATTTTTTAAGGAGTCGGACGAATTCGACGTTACCGGTTTACCGCAAACTACGGTAGAGCCTTTGCATACGCACGAATTTATTGAAATCGTCTATATTTTGGACGGTAGCGGACTACACAGTATCGATGGCAATGAGTACGAGGTAAAAAAAGGGAATCTGCTTTTGATAAATATCGGACAGACTCATTCGTTTATACCTAAGCCTACGATCAATTATGTAAATATTTTATTAAAGCCGGAATTCTTTGAGAATAGCTCTTTGTTAAGCGACAGTCTTTTACAAATGCTTTCGCTATTCGTTTATCAAGATGAGACCGGAATTTATAAAACCAAACCGCTCGTAGAGTTTTCGGGTGTCGACCTTATTGAAACGGAACAGATTGCCCGCACGATATTAAATGAGTTTAAGAAAAAAAAGACGGACTATATTTTAATTATTCATTTGAACATCGAATTGCTGATTGCGAAAGCAATTCGTTGGTTAAAAGAAAACCGTGAGAAAGAGGACGAACTCGACTTTGAAAGTATAGCGTCGGAAGTTATCGAATTTATCGGTCACGCTTATAGCGAAAAATTGTCTTTGGCGGAACTGTCTAAAAAATATTTTTATAATCCGTCCTATTTTTCCCGTGCTCTAAAAAAACATTGCGGCAAAAGTTTCAGCGAGTTGGTTCATGATAAGCGAATAGAGAAAGC
>ERZ1090879.991-NODE-992-length-16173-cov-11.844894_pt1 | contig 16173 bp, 15 predicted proteins | sample MGYA00478472_ERZ1090879 | MGnify/ENA primary metagenome ERZ1090879 (study PRJEB33644, sample SAMEA5815723) | chicken gut metagenome | biome: Chicken; feature: Gastrointestinal Tract; material: Caecum | place: Ireland | collected 2019-01-01 | study: A study of the...
TCTACACTTCTAGCTTCGTCGGCAGCGTCAGATGTGTATAAGAGACAGTACATAACTTTAGAAAATAAAATAAAAGGGGATGCGCTCTTGCATCCCCAAAGAAAAACTGAAAAAGTTAGTTGTTCGGATAGAAAAGCTCCGTGATTGTGTCTACCCCTGCCATCTGATCCTGTTTCAATCCACGTGACCACTGGAAAAGTCCTACGGCAACTGCGGTATCATTCCCGTACTTGCCGTCCGGGTCTCCGTTATTGGATACTCCATGTCCAATTTCCTGTGTGATTAGATCACCAACAAGGGTGTCGAGACGCATCTGGAGCCATTTCACGACCTGTCCAGTGCTTCCTACGGAGAGCCGTCCTGTTGTGCCATTAAGTTTACCGGCTTTCAGTAGAATCTTTTTGACAACTTCGCTGGTGCGCTTTCCTGCAATTCCATCGAGAGCTAAAGGATTCCCATTGTCATCAGTGATTCCGTCCGCATTTGCGGCTTCCTGAAAGCTGAGGACTGCCGCTGCGTCCATTTCTCTGGTATCCTCTTCAGGTTCATTGATTTCTCCGGGTTCTCCATACCACTGGTCAAGATCAACATTTCCAGATATTCCGGGAACAGATCCCTTGCTGGAATACTGCCATCCGATTTCCCCTACATTCGGGCGAAGGCTTTCATGAATTGTTCCATCATCCTTTGAAGGGTATCGTGCAATCCAGTATTTTGCATCCAGCCCGCCGCACACGTTTTTGTACCAGTCGAGATTACAATAAATACCGCATTCATAACCACCATCACGGATCACCTTCATCCAAGCATTGGCGATCTCCTTTACCTTGTCATTTCCAAGAGCACGGAGCACATCCCTTTCCAGATCAAGCCATACCCCCATATCGAGCTTTCTTCCTTCAAGAATGTCAAGCACCTCTTGCGCTTCTGCCTGTGCTTCTTCTATGGAGAGAGCATAACAATATCTGTAAACTCCGACAGCGATTCCGGTTCTACGACAACCAAGATAATTGTGCTCAAATGTCAAATCTTCTCCTTTGCTGTTCGCAATTCTGACAATAGCAAATTGGATTCCGGATTCAACTACTTTTACCCAATCTGGATAGGTTTGATACGCGCTTACGTCAATTCCATTAATCATAAAATTTCTTCCTTTCTATAAAAAATGGTTAATAAGTTACTTTTTATAAAAAGCAGCAACTTGCACTTCCACACTGTCTCCGCTTGACCATTTTGATGCAGAATATGCATAGGCAGTGACTCTGCCACTTGTTGCTCCTGCACTGAGTACATAACCAAAATCACGAAGTGAACCGTCAGTGTTTGAGATCTGAGCAATACATGCCCTGGGTGTAACTCCAAGATTATGGTTTACAGATTCCATTAGAATATTCGCAGACGAATACGTTAAAGTCATATTAAAAGTAGCAACTCTCAACATATTTTGATTTAGTTCATTAACCGCCGAAACCAAATTTGTTTTTGCAGTAGTAGTCAATCCGGACAAGTCACCTATATTTCCGTCAACCTCATTGATTGCTGCAACGAGATCGGTTTTTGCAGTAGTAGTCAGATTTGTTTTTTTACCAATATCACCCTGCTTTGCGTAATAAGCCGGAAGTTCTCCACCAAGTTTATCAGCGTTTAAAATAGCTTCCTCTTCCTGCCCCGGAGGAATTACAGTCTCATTGTCAACAAATACATATCCTTCTTCATCGAATTTCTGTGCGCCATGAAGAACGCCGTATTCATCTACTGTCACAGTCTCACCATCCGGTTTTATAATTCCAGGGGTAGTAGAAGTTGCCTGTTTTGCGCTGATTGTTCCGTCCGATGTAACGTCTATGGTCGTCCCGTCCGGCTTTACAACACCAACTTGGGTAGTAGTGGCAACAACTGCACCGGTAGCTGCTTGCGCTTCATCTCTAGCTTGTTCGGCGGCTGTTTTTGCGGCTTCTGCCTGTTCTTTGTAGTATTTACTGTTATCGATATCACTGCCTTCATATTCAGGATCACCTACGGCCCATCTTTTAGAATCTTTTGAATAAGTCAATGCATCATTCGCTGCTGTTTGAGCCTGATTTTTATATGTCAAAATATCAGCCCGATAATCCGGGTCTAAATGGGTCTCGTTTATGCTTCCCGCCTTCACGGATGCTGTTACGTGGTAAGCTCCTTTCCCTGATTCATCCTCTTCGGAAAATTCTTTTTCAAAAGCGATGGTATCGGAATCGTCAAATACATAATCTTTAATAAGTTCAGATATATTGCAAGTCCATTCTGTCCCATCTTCGGTTGTCATAGTTAAAATTCCATCTTCGGACAAAGAAAAAGAGACCGGAATCTTTTCAAGATTTAAGTCCCATGTAAAAGTTGTTCCATCCAACTGTTTTGCTGTAATGACTCCGGTATCGACGTCTATTGTCAAACTAGAGATCATGGAGTTCGCTGTGCTCAAATTTAATTTCTGGGCATCCATCTGGATCATCGCATTATCCACTTCATTGCAGAAAACGTCAATTTTATTTAAGTTGGTGGCACCAAGCGCCGTAGCTGTAGAAGGTCTATTCTGCCAGTTTATCCGATTGTACTTTTTCTCCGACCAAATCGCCATCTATTTTTTCCTCCTTCTCAAAAGTCTCTCCAGGTGTCCCGGAATCAAGGATATTTGCTAATTCTGCCAACATACGAATATTAGATGTCCCACTAACGGTAATTGAATTCAAAATCGCCGCAGCTTTAAGCATGCTATCACGATTATAGGTAAGTGTTTTCATTCTTCCATTCCTCCAAAATTTTCAATCTATCGTTTTGCTCTTGGATGAGTTTAAGCATAGAAGGTATCATTATACGAGTCTTCCATGTTTCCGGAACTCCATTCTCATATGATACAGCCGATGGAAATACCTTTAAAACATCTTCTGCTAAAAATCCGATGATTTTTTTACCAATATTAGGATCATTATCTCTTAAATATCCGTCTTTGTAGGTAAACGTTACGACTGGCAAATTATATAAAGCATTCGGATTCATTCCTTCAAAATTGTCTGATATATTTTCTTTATATCTTTTTGAAGAAGATGACACTCTGTAAAAATATCCCTCTGAAGAAATATGGATATTGGCCTCATCCTCTGTGCTATGTCTCCTCGTCCAGACAGATTTAATTGCACCATCAGCATCAAAATAACCTAGATTGTCAGAAACTGTCATAGCAAATGTGGAATCGTCAATGCTTGAATATGTTCCCATATAAAGTCTTGGCATACTTTGACCTATATCATAATCCAATTTTATATAATATCCAGACTTCGCAAGCAAAAATCCAGTGCCGCCAATCCCAAAATATGCATTTGCCGAATTCTTAAGTTTTAGTGGGTAATAACTTTCAGAAAACCCATTTATTAATACATCTCCATTAAAAGTACCTCCCGCACTATCAAGCGTACCGCCAAACGTGGCATTTCCATATTGGTCTAATTTAAAATTAGAACTATCAACAACAAGTCGATTCCCAGAAATCGTAACTCTTCCGGATTCCACAGATATTTGCGAAGAAACATCTCCTTTACTGACTTTTAATTCAATCTGCTGTGCATTCACAGTAATCCTTGATGACAGACTGTTTTCCGAATTTGTAGCACGCTGAACTTCTGCTGTTATGCTGTCTGCATTTAGTGTTATTCTTGATGATAACTGACCTTCAGCCTCTGTCGCTCTTGTAACTTCGGCCTGGATCTGACTTGCCGTAATGGAAAACTGTGATTCTGTGTACTCCTGAAGATTTGTAACTCTTACGGAGACTTCTTCCACGTTCTTTGTTATAACAGCAGATTTTCCTTCTAGCTGTATAATTTTTTTGTTGAGAGTAAAGTCGTTTTCTCTAATTTCATTTCCGGTAGCCTCTATCTTATCTCGCATGGATTGGCAACCGGAAGTAGTCCTATTCATGACGAATGTTTCTACGAGATCATCTTTGGTTGGAACAACAATTGCGTCTCCGACTTCTACCCAGGGCATCCCATTGCAATCAAGAGAGGCCGGACGATATACCCGGCCTTCAATATATGGAAGAATGGATTGTGCAATAGTCAGAAGTTCCTGAGCGCTTTTCCCATACACAAGGAAATTTCCCTCTATGATATAGACATTGTTTCCTTCTCCTACACTGGCGCCCACATCTCCCTCTTCCTGCCGAATGGTTATGCTGTCTATGCCCTCTACAAGATAGTCTTCATAGGTCATCGGCTGTTTAAAAGTCGATATAGTTTCCGTAGGTACGCCGTCTCCACCGTACTCTGTTGGGTATAAGGATTCCTCCGGGTAAAGTGTTTCTGATGGGTATAAGCCTGTCTGCTGCAAATAAATATATTTGAGCATGCCAGTTTTATCAACATGACCGAAGCATCCGTTGATTTCGCAGATTGCCTTTAATACATCTGTGCCTGACAATTCCTCTGGCTCTATTGTCTTTGTGACCTGCATTGAATCCAAAATAAGAGATTGATTATTTTGAGAAATCCCGATATAGGAGCACAATGAATCCCGGAAGTTCTTTAAGGTCATTGGGAATGATAAGTTGTTATACCACGTTGCCACATCCACATCGAACCACCGCATCCTGTCATAGGCAGTGATCTTTCTTCTTCTTCTGTCGGACTGGCGCACAAAAGATTCCACGGTATAGATTCCCATCGACATTTTATAACCGCCAATCTCAACAATTAACGTAAATTCCTTTCCGGTAATATCATTGTTTACGTCTGCTACTGTTATTTGGAGTTCTGCCCCTTCACACGATCCAAATACCAAATCTTCGTCGCTGGACAGCGCTTCTGTAATTTGCAGTGTTTCCGAAACAATTCGGTCATTCTCAATCACAAGCCAAGGTTCTCCATGCTCAGAAGGGAACAAAGACTCTTCTGGGAAAAGCGTTTCGTATGGATAAAGGCTGTCTATTGTATCGTTATAAAATTCTAGCCGGAATTTTTTATGTGCTTCTGCGGTTATATTGTCTGATCGAAAAAGATTTTTGATTTCTTCTGGGATCGTGAGCATGCTTATCTCACCTCCCCGTATTCAATAAAAGCGAACCGCGTTTCTGTGAACATAATGTTGTTTGTTTCTTTATCAATCATATATGGAACCCAGGAAACATCCGGTATATATGCAGTACCGGACTGATATCTCATTTTTCTTGGATTCCAGTATTCAATCGTGATGGAGTTGTCGTGGTCGTTATCAGGAATAACTGCTAACACCTGCGCCATATCCTGAAGCCACATATGCGGAGTGCTGAATTCTATCTTCGTAGCCTTTGCCGGAAGAATATTACGGTGAAATACACCGTCATTATCCGTATAATCATCCAAGTCCGTTTCCTGATCCGGTGTAACCGTATATGTCTCGGCTCGAATATATTTAGTTGGAAATTCGACCCCATTGATCTTCAAAAGCCATCCTTCAAATCCATACATTAAAAATCTACCTCCTAGATTTTAGAGGTTAGCGACTGACTCAAATATCAGCCGGTAAAAACAAAAAGCACCTGCATTTATGCAAGTGCTTTTCTTTATACAATTATATGTAAAAACAATGTCCCGTAGGTGTTCATATTTTGAATTCTGAAACCATATTGCCATGCTTCCAGACCTCAAATCCAGCAAGAAAGACTTCTTCGGGAGAATAATAAGGTAATGGTTCTTTGCGGTTTAAGATCATATGGTACGCCATTACGCTTTCGCTTAGGTCATTGTCTGTGAAAAAGTCCGTTTCTTCTTGTGTGTCTCCGTTGGAATAGTGAGCCACAATCTTATATTGCAATTTAGATTTCAAGTCATTTTTTATCAGTTCTTCCACATACTCACTAAGACGCTTCCCCTGCCAATCCGCTTCTTTTTTTGCACCCTGAATAACATATTCGTCTTTAAATCCAATACTTACATACTTTTTCATTTAGACACCTCCAAACATTGTACGTCTCAATTCTCTGATGTATTCAAAATCACTTATAGTTATGAACAAGAGTGGTGTATTCGCTAAGGCAACCGCTCGCTTTTATTTATCTTTATAACAGAATCATACTGAATTTCAATTCCATTACGAATGATTTTTGAGCGATCACTATCTTGAATTTTCACTAAGTAATCCAACTTTTTAATGGTTTCGCTATCCATTCTTGCTCTTACTGTAATGTTTTTAGGTGTATCTGTGATCTTCTGACCTTTTCTCGGTGACATTTCTTTCCTCCTTTTATTTTGTAACTACATTTTAATATTGTGACCACATTTTGTCAAGAGGTTTAAATAAAAAATGGGGGCTATCGCACTAGAAATTAGTGCGATGCCCCTTATGCTACAACTATTATTTCCCAATAAATATAATTTTGTCACTGTTCCAGAAGCTAATGTTGTATTCAAGTTCTATGCTTTCTGCATCTACAGGAATCTCAAAATAGACAGATCCTTGTGTTGTTCTCCCAGATGACAATGTGGCATCCAGACCGCTTTCATCTCCGAGCCATGTCTGATCCACTTTTTGGTTATCAGCGTAGCACTCCCAGTCCATCATGCTAGAAACTGCCTGATCTGTATCGGAAATATTCTCAAAATTGAATTCAAATCTCCAATACTCATATCCATCTTTCGGCTGTAAAAATTCATTCTCTTCCTGATACTGTTCTGCGGACACAAACGTAATTCTGAGATTGTCCGTTTCAACAACATCTCCAACATGGAAAACATTGCTTACCTCTTCGGAATCGGCGCTTTCTTCAACATCCTCAGAGACTACATCGCCAGATTCATCGGAACCAGTATCTTCCACAACCGTTTCCTCGGCTTCATTAACACTGGAAACATCCGATTCTTCTCCACTGCCAAAAATCACTCCAATTAAGATAAGCAGAACAAAGATTACTGCGATTACGATTAAGACAGTCTTTAGACAGCTCCCCTTTTTCTTTTGTTCACTCATAGGTCACTTTCTCCTTTGTATTTTAATGTGTATATTATAGCACACATTTCACATGTGTGCGACATTATTGTAGTGTTTTGGGCAAAAAAAATAGAGGGCGGATCTGCCCTCTAAAATGCCACTTTATTAAAGAGTTCCATAAATGTATCTGAGTAGTACAGCGGTTGTACCTCCCGCTGATTATGCGGAGACACTGCATTTTCTCCATATTGAAGCCCTTTTTCGGTTAATGCCTTAAATTTTTTTATTCCTTTCCCGCCGGACGACTGACGTTCTCTTTCTTCCAAATATCCGTTTTCAACAAGAAGTGTATTGAACTTCACAGTGGATACTCCGCATTGATTTTCTTTCAAAAGTGCCGTCAAGGACTTCATCTGTCTGTTCCCGTTGTGTTCGTATTTGGGGAGAAATCCGGTAGGGATATTAAAATCTTTGCACATATTCTTGTACATAAGAATACGACTTGCATCATTTACCCGGAGATCATCAGCGACAAACTTGACCATAAAGGCTGATTGCTCTATTTTGCTTTGCCCAGATGAATACGATCCTGTTCTTCTGATTGACGGAATAATTTCATCAGCCACTTTTGCCTGAAACTTTTCGGCCACCTCATTTTTCGCTTTCATAGCGAGACGGTAGAAGATGTTCTCAGGGATGTATTCTGGACACATTTCTCTGTAATTAGTTCCGTTGCAGGAAGTTGCAACGCCCAAATCAGTAAGATACTTGTGTACAGTATTCCATCTCACGACCTCATTACCACTTGTGGCAACGGTTACAAATCCCAGCCCTCTCGACACGGTCTCTAGTTTTAAATATGCTACTCCGTTTTTCTCATAACAATCTACTCCTTCGATTGTCATTATTTCCTTTTCCCTAATCAGAGCTTTATCTTTCGTAAGGTTTTCTGCGTAATTCATGTATTTTACCTCCCGATTGATATGTTTTGACCCCGGAGCAATATGCCCCGGAGCCAGTATTTCCGTCCATTTGTAACATGTTCCATCACATGTACGCATTCCGTTCAATCGTAGCCAGTCCCATCACTGGCGGAAGAGGAATTACAAAACAATTGCCACAATTTAATAAATTCTCTATCGTGAACTGTACGTCATTGGAATTATATTCCAGCAAATCCGATTTTTCCAGTTCTTCGATATGAGCGCCTTTGTCCCCGTTGAGTAGCCTTAAAGATATCATCATCGCCGATCTGCACCGGATTCTCCTGCAATGCCTGAGACTGAGCCTGATATACGGCATCACCAAGACGGTTATAGTCAATGAATCCATTTGCCCCAAACATATGGCTTAAGGATTCCTGCATTTCTGTCTGGAGTTTTCCAGTGTTGATGGGAGTGGGAGTGAACTGGTATTTGCTTCGGTCGATGGAAACATCTATTTTAGGAATTTGAAATTCAAAGTTGGAAGCTCCATTTTGCAACATTTTTATCCAGTTGCTCATAGAACTGTAACTGCCATCCATTTTGTCTTCCATTCCTAAATTGAATCCTTCTATTGTAAATTGGCCAATCCGTTTAAACACCTTAGATGGGGAACCAATTTCAAGGGCATTATTAACCCAAGAAACAAGGTTGTCTACAGCATTTCCAATCCATCCTCTTAAGTTTTCCCATGCGTCTTTAAGACCATTTAAAAATCCAGTGCCCGCATCATTTCCTGAATTATACATAGAACCTGAAGATGTATCTGAAAATTCATTTTCAATCGGATCCTCTGTTTGTTTTATAATATTTTCCGATGTTTTTCTAATCTTTGAATTATTGCTTCCAAGACCAGTATCATATGTCTTGGATGCATCTTTTCCGAGATTATTCATTTTTCTTATTATTTCCGGTCTTTGATCTTCTTCCGCATTCAAAAGCTGTCTCAGAAGATCTACAGCTGTATCCCGTGTTTCTTCGTTTTCGGATTCTAACGATTCTTGCAAATTATCAGGAAGTTGAATACCAAGGTCATTAAATCTGGTAATAAGATCTTCCGCAGTAAAATCATATCCGGCCGAAATTTGAGACAATAATTCTATCGTTTTTTGCTGTGTACTTGCTTCCATGCTTCCCATTGAGTCAATTAATTCTGTTGGGACATAAATTCCGAGAGAATCAAAAAGTTGCAACAAATTTCCTTCTACCAATGATTCTCCGTCTTGAATTTTTGAAAGCAAATTAATCGCAGACGTTTGAACAGATAATTCTTGATCTTGAAATCCCAAAATAATTTCATTTGGAAGGTCTATACCTATAGAGTTAAAAACAGTTTTTAACTCCTCAGCAGATACTTGTGCTCCAGATGCCAAATTCCCAAGAGTGGTAGCGACTTGGAGTTGCATTTCCGGCGATTGTTCAGCGAGCGCAACGGAAAAACTCTCTGAAAGCCCGGGAACAATTTGTGAAAACATCATTTGCAATTCTTCGGATGAAAGCTGAACTTGTTCTTTTAGATTTCCGAACATTTGAATAATGCTTTCTACGGCAGTTGAATCTTGATTTTTGGCAATATTATTTATAAACTCATCGGAAAACGACAAATCCATATTTTTAAATTCATTTTTCAGATCGCTAACAGTCTGCAAGAATTCTGTACTCGTTTCATCAATCTTGTTTAGCTCATTTTCATTTTTAATAATTTCTGATGTCGCTTCTGAATACATATTTCTCGCACTGCTAATCTCAGAATTTATATTTACCTGAGATTTTTTTGCGTCATCTAAAGCGTCTTTATAACCTCCAATACTTTCTTCCAATGAATCAACCATCTTTTTGGCTGCTGTGCCATTTACTGCGAGATCTCCAAACTCATCTTTAAGGCCTGCTAAATCTGGTGTTTCTGTATATGCATAAGAACGATACAATTCTCTTAAGCCCTCTATATCTCCAGCCTTTACCATATTCTTTACACTTTCGGACATCCCCTCGTTATTGCTTAGAAACTCATCAATAGCTTTATTATATGCAGTTTGAGCATCCGTGACATTTTTCTGAGCTTCATATTGTTCTTTATAAAGCTCAACCAGAGTTTCTTGAGCAGCTTGCTGCTTCGCATACAATTCCATATTGTCAATAAGAGATTCCAAAGCATCGCTCTGAATATTTAATGAACCAGTTTGGTCATCAATATAATCGCTGAGTTCCGGAACCAATTCCACTAATTGACTAGAAATACTATTTAGTCTTTCTTGTTCGTCGGCAGTGAGACTTGTCTTTTCTCTCAAAGATTCATATTCTGAGGCTAAGGATCGTGCGGCATAGGCTTGGGACTCTCCCGCATTTTGATAATTTTCTCTTAAAGATTCCAAATCCTTATTGATCTCTTCGGTGTTAGCTGATACTTCTTTAGCGACCTCCGAAACCTGATTTGAAAATTCTACCATTGCAGACTCTTGAACCATTTCTTCGATGGCTTCACTTGTTCCCGCTATTGCCGCGGTAATTCCAGTGATGGCTGCGATAGCGATTCCGGCCGGCCCAAGAGCAGTGTATAAGGCCATTCCAGCTATCGTTGCAGAAGCCCCAATTTGCGCAATACTCAGAGCAGCATTCCCGGTTCCTGTGATTAGATCCGATATGGCATCACTCACAAAATGAAATTCTCCAAATACAGCAACAAAGGAAACTGCTCCTTTTTGTGCAAATGACAAATTTGAACCTATATCTCTAAGAGATGAAGATAATCCAGTAAGAAAATGTCCTTTGCTCAATCCATAAAGAGATGTGCTTAAGGTATTTATCAAACCAGTCAAGCCAGGTATTTTTTTAATTAATGTGTTTAATGCTAAAGTATTCCCTGAGAGCGCGTTTCCAAACGCATTAACGACAACTGCGCCATTGCTTAAAACAGTTATAAACTTTTTGATACTATCCGTTTTAAGCAGTTTAGTAATAGCAACCCATGACAATAAAGCCGTTTCAATCGGCGCTGTCGAAAACATGGATAACCACGTATCAATAGCTGCATTTAAAGCTTTCCAGATTGCTTTTCCAACTTTTCCCATAATTCCAGTGAAGTCAATTTCGAGAAAGAATTCTCCTATTTCTTTTCCTATATTTGACCACTTTATGTTGTCTATGGCCTCAATTACAGTGTCAAGTATTCCGTGCGCCCAAGTGTTAATTGTTCTGGCTAATGACTTAAAATCGAACGTCTTAAAAAACTCATTGATTCCGGTTGCTATGGAAAGCCCAAGGTCGGCCCAGTCAAATGTTTGCCCAAATGCAAGCGCGGCATAAATAGCTGTGTTCAGCGCACCGGCAATTGTTCTTCCGACCGCGCCAAACAAATCCGGAGAAATTAAACCATTCAGAAAATTTGCCAGACCTGTTCCGAAGTTTCTTGCGCCTTGATAAACACTATCCCAATCAATGCTGTTCATGGCATCGGTTAAGACTTTCCCGATATATTCGCCAAGTTCATAAAGGGAATCTATATCGCTGGTATATTTTTCCCATAAGGATTCTGATTGAACCCATTGTCCTCCACTTCCAGCGCCACCAGTTCCACCGGCTCCGCCGCCACCACCACCGCCAGAACCTGATGTTCCGTCATTAGTAGTCATGTTATTGACTTCATGCCATGCGGCAATATATTTGTTCAGTTTTTTGGCGTTATCAGCCGCGCCACCGGTTGCGTCTTCAATTTCTTCAGCGGCTCCAGCACCTAATTCAAGGTCTTGCGCAACACCTCCACCGGTTTGATATTCCCATCCGAAGATAGCGCCTAATGCGTTTGACACTGTTTCTGCAAATGAAATAACTGCGCCCATAACGCTGTTCAGAGCTTGTATAAATGGCTTAAAGGCATTGATTAATACTCCACCGACAATAGAGCCTAATTCTTGGAAGGCTCCTGTTAAAAGGCGGAGCTGATTTGCCCAGTTGGAAATTGTACGTTGGTAGTCGCCGACAGCTTGCCCAGTGTTTGCCAGGACATATTGATAACGCAGCATTGTCTTTTCCGCTTGCGTCATACTCTGCATATTTGCGTCTATTCCTTGCGACAATGCCCATGCCTCAACTGTAGCAAATGACAAATCGAGTCCTAATGCTCTTACATTTCTACCGTCTGTTTCCAGATATTTTAACTGTCCTCAAAGGACACGGATTAGACTATCTCATCACCCCGATGGGGCGGCTGATACTTCGGCCGGTGCTAATCTCCGGCCTACTCCCTTTACAGGATAGTCGTTACACCTTCCAATAACAGCTGCTCATTTGCTGAGCAACCATTTTATGGCTCGGCACGGTATTGCCTTATTTATATTTCCATACAAATCCATAGGCAGATTTTGTTCTGCCTTTTAAATTAGATATTATGTTTGTGCGATGGTTAAATCCGTTTATTCTTGTTGCTTCTGCGATTCCTCTATACTCTCTGATAAATGTATCGTTTAAGTCATATTGGAGTATAGGTTTTAAGTTTTTATCATTTTCAATATGGTACACGGGCTTCTTTTTATGATGAATATTTTTATCATTGGAAAATTTCCAAACAAATCCACCGGCCGTTTTTCTGTTTCCTCTAGCAACATCGGATATTCTTGCTAATCCAACTCCGGTTTCCTTTGATGCTTGAGTTATAGTGTCAAATTCCTTGATAAAGTTACCGTTCAAGTCAAACTGCTTAACTGATTGCGCCCTAGGATTATTTTTCCCACGCTCTCTTTCTCGCAGTTCTTCGGAACTATATATCTCTTTCATCAGTTTTGAATGGCGTTCTTTGTATTCTGGAGTATTGTTTGAAGCCTTGCATTTGATTGATTGCGATTTCCTGAATTCATCATTATTTCTTCGGCTTTCAATTGATTTTCTAGCAAACTCTTTACCCTTATCAGTTTGCAAAAATATCTTCATACGTTCAGAAGATTTTTTCCGAAGATCTGGGTTTTTCTGATATGCGTTTATCAATCCTTGCCTGACATTTTCTACCCATTCTTTAGGTCTTTTCCCATACATTTTAGGTGGGTTTTCTCCACCGTCACATATATTTGTAAGAATTCTTGAATGCTTCCTGTAATATTCAATAAGTATAATTTCAAGATCAAACGCTTCTTTTTCGCTTAAATTATCTTTTAAAATAACCGAATCGCAATCATGTGAATTCAATACATTCATAAAAAAATTGTTTTCACGTTTTCTTGTAAGATACCTATTTCCAGTACCTTTTCCTATATAAAATATCTCATTTGTATCTTTTGTGTACCATGCATAAACATAATATCTTTTTTGTGGGTCAAGCATAACATCTCATCCTTTCTTTTTGCTTAACCTTGGAAATACAAACTTAGGGTTTTACCGTTAGCAGAAATCAAAATTTCCACACCGCTTTTGCATGCGTTCTTCAGCTTGTTCAAAACACATTACTGTGTTAGGCCGCTAACATTAACGGTTCAGTCTCGCCAGTAAAGATAGATTGAAGTTTTTGAGCTGCTGAATCTTGCGAGATATTATAAAACGAAGCTAAATCTCCGGCTAACTGCGTTAACCGTATAGACATATCCGTCATATCTTTTTGAGCAAATCCCATTGCGACACCCATCGCCTGGAACCGGCTTCCGATCTGCTTTGCGGTCAACTCTGACATACCATAAAGTTCAAGCGCAGAATCGGCAAACTCATTCATCTTGTCTGACATATCACCAAATGATACATCCACCACGTTCTGCACTTCGGTTAAATCCGAAGATATATCAATTGCCTTTTTAAACTGGCTCATTCCACGTATAAAAAGCCAATATGTTGCATAAAATTTTCCGAATGCTGATGCCAAGCCACTGAATCCAGATTTTGCCTTTGCTGTCGATGATGGAAGCGTATTAAAACTCTTAATAAGAGTGTTTGTCGCAGTGCCGGCCCTTGACCCTGTGGATGCCAACTGAGCTAATGCCTGTGTCATCTGGATTAGATTCTGGCTGACTTGTGGCGCAGATGATAGTGTTGTCATCATTTGCTTTAACGCTGTCGCCAGTTTGGTTATATTTCCACTGGCTGCTGTCGTTGCGGATTTTCCTCCAAGTTTTGAAATGGACGATGTCAATTCTGATAAACCTGTAATATCAAACTTAACCGTTCCAATTTGATTTAATCCATTTATGAGACTGCTTAATGCTGTTGTGAGCGCCGGAATGTTGGCAGTGGCCTGCGTGACTGTTTTCCGTCCCAATTGGGCGATTGCATTGGCCACATTGGCGATCCCTTGAGAATCAAAAGCGATCGAGCCTATTTGGCTTAGATTTGCCGTTAAGGTATTGATCGCTCTGGAAGCATCACTCACTCCCTGCACGTTCACAGAAGACAGTTTATTTAAACCGGTTGCAATTCTGGTAAAGTCCGCTGTTTTTACAGAGCCGGAAAACTGTTGCATAGAATTAGACAACTCTGTGATTCCACTCGATAAGTTTTGAAATTGTCCGCCAGTGATCCCTTTTAGCGATGATTGCAACCGAAGTAAGGAATCCGCCAAGCGAGCAATAGACTTTTCCGCTGACTGAGCATCGGCAGATATTTTTAATTGCAGAGAATCTATTGTATTATCTGCCATAATCCACCTCCTAATTTTTTGAATTCAACGACTATTTCTTCTAAATAGCCAAAAAAGGGCAAGTAAGTTGTGATACTTACTTGCCCTTCTCATTTACTATCTCAAATCCATTTTCTCTTTCTTTTGCCTTGTTGAATCTTTTTTCCATTCGCTGTAATCTTTTGACAAATTCATCGCGGTAATAGTCTTTTTCACTCTCCGTAAGAATCATATCTTCTACAACGACAGTCTCTTGCTTTAATGGATTTTGAGGATACTTGTGTTTTCTACTGAATGAACATGCTATGGCATTCATAACATACCATCCATTTAGCCAAGATTCATATTCTGATCTTTCCCAATCATTTTTCTTTTGTTTCCAAAATGCCTCGATTCTTCTTCTGATGGCGGCCGGTGTCATCTTAAAGAAATCTGATTCTTTTATCCCACACTCAATAGCCGCCGGAAGAAGATCCTCTAGGATTTGTTGTCGGAAAGTTTTTTCTGTGCTCTTCTGGTGGCTCTGTTGGGCTTGGCGGCCTCGCTCTGTTCCGCGATCTTCTCCAGACCCGTCCTTTTGAAAAAACCATCTTCACCCATTTGGTTCATACAAAGCTCCAAAAGTGAAGCAAAATCGGTAATCCCGCCTTCCGGCTGCTCTGCAAATAACTGCTTAACCAGTTTCTTCGCATCTGACTTTGTTAAAACGCTTCCATCTCCATCTAATCCGTGATACTCCAAAAGCCCTGCATAAAACAGAGTCAGCGCAGTATCCGGAAGATTAATAACTTCAGATCTGAGATTTTGCATAAGCTCAATCCGCACCTTGGTTTTATCTTCGTCAGACAGCCCTTTGGTAAGTTCAGCTTCACCAGAAGCGCCAAACGCTCCGCTCAAAAAATTAATAAGCCGGTCAACACCGTCCTTATAAAGCGAAGCCTCCACATTGTACTCTAAGCGATAATCTTTCCCGCCGATTGTTAATACTTTATACATGATTATCCCTCCCTAATAATCAAAGTTAATTAGTCTCCTTCTGTCGGTGCTACCTTCGTATCAAGCCCCACATATTCATCAATGGCAATACTGATAGAACCAGTCAGAAGCTCATTCTGTGCCATTGCAGGAAGCGGAATCTTTGTTCCGGGCTGTCCTACTACAAAAAATGCTTTTGTAAGGTTCGGAACCGTAACCTGGAACCATGTTCTAAGACCAGATTCAAGTCCTGTCGCAGCGGCTTCCATCATTGTTTCCAATTCAGTGATTACATCTTCGGTAAGGTTGAATACGGGCGACCATTCACCACCGGTATCCTGTCTTCCCGCAATATAACGGGATTGCATATCCTCCAATGCGGAAGCGTCAATAGTTTCAGTTTCCAATGTAATTTCCGGGATGTCATTACATCTGTGAAGGACTGTAAATTTTGTAGGCTTTGTTCCGCTTATTGTTTCAACGCCAAAACTTAGGGTAATTCCAAGTGTAGATAAGCCCGGTACTCCAGTTGATGCTGGCATAATAACTCCTTTCTACCGCTAACTTTTGCGGTCAGCGACTACCTGTCTGGTAGCCGATAGAATAAAAACAGCCCAATTTTTTTTAAATATCAGGCTGTCTCTAACATTTTTTTAGATTCTGTTTTAATAAATTCTTTAACCTCATTGT